>OFFB01000527.1_pt1 | contig 35166 bp, 32 predicted proteins | sample 1521281 | NCBI WGS metagenome assembly OFFB01 (sample SAMEA3504109, study PRJEB24116) | mouse gut metagenome | biome: mouse gut; feature: mouse-associated habitat; material: faeces | place: Denmark | collected 2011
ATTAAGTACATAGATTATATATATTCTATGTACACCTGTTTCTTTTTAAGAAAAAGTATACTTTAGGAGAAGATAGTTATGCACATAACTCGAAAAAAATCATATTTATTGATAGCAATAATAGTAATGTTAATTGTAGTAATTTCTTGTGGAGTTGCATCGACTTTTCTTGCACCTAGCGAAGTTTTGGCTTTGACAAATACAGATTCTGCAACTAAGGTTGCGGATGGTGTAGATATATATGATTCTTCTTCACAATCTTTTAATAGTTTTGCTATTTATGATTTAAAAAAGAAATTGTTTAATGGCAAAGACCCATTAAGTTATATAAAATCAAATATAGATACCCAAACTAATGCTTATGTAGTTCCTGCATCTAAAATTAACTCTAATGTGGGAAATGCTACAGGAGGATTGGTTTTAAATCTCGGCGGATATACATGGATAGTATCTTGCTTAACATTGACTGATAACACCAATTTTGGTAAGGAAGATATAGTACTAACATTGTATATGGCAGATAATTCCAATGTAGGTAGTGTTTATAACTCTAATAGTGCTGCGGTAAAAGGTAATAACGCTTACAGTGCAAGTGAATTAAGACAAAATCTTTTAACCAATTCCGCTTTTGCACAGTTTTCGGGTGGAAGTTTTGCTACAAAATATTTAGTCCAACCCTCTAATATCAAATATCAATATACTCAGTCTTGGTCAAGATTCGGTACTTCCAATTTTTACAATCTTCCAAATGATGCTTTACATAATTTAACTACAGGTTGGAATAGTTCGCCTTTATATGTGCCGGAAGATATTTTACAAGCCCCAAACGAAGATAATGTTAGATATGACGCATGGGGCAATGATTATATATGGATTCCTAGTATAACTGAGATTGGTGGTAGCTTTTCGTCAACTGCATTGAATGGTTCAATTTGGAGTTTATCACAAAATCAATTATCTTCAAATTCCAATGCTTGGCTACGTTCTGGTAATAGCTATGGCGAAGCTTTAATTCAAGGTAGTAATGGCATAAGCAGTGCCTTAGCCGTTAATAGCAGCAATTATATAAGACCTGCAATACATATAAATTTAAGCGAAATACTAAGCGGCTTAGAAAATGGAGTAAAAAATCCTCAAGATTTACAGACAACATACAATGAAAACGCTCAAACTTTAAGTGAAATTGTAAAGTCAAACAAAAACACTGCTTGGTATGACAAAAATCTTTATGAAACAGATAATGAGTTTATAAAGCTTACTTATCCCGATAGTAATAAAGCATTTGAAAACGCAGGAGAGTATTGGGTAAAAGTAGAGATAAAAGAGAGTTGGACAAACAAAATAATTGCACTAGTAGAACAAGATGCCGCAAAATACGGTTGGACGGAAGCCGAAAAGCAGCAAGTAATAGATTTTAGAAAACCTAAGTTTTTGGGAACTGCGGATATAAGCGACCCAAATCATACCGAGACAGATACTGAACGTTGGATAAAAATAACTGTAAAAAAGGCGGATATAGATTTTAGCAATGTCAAGTGGAGTTCCGATAGTTTGGAATACAATAACGTAAAACAGTCTGTAAGTATTGTGTCGGGCTTGCCATCATTTTTAAAACCATTATACATGGGCGAAACGGAAAAAGATGTAAATGCAAGCGGTACATTTTACACTGCAAAAGTAATTGGTTTTGAAAGCACAAACAGCAACTACAACATACCGAGTACAACATCGGAATTGGAAAGTATACCGCAGTTACAACTTGAATGGAAGATAACAAGAAAGAAGATAAACGTAAGTTGGAAAACGGAAGAAAAGGTAGTAAGTGGAATAAGCTTAAGGCTACCTGTATTATTAGTAGATAGTAGTTATGAAAGCGCAATAGAATATAATTATTACACTGATGCAAATTGCAATACTCCTATTACGCTAGAAAAAATAGCCGAAGAATATAGTACGACAAAATCAAAACCATATTGGGTAAAGGCAAGCTTAAAGACAGAAGGGGACTATAACAACACAAATAGTATAATTTTGCTAGACGGCAGCGAAGTGACAGAAACAATTTCGTCATTTAAAGTAGGAGAGGAAAATAACGGAGTAACAGTAAGCCTTGAAACAAGTAAAGTAACATATAACGGTAGCGAGCAAAGGGCAGTATTCCAAGTAAGTGGCGGACTTAATGCGGATGCTTTGGTGGTTACATACACAAAAGAAAATGGTGTGGAAATACCATATATACCAACTGAGGTAGGAAGATACAAAGTAACAGTAAACCTAAAAGATGGGGTGGGTAACTTTGTAATAGTAGGACAAAAAGAGTTTGACTATGAGATAGAAAGTTTAAAGATAACAAAGCCACAAGAAAATCAAGCAAAAGTATTTAAGGCAAGCGGATTTGAGTTTAGAGATATAACCAACTTACCAAAAGAATGGGCAAAGTACTTTGATATAAAAGTATTTGATAAAGAAAATAACGAGATAGGAAAAGTAAATGGAAGTTGGACATTTGTAGGAGTAAATAAGTACCGAATCCAAATACAGTATAAAAACGGAATGAACACCAATAACGGTGGAGAAGTTGACAATGTAGTATGGCAGGACGGAAGTAAAGGGAATTTCCAAGTAAGCCTTGATATCGAAAAACTAGTGTTGACCATAAACGGTTGGCAGGACGGAGAGGAAAACGGCCGAGCAACGTTAAAGTCGGATTATACGCAAGAAATAGAAAAGTATTTTGACTATGTAATATACGAGTGCAGCGGGGATGAAACAGTAGGAGATGAGCTTGTAGGGAATGCAGCGCTAAAGTACTCAACAAATTACCAAATATCGTTAAGGATAAAGAACGAATATAAGGGAAATGTAGTAGTAGAGTACAATGGACAAAATGTAGAGGAGACAGAGCCATACAAATTCAAAACAAAGGCAAATCCATTTACGGACGGGGATGGCAATGACGATGACAACAACGGCACAAGCGGTAAACCGAATGGTGGTAGTAATGGAATGGATGATTTTGTTCAAACAATAAAAAAATTACCTTATTATGTATGGATATTGGTTGGAATAATTTTATTTTTAATTATACTTATAATTGTAATTTTGATATTAAAACGCAATAAAAACAAAGGCGCTCCAAAGCAAGCAATGACATACGGAAATTATCCAACAGCTAGCAATGACCAACAAGCGGTAAAGGATAACGGAGCAACAAGTAGCGAAAGCACAAATGACAGTTTCCGAAATGTAAGAGGAACGATAGTAAATAACTACAAAGTCGGATATAAGGATTGGACATTTGTGATGAAAGAGACTGATATACTAAATTTAGATGTATTGGAATCTCCTCAAGATGAAGTAATGTTTTACGCTTTTAAGAAAAACGATTTGAGGAAAGTTAAAAAACTGCAAAGTCAAATTGACCAATCCGAAAGTAACGTAAAAGCAAATAACTCAAACGAAATATTAAACGAAGAAACACAAATAAATACCAAAAAACAAAAAGGTAAAAAGCGTAACTAACAAAAAAGCCATTCAAACGAATGGCTTTTTTGTTGCTAAATAAATCCGTAACTACTTTTTAATGTGTCGTAAAATAAATTTATATGAGGAGGAAAATAAGTGAAAATAATAAGAAATAACATTGTAATAAACGCGATTATGGCATAAAGATAATAAAATTTCGAGGCATAATTGTTTGCTATAATTTTATAACTCGCGATATTCATTGCAATAATTACCAATACTGCGATTGAAATATCTACAGCAACAAAGTTTTTTCCTATTATACCTGAATAAGTATAAAATAAGGTTATCATAATAGGAATACATAAAATAAGAGGTAAACTTTTGGCTGTCAAAAATACTTTGATATTAGGCTTTAAAATTAAATATTCTATTAGGCTAAATATTAAAAAAGGATAAAAAATTATTTTCCCGTGCTCCCAAACACTTTCGTTAGTTGCAAAAAGCCAAGCAATGACAGGTGTTTTGTTTAGCCATTCAAAAGCAAAATGAAAAACAAAGGACATAACAATACAAAATATTAAGCCGATTGTTGCTGATATTAAAACTTTTTTTGTGGACACAAAAGCAAGTAAGTGAGGGATTTTATTTTGTCCGATATTTTTAAATTTATTCATTATTTCTATTATCCTTAATTTTAATGTTTATTTTGCTCGCGAGCTCAAAATATTCTTGCCATCGATGTTCACGTATTGGGTAGTTACTGCTGTCTGTCACAATGACTAAGCAAGGGGAAATGTTGTTATAACTGTTAACAAGTATCATTTGCACAGTAGTGGATTGGTTGATTTTCTTTTTTACATTCGAGTGATAGTTAAAGTATGACATAGTTACCGCTTTATAATATATTTATAAAAATTATAAACAAAACTGCTAATTTATATTCGCAAAATATCAATCGCAATATTAATATATTGATAAGTATATCTAATTAAACGATAAATTTAAAAAATTTTAAAAATTTTACCTAAAAAAGTGTTGATTTTTTAAAAGTAATATGCTATTATATATAAGAAATCAAGCCGAAGTGGTGGAATGGCAGACGCGCTGGACTCAAAATCCAGTGAGGGCGACCTCGTGCGGGTTCAAGTCCCGCCTTCGGCACCATCAAAATGACCTAAGTAAAAAACTTAGGTCATATTTTTTGTGCGAAGACGTGACCGATTGAAATAACGTGACACTCGCTAGAAGCTCGTTATTCCGTCGCAAGCTCCTTACAAGTCCTGCCTTCGGCATCACATCATTGCAGCACAAGATTATAATATATGAGATAGCAAAGATACTGCATGTATTTTTTATTTTCAATAATGCTGTTATGTAACCGTTAGGCGGAAAATATCATATCATATAGTAAGATAAAACTAGCTTTGACATATTATTAATACTCTTAAAATATTTAAAATTGTTACTACATATTTAGCTCTTGTCGCGGGGCTTTATGTAGTAATTTTATTTAGGGGTAAAAATAATGCTCATACAAAATCAATCGAACATAACCTACAATGAAGTAATGCCAAGCGGGGAAAAATCTTTAAAGAATGTTAAAAGTAATCTCGTGATTACGGAAATACTGTCTTATATGGTATCTAAAATAATCAGTTGTGACAAAACTTCCGTTCAAGAGGGGGAAATAGCTTGCAATACAGTAACGATTACAAATAGTTCGTCAACAAAAATGTTTAATAACATTTTTAAAATCCCGCAACTTAATGGTGCAAGTTTTGTAGAGGGAAGTGTGAAAATAAATGGAATTTCCGTGCCCGATTATGACCCAATACAAGGATTTACTATCCCTGACTTGAATGCTAACGAGACAGTCATTATTGAATATGAAATAAAAGCAACCAATGCATTGAAAACCGAGCAGGCGGCTCACTTTGCTACACTGAATTATAATGTAATAGACACTATAAGAGGTAATGTAAATTATTCCGAAAACACGGATACGATTTTGTTAAAAATTATATCCGATAAAATAAATTTTGTAAAAAGTGTAGATAAATATGTTGCTGTAAAAGGCGAAAAACTACATTATACCATAAAAATTACCAATATAGGCAATATTACAAAAACCGATATGGTATTTAAAGACCCAATCCCTTACGGTACGACTTTTGTTGCAAATAGCGTTAAAGTAAACGGTATAGGTTATTCCGTTTATAATCCTGAAATAGGATTTTCTATCCGTAGCTTGGAGCCTAATGAATTTATCACAATAGAATTTGATGTGAGGGTTAATTAAAATGAAAACAATAACTAATATCGCAAGTTTAACACAAATTTCGGGAACTTCGCGAGTTGTAACTTACAGCAATGAAGTTCAAACGCTAATCAAAGCACCTAAAACAAACGATAGAGGAGCTTATTATATAATTATTTATGATTGTCCTTGTTGTTGCTTTAATTGTTGCAAATGTTGTAATTGTAATAATTGTTGTAAATATTGCGAAAAATAATTATTACATTAAAACGCGTTTCTTAATTTTGTTGTATAAAAAAGCATTGAAAAAATATAGCTCGACTATTTTTGTAGTTGGGCTATAAAAATTAAAATTATATGCCAAAATTATAAAAATTTGTATATTGACTTTTATATAAATTTAGGATAAAATATTTATAAATACCGATAAGTAAAACAAATAGAAATTTGAATATTTTTACTTAAATTTGAAAAAAAGGGATTTTTATGAGCGAAATATTAAACAACAATGAAAATGACGATATTGTCAATAACAAAACAGAAGATTTTGCAGCTGTATTTGTTAATAGTTTTGAGCAATATCAACAAAAGGACTACAATAAAATATTATTAAATAACAATGGGAATAACATAAAACTTTGGTCGTGGAAAAATGATAAAGCCATAGCCGAATTTGCCATTTTAACCGCAGGTAAAGTAGCGCGTAACGTTACATTGACAGCTACCGATTTAATTGGAGAAAAGGAAAATATCCAAAATAAAAATGTTAAGTTGTCTTTCATAAAGGAAGTGAAAGCATATACAGGTCATGCAGGTTGGTATGCACAAAATCCAAAACAGTGTATGCCTCGCGGGGAAAGGGAAAGCTATCCCGAAGTTATTTATTCCGACAACCCGATTTTTATTGATAAGGACACAGTTCAATTAGTATGGGTGCAAATAAATGTACCAAAGAATACCGCTAATGGTATATACCGCGGAACTGTTATAATATCGGCAGATAATATTGACAATAAAACAGAGCTTAATTTTGAGCTAGAAGTTTTAAATATAGCTATGCCGGAGCCTGACAAATATTTGTTTGATGTTGAATATTGGAGCCATCCATATAATGTGGCATATTATTACGATGTCGAGCCTTTTTCGGATAAACATTTGCAAATTTTGGAGCAACACATGAGCTTATATAAAAGCTTGGGTGGACATGCAATTACGGCAAGCATTGTAGAAGAGGCGTGGGGCGGTCAAACTTATGGCGGAAATAATTCTATCCATTATCCGTCTATGATAAAATGGATAAAATCGGATAGCGGTGAGTGGAAATTCGATTTTACTAAGTTTGATAAATGGGTGCAGCTGAATAAACAAATAGGTATTGCGGATAAAATTATTTGTTATAGTATGATGCCGTGGAAAAATACGGTGCGTTACTATAACGAGTCAACTGATAAATTGAAAAAAATAAAAATTAATCCTGCTAGCAAAGTTAAGTATTGTAAAGTTTGGGCACCTTTCCTAAAAGCATTTATCGAACATATAGACGATAAAGGTTGGTTTGATACAATTTATATGGGATTTGACGAGCGTCGAAATATGGAAACAGCACTTGATTTGATAGCATCTGTAAAAAATAAAGACGGAAAGACCCTAAAAATATCTGCGTCATTCAACGATTTTAAACACAATGCGGCTATATTTAACAGATTGCATTACGCTTCTGTTGGCTTGCAACAGATTAGAAATAATTTATCGGATTTTAAGGAGCAAGTCAAATTAAGAAGAGCTAATAATCAAGAAACTACAATGTATACAGCTACAGAGCATGTGCCTAATAGCTTTACAAAATCTATACCTGTAGAGAGCTATTGGACGATTATGTTTGCAGGTGCACTAGATACAACAGGTTTTTTGAGGTGGGCGTATGATGCGTGGGTAAAAAATCCGTTAGAGGAGTCAACACATTGGTCTTTCCCTGCAGGCGATTGTTTTCTTGTTTATCCATCGGCTAAAGATGACATAAATAAGGAAAGCAAATTATCTGTCCGTTTGGCAAAACTTGATGAGGGAGTCAGGGATGTTAACAAATTATACCTATTGCGAAATATGGATAATGCAGTATCGGATAAAATTGAAAAATTGTTTTCCCAAATAAAAGGGAATAAGGAGAACAGTTATGAGTTTTACACTATTGCAAAAACGAATTTTTGGGGACGTACCGCAAAATGGTTAACTGAAAAGGGAAAAAATGAAATGATTGAGGATATGGGAAAAGTTAAACAGTCAATTTATGAAATATCCAAGTTTTATTGCGAAATGATTAAATAAAAAACATTAAAAACAAAAAATACAAGGTAATACTTTGGTATTACCTTTTTATTTTTTTAATAATTTGCAAATAATTATATGTTAGTTGGAATTTTTAGGGGTGTTTTTTACTGATATTAAAATATGAGTTACGGCAAATATTATCGCAAAAATTATAAGTGGTATGCTAGCAGTAATTACGCCCGAAAAAATGAATACAAGTGACGGAAGTATGGAGAGTAATAACGATTTTAACATTCCATCTCTATTCCAAAGTATTATCCAAATTATGCAATATGCAGTTACTAGTGCAGAGTTTACGGCAATATAAACGATATTTGCGTAGTTAAAATAAAAACCAAACCATGTATATGGGATATTAAAAATCATAAAAGCCATACAAGCATATCTTCCGATTTGTTCAAATATCTCGGCGATTTTGTTTGTATAGTTGTTTGGAGCCGAATTTCTATTTTTTATCGAATAAACAATGTTTGGCAACATTATCAAAACAATAAATATAAGTCCATAATAATTAAACCAACTCATTATATTTACCTCATAATTTGTAGTTTATTTTAATGATGTTAATGATGAATTTACTTATTTAAATCCCAATCAATAGCTTTTTTACCATGAGTTACAAGATAGTCATTTGTTTTTGAAAAGTGTTTGCAACCAAAAAAGCCATTGAAAGCTGAAAGAGGAGAAGGGTGTGCACATTGTAAAATAAGATGTTTGCTTTGGTCAATTAATGGGACTTTACTCCTAGCGTTGCCACCCCATAAAATGAAGACTACATTTTCCGTATTGTCAGAAATAAGTTTTATTACACTGTCGGTAAACCACGCCCAACCACATTTTGAGTGGGAATTTGCCAAATGTTCTTTTACAGTAAGGGTAGTGTTTAGCAAAAGCACACCCTCATTTGCCCACTTGGTAAGATTACCGCAGTTTGGTTCTTTTATACCCAAATCACTTTCAATTTCCTTATAAATATTTACAAGAGATGGTGGCAATTTTACTCCTTCTTTTACTGAAAAACAAAGTCCATGTGCTTGTCCCGGTTCGTGATATGGGTCTTGCCCTAAGATTACTACTTTTAAATTTTCAACGGGAGTATATCTAAAACAGTTGTAAATATCGTACATATTCGGATATACCGTTCCGTGAGTGTATTCGTATTTTAAAAATTCGCGAATTTTTGTGTATTTGTCATCTGAAAATAAATTTTCCAAAAGTTCATCCCAACCGCCGCCTAGAGCTTTCATATTGTTTTCTCCTTTAGTTTTATCATATTAAAGCATTTTTCAATCGAATAAAAGATGCTGCATTTTTTCGTGTCTGTCTAAAAACATTTTGTAAGTTTGGTAAATTTCCGTATCTTCGTATGCTATAATTTTAAAATTATCATCCAAATTCATAATTTCGCCGTCTCGGTAGGATAGTAGAATAGGAGAGTGAGTAACAATAATAAATTGTGCTCCGTGTTTTGCTAATTGGTCGATAATACATAGCAATTTAATTTGATTGTTTGGCGAAAGAGCTGATTCCGGCTCATCTAATAAATAAAGTCCTTGTGGCGAAAAAGTCTCGAAAATCGATAAAAATTCTTCCCCATGAGAGTGTATGTGCATACTTTCGGAATCTTCTATTTGCTCATAAGCGTTTGCCAAAGTATAAAAAGATTCCGCCCTTAAAAAATATTTCCATTTAGGTAGTATAGCAGATTTATATATAGTCAAATAGTTATGCAATTCGGAAGTTGAATTAAAGCTTTCAAAATTTAAATAAGCTGAGCCACCTTCGGGTGAAAGTTTTAAACAAACAGCAAGGGCCTCGATAATTGTGGATTTGCCGCTGCCGTTTTCGCCAACTAGAAAAGTCACATTTTTGTTAAATATAACTTCGTTTAAATTTTTAATAATAGGAATGTTAAAAGGATAAACATTAAAATTATTTACCATATCTCTTTTTAATTTTATACCTTTAACGAATAATGAATTCATAAAACTCCAACTGTAAATTTACTTTTTATTTATTTTATCATAAATTTTAAAATTTTACAAGGTATTATAAATTAATAACAAAAAAAGTCGGATAGAATCCGACTTTGATTTGCTTAATATCAATTTTTATTTTGATTAGTTCATCGCCTTTTCAACTGCAACTGCAACTGCAACGCTTGCACCAACCATTGGGTTGTTACCCATACCGATAAGTCCCATCATTTCTACGTGAGCAGGAACGGAAGAACTTCCGGCAAATTGTGCATCACTATGCATACGTCCCATTGTATCTGTCAAACCATAAGATGCAGGACCTGCAGCCATATTATCAGGATGAAGAGTTCTACCTGTACCGCCACCGCTTGCAACAGAGAAGTATTTGATACCTTTTTCATAACAAAGCTTTTTGTAAGTACCGGCAACAGGATGTTGGAAACGAGTTGGGTTAGTAGAGTTACCTGTAATGGAAACGTCAACTTTTTCAGCTTGCATAATAGCAACGCCCTCGTTAACATCGTTAGCACCGAAAACTCTTACAGCAGCACGTTCGCCATTGCTGTATGGAGTAGTAGAAACTACTTTAAGTTCGCCTGTAGCTTGGTTGAACTCTGTTTTTACATAAGTGAAACCATTGATACGGCTGATGATATATGCAGCATCTTTACCAAGACCATTAAGGATAACCTTAAGTGGAGTTTTACGAACAGTGTTAGCAGTTCTTGCAATACCGATAGCACCTTCTGCAGCAGCAAAAGACTCGTGACCAGCAAGGAAAGCGAAACATTTAGTTTCTTCTCTTAGTAGTTTAGCAGCAAGGTTACCATGACCTAAACCAACTGAACGTTGGTCAGCAACAGAGCCGGGAATACAAAAAGCTTGTAAACCTACACCGATAGCCTCTGCAGCATCTGCAGCTACTTTGCAACCTTTTTTGATAGCGATTGCGCAACCTGCAGTGTATGCCCAAATAGCATTTTCAAATGCGATTGGTTGAATATTTCTAACGATTTCGTCAACATTGATACCTTTAGCAGTGCAAATGTTGTAAGCATCTTCCAAGTCTTTGATACCGTTTTCGTTTAGGCAAGCATTGATTTTGTCAATTCTTCTTTCATATCCTTCAAATTTAATTTCCATAATCCATACCTCCTATTACTCTTTACGAGGGTTAATTGTCTTAACCGCTTCGTTGTATCTACCATATTGACCGCTAAATTTCTCATAAGCATCGTTAGGAGACATACCTTTTTCGATAGCTTCCATCATTTTGCCTAGATGAACGAATCTGTAACCGATAACTTCGTTGTTTTCGTCCAAAGCGATTCTTGTGATGTAACCCTCAGCCATTTCCAAGTATCTTACACCTTTTAGCTTAGTAGAGTACATAGTACCAACTTGAGTTCTCAAACCTTTGCCCAAATCTTCTAGTCCAGCACCGATTGGCAAGCCGTCTTCAGAGAAAGCAGATTGAGTTCTACCATAAACGATTTGCAAGAATAGCTCACGCATAGCAGTGTTGATAGCATCGCATACTAGGTCAGTATTTAATGCTTCAAGAATAGTTTTACCTGGTAAAACTTCAGCAGCCATAGCAGCAGAGTGAGTCATACCGGAACAGCCAAGAGTTTCAATAAGAGCCTCTTCGATAACGCCGTTTTTAACATTTAAAGTAAGTTTGCATGCACCTTGTTGCGGAGCACACCAGCCAACACCATGTGTAAGTCCTGAAATGTCCTTAATTTCACGTGCTTGAATCCATTTTCCTTCTTCGGGAATAGGCGCACAACCGTGGTTAGGACCTTGTGCTACAGGGCACATTGACATAACTTCATGTGAATATTGCATTAGATTTCCTCCAAAATTGTATTCAATTTTAATCTATTATAACATATAGGCGGTACTTTTTCAAGCGTTTGTAATAAATTTTTTTGTAAATAAATTATTACTTTTTAATGCCGATTTTTTACAAAGCAAAATAAAAGAAATGGTAAATGAAATTTAAATTAGTATAAAATTTTCTATATTTGTTTTATATTATCGTTATTAAATAACATTATTAAATAACATTTTTTATATTGCGAAAAGCTTATTTCAAGATTATCCTAGGTTTTTAATTTAGATTTTAATGTCCAACGCAAATAATTACATATAAAAATATTAATATTTATGCATTTAACATTTTTTTATATTCAATTTATTTAGCAGTTCAATGTGAAAAATACTAAAAACATTGCAAAAATCGATACTAAATAATTCAATTCGCATTATTCAGCTTAATTTTGTAAACACAAAATCTTCTTATTTGTAAGAGTTTAGGACATATTTAAAAATAGGACCTTTAATTTGAATATTACATATAATGAATTAGACATATAGGAGAATATTGTGATTATGACGCTTGGGTTATGTATGATTGTAAAAAACGAAAGTGAAGTGCTGGAAAGAGTTCTTGAAAATGCGAAAATTTTTGCAGACGAAATTGTCATAGTGGATACAGGCTCAAATGATAATACTGTTGAGATTGCAAAAAAAATTACAGCCAAAGTATATTCGTACGAATGGAATGATGATTTTTCCGCTGCACGTAATTATGCACTGTCAAAAGTTACATCAGACTATTGGATGTGGCTTGATGCAGATGACATAGTCCCGCAAGAAACTGCAAAGGGTATTGCGGAATTTATAGCTCAAGCAGATGGTAGTGTAGATTTTGTTATGCTACCATATACAGTCAGCATGACTCAGGATGGTAAACCTTTATTTTCCTATTATCGTGAACGCATCGTAAAAAACAATCGCAAATTTTATTGGCAAGGCTTTGTGCATGAAGCTGTTGTGCCAAGTGGCAATATTATAAAACTATCTTATCCCATTGTTCACGATAAACCTAAGGGCAGAAGTAGTGGGACGCGTAATTTGGATATTTACCGCAAAAACATTGCTTTAGGTTTTGTTTTGTCGGCAAGAGAAAAATATTACTATGCCCGAGAGCTATATTATAATGGCTTTATATCGGACGCGATTGTGCAGTTTAACGACTTTATTAATATGGAAGACGGGTTTTATGTCAATAAAATCGATGCGTGCAAAATGTTGGCAAATTGTTATATACAAATTAAAGATTTGAAATCTGCATTGTCGATTGCTTTTCATAGTTTTGTTTACGGTTTGCCTACAGGAGAAGTTTGTTGTAAAATAGGCGAAATATATATGGCGTACAACGATTATGTTAAAGCCATATATTGGTATGAGTGTGCTATACGTTTAAAACCTGATATTAATTCTGGTTCATTTATTGATTATTCTGCTTACGGAATTATTCCGTATATTTGGCTTACTGTGTGCTATGACAAGATTGGCGATTATGATAAAGCTTATTACTATCACAAGCAAGCGCGTATGTTGGAGCCTGATAATTCTAGCGTGGTTAGCAATCAAAAATATTTTGAACGTTTAGGATACAATTAAAAGTTAATCTTCAAAGGAGATAAAATAATGATATATAATTTTTTAAATAAATTATGCGAATATTGCAATGACGATTGTTACGGAAATTGCTTTAATCCGTTTAATTCCCGTAATCAATGCGGGGTAACATGTTGTGTTGGTGCTATAGGCCCTAGAGGTCCGCAAGGAACTCCTGGAATAACAGGCCCAACGGGTGCCACAGGACCTACAGGTTTGCAAGGTATAACCGGCCCAACAGGTCCGACAGGACCTGCAGGTGGTGAAACAGGTGCCACCGGCCCAACAGGAGCAACAGGCGCAATGGGAGCAACAGGTGCCACCGGCCCAACAGGGCCAACGGGTGCAACAGGTGCAGATGGTGCCGCAGGTCCAACAGGACCAACCGGTCCAACAGGTGCAGATGGTGCCGCAGGACCAATAGGACCAACCGGTCCAACAGGTGCGGACGGAGCCGCAGGCCCAACAGGACCAACAGGACCAACAGGTGCAGATGGTGCCGCAGGTCCAACAGGACCAACAGGTGTAGCAAATTTAAATGCTTATGGCGGATTGTATAATGCAACTCCACAAACATTGAATTTGACTATTGGCGGAACAACTCAGCTTCCTATTGCTGCAACTATGCCATTGAAAAATGTAACTTACAGCACTCCTGCCAATACAATTACAGTTGCAAATGCAGGTGTTTATGAGATAAATTACTATACAAATTTATCAGCGGCTTTGGGTACAACGGTAACATTGTCTGTTAGAAGAAACGGAACGGCGATACCACAAGCAACTTTATCACGAGTATTGGCAGTCGGTGTAGGCTCTCTTTATAATGGAAGTGTATTGGTTGCCCTTAATGCAGGGGATGTGATTGATATGGCAATTTCTGCATTACTTGCAGTTGGTGTAACTTTGGGTGACGGCGTAAACACCACTTTAACTGTTAAACAATTAGATGTTTAATATTGTAATACTATTTTAAATATCAATAAAACAAATAGTATGTTAAATATTAAATAAATTTTTATTTTAAATTGCAAGGGAGTATTTAGGTACTTCCTTGTTTTATAGCAGATTTTAAAAATCAAAAATAAAGGTAAATTGTAAAAAAAATCATAAAGATATTTCAAAAATATCTTGACAAAGCAAAATGGTGGGTGTATAATGACAAAAAACAAAGGAGAGCGGCTATGCTAAAAAATATTTGTGTCTATAACATTTATTTTTATATTTACGTTGGTAACAAGTTATCAAGGTCGCTTTTGCATTAATATTAAATTGGCAATTTAACCAAACGGCGACCTTAAATATGGTCGTCTTTTTTTTATTGTAAAATAGTTATAATCATACTTATAAGTTTTTAATACCGATTTTTGTAGTGTTTTTTAAAATAATTTTAGATACATATCAAAAACGTATTTATTTACGATTGTCGTTAAAATGTAGCATTTTGTTTTTTATTATTTTTTAGTAGTTTTTGATTATAACAGTAAAAATTGAAAAAAATCTATTTATTTTTCTTGTAATATATTTTATTTAGTGTTATAATAATAAAATAATGTGAGGTATCGGTATGGAATATGTTTATAGTGACAGAGTGAAAAATTTAGGAGGCAATGCCATTAGGGAAATTTTTAAATTACTTCAAGACCCGGAAGTTATTTCGTTTGCAGGTGGTTTTCCTACAAAAACTACATTGCCGACAAAGCTTATTGCGGACATTACCAACAACTTGATGACAAGTGATAAAGCACAGGACATTTTACAGTATGGCGAGACTGAGGGATACAGACCTTTACGACTTGCCGCCATAGACTATGTCAAAAGATACGGCATTGAAAATATAGATATCGATAACACTTTGATTATAAGTGGAGGTCAACAAGGCATTGATTTGACTTTTAAGTCTTTTGTCAACAAAGGGGACGTTGTGCTTGTGGAAGACCCTACATATCTTGCAAGTCTACATATTCTAAAGACTTACGAAGGAGTTCCTGTAGGCGTAAAATCGGGCGATAACGGTCTTGATATTAAAGATTTGGAAGATAAAATAATAAAGTATAATCCTAAAGTTTTATATGTGGTACCTACTTTTTCCAATCCTACAGGCAGAACTTACAGCGTGGAAAATAGGAAAGCTATTGCAGAGCTTACCGCTAAATACAATGTTATGGTTCTCGAAGATGACCCTTATTCCGAGCTTAGATTTAGCGGGGAGAGAGTGCCTAGCATAAAGTCTTTCGATAAGGTGGGCAATGTAACATATATCACTTCGTTCAGCAAGACATTGGCACCGGGACTACGTACAGGTATTGCAATAGGTGCAAAGGAAGTTATACGTAAAATGACAATAGGCAAGCAAGCAACCGATGTACATACTTGTTCGTTATCGCAAGCAATTATCGACTACTTTTTACGAAACAATTCCATGGACGAAAGACTTGAGGAATTAAAAGCTGTGTATTTGGAGAAAAAGACCGCAATGCTAAACGCAATCAAAAAATATATGCCTGCGGAATTTAGATACACGAATCCTGACGGCGGATTGTTTATTTACGGAGAATTTGACGAAAGTTTGGGAATTAATACGTTGGAAGTGTTCCCTGAACTTGTCAAAAAATATAAAGTTGCTTATGTATCGGGCTATAGCTTTTATGCGGGAGAAAACAAGTTCAATACTTTGAGGCTTAATTATTCAAATGCAAGCTTAGAGCAAATTGATGATGGTATTTGCAAAATGGGCAAGTTTTTTAAAGAATTACTTGCCGCAAAACAATAATAAAAATTTTAAGAGCATTTTAACGTTTTTTGTAAATGCAGTATTAAACTAAAAATGACTTATTATAGGAGAGCGAAATGGAAAAGAAAAATGTAATGGATACTCTAAGGGAACGTGGATTTATCAAGCAAGTAGTGTATGAGGACGATTTGTACAAAATGCTTGGAGAACAAAGTGTATCCTTTTATATAGGTTTTGACCCTACGGCTGATAGTTTGCATGTAGGACACTTTTTGGCACTTATGGCAATGGCTCACATGCAAAAAGCGGGGCACAAACCTTATGCTTTGGTTGGTGGCGGAACGGGTAAAGTAGGCGACCCGAGCGGTAGAACAGATATGCGCCAAATGATGACTAATGATATTATAAATCACAACTGCGAAAGATTTAAAAAGCAAATGAGCAAGTTTTTATCTTTTGACGGGGATAACGGAGTTGTTATGGTTAACAATGCCGATTGGCTTGATAACCTAAACTATATCGACTTTCTAAGGGAAGTAGGTGTGCATTTTTCTGTTAACAGAATGTTAACTGCAGAGTGCTTTAAAAAGAGAATGGAAAAAGGGCTGTCATTCCTTGAGTTCAATTATATGCTTATGCAGTCTTACGACTTTTTACACCTTTTCCAAAATTACGGAGTTGCTTTGCAATGCGGTGGAGATGACCAATGGAGCAATATTTTGGCAGGTGCCGATTTGATAAGAAGAAAGGAGAAAAAGCCTGCTTTTGCAATGACTTTCCAACTTTTGACCACATCTGAGGGAATCAAAATGGGAAAAACTCAAAAAGGTGCTTTGTGGCTTGACAGGGAAAAAACTTCTCCTTACGAATTTTACCAATATTGGCGAAACATAAACGATGCGGATGTAGAAAACTGTTTGAAGTTGTTGACATTTGTAGAGCTTGATGAAATCGAAGAGCTTTGCAAACACAAAGATGAAAGGATAAACGCAGCAAAGGAAAGACTTGCTTTCGAAGTTACAAAAATCGTACATTCGGAGCAAGATGCAATAGAGGCTCAAAACGCAAGCCGTGCAGCCTTTGTAACAGGCGATAGCGCTAATATGCCGCAATCGGAAATCGAAAAAGGCATAAATCAAGTTGTTGATATTATGGTTGCAATAAATGTTGCAAAATCCAAAGGCGAGGCAAAGAGGCTTATCGAAGGTGGCGGAATCAAGATTGGCGACAATAAAGTAACCGACATTGCGGCAACTGTATCCGATGAAGATTTAAAGAGCGGAATAGTGTTGCATAAAGGCAAAAAAGTACACATAAAAGTAACCGTAAAATGAAAATTTACAAACAAGTAGTTACCCCTATCGAGTGTGAAATCGTTATAAAAAAATCTAAGTTTATAACCAACTTAATACCTGTTTGCGACAGCATGCAAGCAGAGGCGGAACTTAGCAAAATACGCAAAAAATACTCGGATGCAACGCATAATTGTTATGCTTATATTTCAAACATAATAGCAACCGAGCAAAGGTTTAGCGACGATGGCGAACCGCAAGGTACAGCGGGCATACCAATGTTGGAAGTGCTTAAAAAACGTGAGGTTTATTTGACACTTGCGGTTGTTACAAGGTATTTCGGCGGTGTAAAGCTTGGTGCAAACGGTCTTATAGGTGCTTATACCGAAAGTGTATGCCACGCACTTGAAAATGCGGATTTAAGGAAGTTTGTATATAGCACAGTGCAAAAGGCGGAAGTTTCCTATTCCATTGCACCCAAAATAGCGCAAATGATAAATGATTTCGGCGGTAGAGTAATAAGCACGGAGTATGACAGCAATGTATGTATTGAATATTCCGTTGAAGAGGGTAAAAGTCAAGAACTTTCGGATAAAATGATTGACTTTTGTTCGGGAAAAATTAATATAGAATTTATAAAAAAAGATTTTGTCGATTATGTTTGACAAACGGAGGTATATATGAAAATCACATTGACCAGCAAACCAAAGGCAAAACCCGATTTTACAAAATTGGGCTTCGGAAAGTATTTTACCGACCACATGTTGTTGATGGAATATCACAATGGTGTTTGGGGCGAGCCTGAAATTATCCCTTACGATGATTTTAAAATGAGCCCTGCAACAAATATTTTGCACTACGGACAAGGTATTTTTGAAGGTGTAAAGGCTTATAAGGATAACGACGGCAACATAACTACTTTCAGAATTGACGAAAATATTAAAAGGATGAACAAAAGTGCAGAAAGACTTTGTATGCCTACATTGGATGCAGATGTTGTTATCCCTGCAATATTCGAGCTTATCAAAATTGAAAAAGATTGGATACCTACAGAAAGCGGCACAGCACTTTACATAAGACCTACTATGATAGCCGATGACCCTATGCTTGGTGTTCACGCAGCACATAACTACAAATTTTTCGTAATTTTATCTCCTGTAGGTGCATATTATGCAAACGGTTTGCAACCTACCAAGATTATGGTTGAGGAACATTTTGTTCGTGCACCTCTTGGCGGTACAGGCGAGGCTAAATGTATGGGTAACTATGCAGCAAGTCTGCTTGCAAGCGAAATCGCAATTTCAAAAGGCTATGACCAAGTACTTTGGCTTGATGCTGTAGAACATAAATATGCCGAGGAAGTTGGTGCAATGAATATGTTTTTTGTAATTGATGGTGAAGTTATCACACCTGCATTAGTGGGCAGTATTTTACCGGGAATTACAAGAAAATCTTCAATCGAGCTATTAAAGAGTGAGGGATATAAGGTTACCGAAAGACGTATTTCTTTGGATGAGGTTGCAAAAGCTTATGATGAGGGCAGATTGAATGAGGCATTTGGTACAGGCACTGCTGCGGTAGTTTCTCCTGTTGGCGTTATACATTACAATGGTCGCGATATGATTGTCAACAATCAAGAAATGGGACCTATTACAGCTGACTTGTATGAAAAATTGACAGGTATCCAATACGGAAAACGTGAGGATAAATTCGGTTGGATTTTTAAAATCAACTGATTGAAACTTACTTAATCGAATATTCGGATTTAAAATCAACACAAAAAACATAATAATAAGCATAATATAAAACAAAAAAATCCCGCAATATTTTTGCGGGGTTTTTTGTTGCACTGTTAAAACCTATAATCAAATCAAGGTTAGTGTATAATAGAAAAACAGGCACCGATATTTGGTGCCCAAACTTAGTTTTATAAAAAATAATTAAGCTTTTGCTTTGTCTAAAGCCTTGCTAAGTCTGCTGATTTTTCTGCTAGCGTTGTTTTGAGTATAAATACCATCGCTTTTAGCACGGTTAATCAAAGAAATAGCATTTTTCAATAGTTCTTCAGCTTTAGCAATTTCGCCATTTTCCAAAGCAACATTAAACTCTTTAATAGCACCTCTTACTCTTGAACGTTTAGCTCTATTTGCCTCATTAGCTTTATTATTAGTAATTACTCTTTTCTTTTGAGATTTAATATTAGGCACAACAGTATCTCCTTTATATCTTTATTTCCTACTAATTTTAGCATATAAAAAAAGTTTTGGCAATCATTTTAACCTAAATTTTTAATAATTTCGATAATTTTGTCAATAATGCGATTATACGGGAGGATTTATGCAGATAAATAGTGATTTGGCGGTTGAATTTGCGGCAGACTTATTGCAAAGCAGCAATACAAAGTGCAAAAATACCGATGCTGTGCAAAGGGTGGAAATAACCGAAAAAAGTTTGTTTTCGGACAGGTGCGGTGTTTATTATGATATAAATTGCGAACAGGCAGGGGATGATATCGAAAATATTTTTGCAAACTGCATTTCGGAGTATGGTTACAACACGGATAGAATATTATTTGTGGGGCTTGGAAATGCAAAATATATCTCGGATGCACTTGGCGAAATGGTGCTAGACAATTTGCCTCCGCCAAATGACCGCACGGCAAAATTTAAACCGCAAGTTGGCAGAATAACAGGTATAGAGTCGCACGATTTGATAATTTCCGCTAAAAAAATAGTAAAACCAACTGTAATTATTGCGATAGATTCGCTTGCAACAAATGATATCGCAAAGGTAGGAAAAAGTATTCAAATTACAAATGTAGGGCTAATACCCGGGAGCGGTGTCGGAAATTCGCGAAAAATTTTAACTTCCAAAAGTCTTGGCGTACCTATTTTGGCAATAGGTGTGCCGTTAGTAGCAAACATTAAGATAAATGAAAACAGAAAGCTTGTTATACCTATAGATATAGAAGATATCACCGAAAAATTGGCAAAAACCATTTCAAATGGCATAAGGCTAATTTTGCACTAATAATATATATATTAGTAATATATTTATTAAGGTGATTATGTTAAAAATAGGAATGATTGACAGCGGTATGGGCGGACTTAGCGTGCTTAAAGGCTTGGTAGATAGCGGGGTAAATGCAGAGTATTATTATTTGTACGACAATAAATATCATCCCTACGGCAGTAAGTCGCAAAGCGAACTTGTAGCAATCGGCTACAGCAATATGCAAAAGTTAATTGACTTTAAAGTAGATATTGTTATAATTGCGTGCAACACGCTTACGGCAGGTGCGGTAAGCAAATTAAGAGGGATGTTTGATATTCCTATTATAGGTGTAGAGCCGCCTATAAAACCTGCTACAATGCAGTGTGAAAATATACTTTTACTTGCAACTCCGTCCACAGTAAAATCGGATAGAGTGATGGAGATGATGCACAGCTTTACTAACAAAAGTTTTTATTTTCCCGACATGTCCAAACTTGCAAACTTGATAGAGGAAAATTATAGCAACAAAGATATTATATACCGATTTTTGGCGGATAATTTATCAAAATACAAAAATATTCAAGGCATTGTAATAGGTTGCACACACTATAATTTTGCAGTGGAGGAAATACAAAAAATTTACCCTAAGGCTAAAGTATTCAGTAACACTGCGGGTGTGGTAAAGCGTACCCAATACATAATAAATAAAAACAAATTTATTGTCCCTAACTATCTTGCTGTAAAAGTGTATTCTACGGGTAATGAGATTGATATCGAAAAAAAATATTTCCTTTGCGATTATTTGGGGCTTGGCATAGAGTTTTATGAAAACTTAAAATAACAAAAAGCGTTTCGGCGCTTTTTTTTGTTATTTTATCTAAAAAAGTGGACATAAAAGTTGCTATATAGTATAATTTTATAATGTGTGTAAAAATTTGTAAAGTTTTTATAAAAACTTTAATTTAAATAAGGAGAATTAATGATAACAATAATCTATGAAGAACTGTTTGACTACCAGACATTATATCGCGGGCATTCATGTGGACGTAAAAGCAAAAGGGACAAAAAACCGCTACACCATCAACGGCAAGTAGGAAACCTTTTAGAGTGCCTGATTTTGACACTCCAAAAGATAGGGAAATGGCGGTGTTTACGCACGCAAAAAAATTAAGTGAATATATATTTGTAATTTCGGAAAAATCGCCCGTAAAATTTAGGTGGAATATAGTATCACGTTTGCTTAATACTTCGGTGGACATAATTGAAAATTTGTATCACGCAAATTACGAGAAAGGGGATGAACGTATAATGTGGCAAAAGAAAGCAATGGTATCACTCAATTTGTTTGATTTTTATACGGAAACCGCAAAAACCAAACAGGCAATTACTTTTAGACAAATGGAAATTATCGCACTGCAAATATACGAAACCAAAAAGTTGTTTAGCGGCTGGGTACGCAGTACAAAAAAGAAAAAGCAGTAATATTAGTTGGAATTAGCATAATTGCTTGTATTTAACACTGCATTATGATACAATAGTTTAAAAGGGCGACGGTTTTCTCGTTTTTGGACTCGTGGTTGCGTTCCGGCAACAATAACAATTACAACAATGCTTATGTTCTTGGCTTGTCAGGCGCGTATAACAACAACAATGTATCAAACAACAACGGCGTGCGTCCCGCGCTTCACTCAGCCGCAAATTTGAGCGGTGTTTCCCGTATCCGTATTTATTGAACAACGATGTACGGACAGATGATTTGAGATGAAGGGACTTTCCGTCCTGCCTTTTGTCAAAAAAGGCGAAACAAATCCGACCTTTCCCTAACGGCTTGTCTTTTAGGGCATGAGCTTGAAAAAAGCGGTCGGTTTTTTTTACAATAATCTAACCAATTTAGCCGAATTATTTCTTAAAAACAAAGTAAAATAGAAAAATTAAAATAAAAAATACACCCCTAAACTTAATGTTTTGGGGTGTTTCTTTTTGTGTAAAGTTTAAAGTAGGCAAAAAGTGCCGTTCACTGCAATAATCCTATCAAAAATCGGGACTAAGTGTTATAAAAATTTGCTTTAAATGTAAAGTTTGGGTACATGGAATAAGTATATCTATGTACTTTTAATATATATATTTTAAGCTAAAATGTAAGATAATGTCAACGTTATAGCAAAGGTTTTGTAAATTCTTTACTTAAATTGTACAAAAAATTTATATTCAAATTCAAAAAAATCGTGATTTTGTGCATAGATATACTTATTCCATGTACTTGAAAAATTAAGATAGGAGAGTATTATGGAAAATTTAAACAACAAAATCAAAAAAAATATTTTTCATAACGAAACGGTACTTGTCAGTATTCTAATAATAGTGCTTACAGGTGCATTGCTTATTTTTTCTTTTAAACCTGTATTTGCTCTAGGTAGCAACAATGGTGCCGTACAAGCAGGTGGCGGAGCAGAGCTTTGGAATAGTTCGACCAATACTTTTAGCCCAAATGTAATTAACGATATCAAAGCAAAGCTATTTGGTACAACAAATCCTGTAGATTATATCAATAGCAATTACGACGCAAAAGAATTTTCTTTGTCAAAAAGCAAAGTAGTGACTGCCTCAACAATTAATACTAAAGTTGGAAATGCTCAAGAGGGTATGGTGGTAACTTTGGGTGGCAAACAATGGATGGTAACCTCGTTGACACTTGCAGATACTCCACGTGGATTTACCGACGTAATTATGACATTGTATTTAAAGCAAAATGAGGGTACATCAAGATATTTTGGTACTTCGATAGATACAAGCGGTAGCGATGCCAAAAATTGGGGCAGAAATATGTATAGTAATAGTACGATACGTAACCATCTATTGACAGCAGATAATTGGAGTTTGTTCAGTGATGGCTATTTTGCGGAAAATTACCTTGTTAAGCCTAAATATATAAATTATCAACAAAACTTGACTAGAGCAGGCAGAGATGATAGCTACGACCTTAAAAACGATGCTTTGGGAACACCTGAGTCACAACATTGGTATGATGGTTGGAACTATAATTGGCCTAATAATAACAGAGTAGAAGCTAATGGTAAACACAATCCTTATACCGCAGATACGAACATAAACGGCCATAGATACAACGATTGGGGCGAGGATTATATATGGTTGCCTTCTATGACAGAAACAGGCGCATTGCTTGAGGATGGCGTTACAACAGGTGGTGCTAGCTACTTGGATAAGGAATGTGTATGGAAGTTGTCTCAGGCTCAACGTAAGCATTCAGGTGCAACCTGGTCGTGGTTGCGTTCCGGCGACTCGCACCTTTACCGCAGTGCTTATGTTCTTGGCTCGTCGGGCGCGTATGACGGCAGCTCTGTATCGGACAGCTTAGGCGTGCGTCCCGCGCTTCATCTAAATCTAAGCTCTGCCGTGCTGGGCACGGCGCAGGGTGTTGCTCCTACCAATGAAAGTGGCTATGATTATCAATGTTTGGATACAAACAATTTAAGACAGTACTATTCAACCTTAAATTATAAACATGGCGAGAGTGACAAAACTGCGGAAAGAAATGTATTGGGTAAAATTGCGCCTAATACCAAATTAGCTACCTTTGTAGCTAATTTGGAAAATCCAAAAAACTTGCTAATGGTATATGATAACAAAGGTACATTAATATACAATAAAGGGACCGAGGTCAAAACCGATTGCATAATAGGAACGGGCTACAAAGTGGAATTGTACGATACAAACGGAAGCACACTTTTGGATACTGTTTATATATCTGTGCTGGGTGACGTGAACGGAGATGGTAGGATAACGGCAAGTGACGTTGCTTATTTAAGACAAATAGCAAGCAGTGAATCTATATACACAGGATTAACGCTTGAGAAAAAACTTGCAAGTATGCTTATAAATAAGGGTAGTGTAACATCTGCGGATGCGGAGATTGTCAGAAATATAATTGATAAAAAACTATGGATTGAACTATTCTATTAAAAACATAGTCTTAAAATATAGTTCACATAATCAAAATAAGTCGATATATTATGATATCGGCTTATTTTTTAAAATTAAGCAAATAAATCAATATATATTTTTGCAAAATCAATATGTGGTTTTAACACGAAAAACAAGGCTAAAACGGTGATAACAGTAATGTAAGGTAAATATGTATGGATTTTGTGAATAATGTTATAATAGGCTTATACAAGCTTAAATAACGGATATTAATTTGGCATTGCAACAATCGTTTTGCTTTAGTGTAAATTTATTATGGATATTGATAAATTAAACACGCTGCTATATTTTGTATTTAGCAGCGTGTTTTTTAGTTTTACATTAATTAATATCGATTTTTGTACGCTTATTTGATTATAGCGTAAACCTTTTTAGGTTTTGCAGTATAGTCGGTTATACTTTTTGCGATATTTTGCATGTGGTCGGAAATACGCTCTAGGTTAGATACCAAGCTTAAGTAAACTGCACCTGTATTTGCCGAGCATTGGTTGCTGTTAAGACGTTTGATGTGGTCTCTGTCGAGTTGCATTTTAAAGTCGTCGACCATATCCTCATATTTATATACAACTTCCAATATTTCCATATCTTGATACTCGAATGCTTTAATCGAATTTTCAAAAACCTTATGTATTGCATCAGTCATTTCGTCTATTTGTTTTAGGGCAGCATCCGAAAAAGTTGTTTTTAGCTTTTGCAATTCTTCCGCATATTCCATAATATTTTCCGAGTAGTCGCCCACTCTTTCCAAGTCGGATACAACGTGATAAAATGATGCAAGCATTAATTCGTCTTTAAATGAAATTTCTTTTGCGGAAAGTTCTACTAGGAACTTGGATATCTCCCTATTTAAAAAGTTAAGGTGTTTTTCGCGGTTTGCAAACTTTTCCTGTTTTTCCACTCTGCCGTTTTTAGCGCATGATAATGACAATTTAAAGTTTTTATACGCTATTTCACTCATTAATAATATTTCGTGTTTTGTTTGATTAATAGCGATTGCAGGGGTTGATAAGATACGCTTATCGATATACTTGAATCTTTCCTGCAAATAATTTTCTTCCACTTCGTCTTTCGACTTTTTATCCGGTATCATTTTTGTAGCAATCCAAACAAGCGTTTTTACAAACGGAAGTAATAAAATTGTCATTGTTACGTTAAAAAATGTATGGAACATTGCGCTTTGTGTTGCAATCAAGTCAGGGAACATTAATTCAAACCATTTGTCAAGCGGTGCCCAATATATTATCGGGAAGAACACTATTGCACCGATGGAGTTGAATAACAAGTGAATCAAACTTGCGCGTTTTGCATTTGTGTTTGTGCCAAACGATGCTATAATAGATGTTATACAAGAGCCGATATTTACGCCAAGAGTTGCGAACATTATCGATTTTATCGGGATATTAACCGATGCAGCCAAGGTTATCATAATACCTGTTGTGGCACTTGAACTTTGTACCAAAGCCGTTAGGGCAAGTGCTACAAGTATCAATATAGCGGGGTTGGTGGTATTTACAAGAATATTTTGAATAGCGGGAATTTCTTGAAAAATGCTCATTGATTCTTTCATTACATTAAGGCCTACGAAAATCATACCAAGACCTGCAAGTAACGAGCCGATTTTTTGTATGGTATCTTTTTTGCTAAGCATTTGCATAAATGCACCTATTGCGGTAAGCACTGCAAACCAAGCGGTTATACCCAAAGATTCAAGCTGAACTATTTGTGCGGTTATTGTTGTACCTATGTTTGCACCCATAATTATCGGTGTTGCTTGTACAAGTGTCATAAGTCCTGCATTTACAAATCCGACAACCATTACCGTTGTGGCACCCGACGACTGAATAACTGCCGTTACGCCTGCACCCGTAAGTAATCCTGTAAAACGATTACCGCTTATTTTGTCAAAAATGGTACGGATTTTACTGCCTGCCAATGTCTCCAGATTACTACCCATCATATTAATACCTATAAGGAACACACCTGTACCTGCAAGCATAAGTAAAATGCTAACGACAATGTCCATAGGTTTCGGGGCGGTAGCCAATAAAGCATTTAAAAAATTCATTTTAACCTCGCTGTTTTATCTAAATGTATATAGCAATTTCCAAAATATTGCTATCACTAAAATTTTATAATAATATGACAACCCTGTCAAGCAAATTAAGATAAATTTATACGGGGAATAAGAAAAATTTATATCAATTTTACCTACGTTTTAGCATATTTGTGTATGGTTTAATACAAATTTATATCAATTTGTTGTCATATTTTCAAAAGAAAGAAAATACGGCTATCAATAAATTTTATTAGCTTATTTTTTAATTATGATTATACTTGTTTTTTTTATTTATATCATTTGTTAAAAAAGTAAATTGCGTATATTTTTTTAAAGTGAAGCTTTGTTTGAATTGGGTGCGTAAAAATATCATTTAATTGACTAATATTAATAAATAATTATATTTTTTGATATTGTATTGCAAGTTAGGGTAAAATAATGTATAATTAAAATATTACATAATGAGGTAAATATGGAAAAACTTGTTTTATTGGATTCAAATAGTTTGCTTAATCGTGCTTTTTATGCTTTGCCGCCAATGAGTGCTGTTGACGGCAGACCTACTAATGCGGTGTACGGCTATATCAATATGTTGCTTAAAATTATATCGGAGACAAAACCAACTCACATAATTGCTACATTTGACGTAAAAGCACCGACTTTCAGAAAAAAAATGTATGACGGCTATAAGGCACAACGTAAACCAATGCCCGAGGACTTGGCTTTGCAGCTTCCTATTATAAAGGAAGTGCTTAAGGCTATGAAAATAAATATTGTTACTCTTGAAGGGTACGAGGCGGACGATTTGATTGGCACACTTGCAAAAAGATGTCCTTTTGATACGATTATCGTAACAGGAGACCGTGACAGCTTGCAGTTGGTGTCGGATAGCACAAAAGTTTGGCTTACCAAAAAAGGCATTACCGAAATTGTGGAGTATGATATTGAAAGATTGGCGCAAGACGGACTTACTCCTAAAGGCGTGATAGATTTAAAGTCATTAATGGGAGATAGTGCGGACAATATCCCGGGTGTAAGCGGTGTTGGGGAAAAAACGGCTAAAACTTTGCTGGAAACTTACGGTAATCTTGATGGTGTCTATGCAAATATTGACCAAATAAAAGGCAAGTTGCAGGAAAAATTGATTGCAAACAAAGATATGGCATATTTATCTTACGAGCTTGCGACAATAAATGTAGATAGTCCTATCGATGTAAATCTTGACGATTGCAAAATAGCTGATTATATAAATAACGAAAGTATTGCAGTATTTAAAAAGCTGAATTTTAAAACTATTGTCAACAGGTTTGGAGATAAAGTGGCCGAAAGTGAGGAGGCTAATATTGTCGAAGAAGAAAGTGTGCCAACTTGCGAAAAAGTTGAAATAGAGGATTTGACACAGTTTAAAAGTGTGATTAAAAAACTCGAACAAGCAGCTTTTGTTTCTGTACATGTAGATAGTGATTGCGAAGTTTACGCCGATGGTGTTTGCTACGTCATTAAAGTAAGTCAAGACTTGCTTGGCAGTGGTATCGACTTTTTTGAAATAGCGGACGAAATTAACAAATTGTTAAAAAATCAAGCCGTAAAAGTGATTTTGTACGATGCAAAAACCTGCTTTTATCAACTTAGGACGGAAAATGCAAATAATTTTGAGGATGTCGCATTAAAAGTTTACCTTTTGGATGCAAACAGAAACTATAAAAACATACAAGAAGTTTTGCAAGATTATAATGTAAGCAGCGATAGTATCAGCTATTCGTTAATGCTGCTAAACTCTATTGCTGACGATAAAATGGCAAAAATAGGCGTTGTGGATTTATACAAAAATGTGGAATTACCGCTTGTCCGTGTACTTTACCAAATGGAACGTGAAGGTGTACGAGTGGATATGGGGTTGCTTGAAGAGTTGCGAGTACAATTTGTCGATATTATAGCTGACCTTACAAATAAAATATTAGAGTATAATGACGGCGTGGTATTTAATATAAATTCGCCAAAACAGTTGGGAGATTTCTTGTTTACAAAGCTATGCTTAAAGCACGGCAAAAAAACTAAAACAGGATATTCTACCAATGTAGAGGTTTTGCAATCGCTTGTTGGCAGTCATCCTGTAATAGAATATATTTTGAAATATCGTGAAATAAACAAATTGCTTTCTACTTATATAGACGGGCTAAAGCCTTTGATAGTAAATGGCAGAGTTCATACAATTTTTAAACAAACGGTAGCAGCAACAGGCAGACTTAGCTCCACAGAGCCAAACTTGCAAAACATACCTGTACGTAAAGCTGTAGGCAGAGAGCTTAGAAAAATGTTTATAGCAAGCGAAAACTGCAAAATCGTATGCGCGGACTATTCGCAAATCGAGCTTAGACTGATGGCACATTTTAGTGAGGACGAAAACCTTATAAAAGCATTCAATGACAATTTGGATGTGCATAAATTTACCGCAAGCCGTGCGTTCGGCGTGCCATTTGAAGAGGTAACTTCAGATATGCGTAGACGAGCAAAAGCGATAAACTTCGGTATAATTTACGGCATAAGTTCTTTTGGATTGTCAAATGACATTGGTATAAGCCCTTACGAGGCAAAACGCTTTATTGATAAATACTTTGAAATGTATCCTAAAGTGAAGCAATATATGGATAGTAATGTTGCTTTTGCAAAGGAGCATGGATATATTTCCACTCTTGCAGGACGAATTAGATATATCCCCGAAATTAATGTTTCCAACTTTCAAACGCGTTCATTTGGGGAGAGGATAGCAATGAATATGCCGCTTCAAGGCAGCAGCAGCGATATTATCAAAATGGCGATGATTGACGTTGCGGAAAAACTTGAAAAGCAAGGCTTAAAAGCAAAGCTTGTTTTGCAAGTACACGATGAGTTGCTTATCGATTGTCCTGAAGAGGAAATTGATATAGTTCAAAAATTGGTAAAATCGAGCATGGAAAACATAGTATCGCTAAAAGTTAAATTGGATGTGGATATTTCGGTAGGTAGTAATTGGTTGGAGGCTAAATAATGAAAAAAATCGCCGTAACAGGTGGGATAGCAAGCGGCAAGTCGGTTGTTTGTGAAATTATCGAAAAACTCGGCTATACGGTTATTTATACGGATAAAATAAATAGTGAGTTGCTAACGGACATGGAGTATCAAAAAAAATTGGCTTTGATTTTTCCGTCTGCAGTTAAAAACGGTATTGTTGATAAAAAATATATTAGAAATGAAATTTTGCAAGACGATAGTAAAAGGCTTGCTTTAAATACACTTGCACATAGCGAAATTAAAGCTCGTGTGCTTAATTTGTTGAATAAAGTCGACGCAAAAGCGATTTTTGTAGAAATTCCACTTATTGTGGAAAGTGGTATGAAAGATTGTTTTGACCAAATTTGGTGTGTAGTTGCGGATTTGGATACAAAAATCAAGCGCATTGAAAAACGTGATAATGTAAGTAGCATAGACGCACAAAAAATCATTCAATGTCAAAAAAAAGATAATGAGTTGATATCGCTTTCCGACATTGTGATTGAAAATAACGGGGATTTAAATAAACTTAAAGAAGAAGTTGGTAGACTAATATGTACAGCGATAAAATAATGGAGCATTTTATGTGCCCTCAAAATGCGTATTATATGCAGGACAGTGATGCCGAGGGAGAATATGGCGACGAAGGTTGCGGTGATAAGGTTGTTTGTTATATTAAAGTAAGGGATAATGTACTTGCAGAAGTGAGCTATTTGGTTTACGGTTGTGCAACTTCCATTGCATGTGCAAGTATGATGTCTGTTTTGGCAAAAGGTAAAACTATTGAAGAGGCAAGCAAAATAACCGAACAAATGGTGGATGACGAGCTTGGCGGACTTCCTCCGCTAAAAAAGCATTGTTCGAATCTTGGTGTTGGTGCGTTAAGGTATGCAATAGCTGATTATAATTATCGTAAAAACAACTACAAACCAAAGCCTTATATTGATACAAATAAAAAATAATATAGTAAATTTGACTATGTACGTATTTCGTTCATAGTCTTTTTTTAAGAAAAATAATTTTTTTCAAAAAACTATTGACTTGGACTTAACTCCAAGGTGTATAAATATAAAAAGGAGGTAAAATATGAAAATAAATGAAGTTGTAAAAAAATTGAATATATCCCATGATACACTTAGATTTTATGAAAAAAGCGGTCTTTTGGGTGCAATTAGACGTGATGAAAGCGGTTTTAGAAATTATAGCGATAGCGATTTAAAAAGAATTGAGTTTATTTTATGTATGAGAAATGTAGGTGTGCCTATTGAAGTTTTAAAGCAATATATGAACTTGTTCGATATGGGAGACGATACCATAGAACAAAGAAAAATTTTGCTTATCGAACAAAAAAATAAAATTGACAAAAAAATAGAAGATATGCAAGCAGCCTCAAAAAAATTGGAATATAAAATAAATTTATATAACGAAGGTAAGCTAGACGAGTATTTAAAAAGTGGAAAAAATTAATGATATTGTGAATGATTATTAGTATAAAGGAGATTTATTATGAGTAAATTAGTAGTATTTTTTTCATACACAAACAACACAAAAAATATAGCAAACTTAATAAAAAACAAGCTTGGTTGCGAAATATTGGAAATTAAAACTGTTATTCCTTATTCAAGCGATTATCAAAAGGTTGTTAATGACGAGCACAATAGCCAAGCAAGTAAATATTTGCCCCAAATTCAAGCTGTTGAAATTGACCTTAGCAAATATGACGAAATTATCTTAGGAACACCTGTGTGGTGGTATAGACCGGCTCCGGCAATAAGAACTTTTTTGTCACAAAATGACTTGTCGGGTAAATCTATTAAACCTTTTGCAACAAATGCAGGTTGGTTAGGAAAAACGTTTAGTGAAATTAAAGAGCTATGTCCGAATAGTAAGGTCGAAAAAGGACAAAACATTGTGTTTGCAAGTTATAGCGACAAATTGGTTACGCCTGAAAAACAAGTTTTAGAGTGGATTGATTCACTTTGATAGTAATTTTGGTTAAAAATGCAAAATCTTAAAGATTGGCACGGGGCGACAAAGGATAGTTGGTTTAGTCATATTGCTGTGGAAGTACCGGGTAAAAACACTGACAATGAATGGTGTGAAAAAGTTTCCGATGAGTATTATTATGCACTTTAGATTTTAATTGATATTGATTTTTAAACTTTGATGTGTTATAATTTAATCATTTAAAACAAATTTAAATTTTAAAAAATTTGGAGATAAATATGTTTGAAGAAATAAAAAAGAATTTTGGTTTCGGTTGTATGCGACTACCTATGAAAGGGGGTAGGGTAGACCACAAACAATGTTGTCAAATGGTAGATTATTTTTTAGAGCAAGGTTTCAATTATTTTGATACCGCACATGGATATCTGTTGGGAATGAGTGAAAAGGCATTAAAAAAATGCTTGGTAGATAGGCATCCGAGAGATAGCTTTGTGCTAGCAAATAAATTGACAGAAAATTATTTTAAAAAAGAGCAAGATATCAAGCCATTTTTTGAAAAACAGCTAAAAATTTGTGGCGTAGATTATTTTGACTTTTATCTTTTACATGCTCAAAACTCTGAAAATTATAAAAAGTACAAAAAATGTAATGCGTATGAACAAGTTTTTGAACTTAAAAAAGCAGGTAAAATCAAACACGTTGGGTTGTCATTTCATGACACTGCCGATGTTTTAGATATGATATTAACTGAATATCCCAATGTTGAATTTGTGCAAATTCAACTTAATTACATAGATTACAATAGTCCTGCTGTACAAGGCAAAGAGTGTTATGAAGTTTGCAGAAAGCATAACAAGCCTGTAATTGTAATGGAACCTGTAAAAGGTGGAACTTTGGTTAATTTGCCTGATGAGGCAAAAAGCATATTAAACAACTTAAATGGTGGTAGCCCTGCAACCTATGCAATAAGGTATACTGCATCATTTGATGGTGTCTTTATGACTTTGTCGGGGATGAGTAATATGGAACAAATGAAAGATAATATTTCCGCAATGAAAGACTTTAAACCTTTAAATGAAGAGGAAACTAACGCTATAAATGCTGTTTGCGATGTGTTGAACAAGGCAAACCTTATTCCTTGCACTGCTTGTAGATATTGCATTGAGGGCTGTCCGAAAAATATATTGATACCTGATATTTTCTCATTGATGAACATAAAAAATTTGGGTAAAGATTGGAATCCGGGGTTTTATTATGACTCTGTGTGTACACGTAATCATGGTAAGGCAAAAGATTGTATAGGTTGCGGTAAGTGTGAACATATATGCCCACAGCATTTACATATTAGAGATTTGCTAAAAAAAGTATCAAAAGAATTTGACTGATAATAAATAACCAATCGAAAATCGAGGTTAAATAGTAAATTAATTAAGGAGTAATTATGATAGAAAGCGTTTTGACAAAAAAACAAATGACATTTAAAACAAAAATAACTATAAAAAGTTTGATAAGCGTTGCTATTGTAGCACTTGCCGTTGGACTTCCTCAACTAGTGCACTTAATTGCAGGTGCTACAGGTGGTGCAAGTTGGCTACCAATGTATTTGCCTGTTTTGCTTGGTGGATGTCTCCTTGGTACTTTATGGGGGCTTGGCGTGGGAGTAGTATCTCCTATTATTAGCTTTTTAATAACTTTAGCGGCAGGAAATCCAATGCCGACACTTGAAAGACTACCTTATATGGTAGTTGAACTTGCAGTTTTTGCAATAGTAACAGGTATGTTTTCAAAACAAATTATTAAAAATGATGTATTTGCTTTTTTAGCAGTAATATTAGCGTTTGTTGTTGGAAGGGCAACCTTTTTAATGACAGCCGCAATTTTGCAGCCTGTATTTGGTTTAACCGTGCAAATGGTTTGGACACAAATAAAAACAGGACTTATTGCTGTTGCAGTTCAAATAGTTATTGTGCCAATAATTGTTATACTTTTAAAGTACTTGATGATAAAAAGAGGTTTTAATGAGTGATTTGGAAAATGCAAAAATAGCACTTAAGGGACATACTATTGCGCTTTGTAAAGGCGACAAAATTTTGACAAGTGACAAAAAAGGCATTACCCCTATGGTCGAGTTTATTGATAGTGGGATAAATTTAAAGGGATATTCTGTAGCCGATTTAATAGTTGGAAAAGCTGTTGCTATGCTTTACGTTAAAGCGGAAATAGTTGCTGTGTATGCTAAAACTATTTCAAAATCTGCTATACAGGTACTAAAAAATAACCATATATCTTTTTATTATGATATTTTGACAGATAAAATTATAAATAGAAAGGGTAATGACCTTTGCCCAATGGAAAAAGTGGTTTTGGATATTGATAATGTTGATACAGCTTATCATTTAATTAAAAATAAACTAAAACAGTTGAAAAATAATTAATAAGTTTTTAGGATTGTAGGTATTAATAGTTGGTGTAATATTGCAAGATTGCAAATTTAATATAAAACATTTTAAATAGCGTTTTAAATTTTAGATTAGCTTAAATTTTGCAAATATCAAATCAATATAAAGGGAGCAATTTTATGTACAAAAAGTTTTTTAAATTGAATTATGGAGATAATAATTTTTGCAGACTTTATTTGCCAAATAAAAATTCTCATAATATACCTACAATTATATATTGTCATGGTTGGACAAAACCTATTCAGGGTGGTGGAAGAATTTTAGGTGGTGCACCTAAAGCCGTACGTGATTTGGCAATTAAAAACAATATGGCGTTTTTATCCTTTGACCAATTTGGGGAATACCGTACTTGGGGAGACAATAGATATTTTACACATGAAAGATGGGGCGAAGGTGTAAAAAATGTTTATGACTACATAGTAAATAGCGGTTTGTCACATGATGGATTAATTGGTTGTTTTGGTATAAGCAGCGGTACTACTGCGGCATTCAGGATGGAGCAAAAGTATCAAAAACTTGCGTTTAATGTGTCAGTTGCTACAGCAATAAGCAACAATATTATCAATCCCGGTGGTCCAAGACAGTTTTATTTGGATAATAAGGAACATTTGGATAATGGTGGATTAGTAAAGTATTGTGGTAAAAAAATTTCAAAACTATTTTTTGAAGATGATGATAAAAATCTTTGTATTGAGCATTTGGAAAAAGTAAAATGTCCTACATTGTTTTTACAAGGGGCTCTTGACAATGATAGACGTAAACAAGATGCTTTAGATGGATTTAATTTTTTAAAGGAGAACGGCATTTATACTGAATATTTTTTGGTAGAAGGTGGGGGGCATGGTTTGGAACAAAAAGCAAAACTATGTGCAGAAAAGACGATTGATTTTATAAAAAGAGTTTTAAAAATTTAAGTTTGTGTAAAAAACAACTTTGATATCAAAAGTTGTTTTTTACGCTTTAAAATGCAGTAATAAGTTTATATTATTTGTAGTGATAATTTTTTATGATTAAACGTACCGAAAAAGTAATTGTAATAACAACTATCAATTACGTAAATTTTTTTTTACAAAATAAGTCCAATAATACAAAAAACAGCTCAAAAATCGGTATTATTTTTTAAAAAAATAAATAATTTAAAACAAAAAA
>OFFB01000530.1_pt1 | contig 35096 bp, 28 predicted proteins | sample 1521281 | NCBI WGS metagenome assembly OFFB01 (sample SAMEA3504109, study PRJEB24116) | mouse gut metagenome | biome: mouse gut; feature: mouse-associated habitat; material: faeces | place: Denmark | collected 2011
ACCCCAATAGTCCCGATTTTTGATAGGATTATTGCAGTGAACGGCACTTTTTGCCCACTTTAAACTTTACAAAAAAAGTAACACCCCAAAACTAATCGTTTCAGGGTGTATTTTTTACTTAAGTCAATTTTAAATTTGTCAAAAATTAAGACAAAAAATGGCTTGTTTATAAGTTGTTGATAGAAATTTAAGCAATTAAAATCGCCTTGCATAACTGCAGAGCGTTAGATTTATTGTTTAGCGACAAAATTTTTAACTATTTCAAATATATCATCCGTAATTACATGCTCAATACGGCAAGCATTTTCTTCCGCGCTTTCCTCCTCTGCACCTAGTTTTATCAAAGCTTGCATAAGCACCCTGTGTCTTTCAAAAATATTTTCCGCCTTTTGTCGTCCCACATCGGTAAGCACGAGTTCGCCTGTATTTTTAATTTCTACAAACCCTTTTTTTGCAAGCAGATTGACAGCTTTGGATACACTTGATTTAGCATATCCCAACTCCTCCACAATATCTACCGAGCGGACTAAACTTTTTTTATTTTTTAAATTTAGTATTGTTTCCAAATACATTTCTTCAGACTCATAAACTCTCATACCAATTCCCAAACCTTTACTATTGTAACATTACATATATTTTAACATAATTTTGTTTAAAATGCAATAACAAATTTAATTACTGCATATCTGCAAATTTATACATTATTTTTGTCTGTAATAAAATATCAAAGTATGTTAATATCACAGCTAATTGTTCGCATACAAAAAGCAAGCCTAAAATAAGCCTGCTTAATTGTTATTTTAAAATAATCCCCTACCTTAAACTAATTAAGGGATAATGCTATTTAAGCTCAACCAAAGAAAGTTCCTTTTGCTTGCTCTTTAATTTCTCTAGATGCAATAAACGGAATTTTAGTTGTATAGCCTTGTTTTGCTGCAACGATTTGATTTGTAGGCCATTTAAAGATAGCCATATTCCAACTGTTGATTAAATCGTTATAAGTATCTCTTGCAGCAGTAACTTCCCTTTGCAAGTAGTTGTTTTGTTGCATAGCACTTTGAATACTTTCGTGTGCTTGCAATTCAGGATAATTTTCCATTGCAAAACGTAAGTTTGCAGCAAATCCGTCTACCTTTTGAGAAATCTCGTTTCTCTCCTCGCCTGTCTCTGGGTGAACCCCCGAACGCAAAGCTGCGATTTGAGTAAATGTATCTTTATCCAAATCAATAGATTTGTTTACAAGTTGAGCACAGTTTTGAAGAACGATGACTCTTTGCTCCAAATAGTTGTCGATGGTAGAAGCCTGCTTGTTGATTTGTTGTTCGATACGCTTTAATTTGTTATCGGCATTCTTTTTCATAATCATAAATACAACACCCGGAATAATAGCCAAAACCCAAAGCATAATTTCAAATATCTTTGAGCCTAAACCTACTTTCGGCGAAATTTGTTTTGCGATTACATTAACTTCACGCCCTTCTTCCATTGGGACATAGTTCATTTCATCCAATTCATTTGCCATAAAATTTTACCTCCTAAGCATAAAAGCCTTTTGTTTTTATTTTAATTGCATAGAACTCTATACAATATTAACCTATGATTAATTATTATTTTGTTTTGTCAAAATATTTTGCACTGCGTTCATAAATTTTTCTCTGCTACTTTTTACAAAATCTTTGTCCCTCTTTTTCAAAATTTCGTTGATTTTTTGGATAAGTTCGTCTTTTGTAGCCTTTTTAGGGATAACCACAACCACACCCGAGCAATCTGCTATTGCGGAAAATTCTTCCCCTACAATATTATCATACCTCTTTAACATATCAACTAATTGAGCGTAAGTTTCATTACTTAAACCGTTAGCATCAAAAATCAAAGCCTCGGTAGTTTTTATAAGTGGGTTATATTCATCCCAATTAACAGGCACGCTGTACATTCTTCCGTTACCTGCAACACGGGGCACAAAATCCGTCCTTGTGGTAATGCTGTAAGAATATGCGTAAATCATAATGCAATCTACTTCGCCTATACTCGATATAAACTTTACTTTAGGGATAACCCTTGTAGCACTTCCTTTTGCACCGATATAATTGTCAGGCAAAATGTTTACTAGCATTTCCGCCTCTCTTGCCGCGATATTAGTCTCTGAGCTCAAGTCAATATCCATATCATTTGGTTTGAACTGTTGGTAAAGTGGTATGCTAAGCAACGGAGCAAGCATAAAATACAAGTTTTTAAAGAAATTGCAGTTGTAATTGGTAAACATTTGTTTTGCCAAATCCACACTATAAGACGAAATATTCCTGCCTGCAAGCATATCCCATGTATCCCCGTGATGGGAATATATAGTATTTAGTTTGCCTTGCTTTGCAAAATAAAAATCGTCGCCATAAGGGCTATCTTTAACCAAATCGATGGTATTCCTTTGTGCAAGCGGAGTAAATAACAATCTAAATTGATTTTCGTTATCTCTGTCAAAAGCCCCAAATAACACATCGAACTCAGTATCCGACATTGCAACAAACGAGCCATCTCCGTGTTTCATATCATCTTCGGCAATCTTGGCAAGTTTTTTCTCGCCGCGTTTTACCATTCGGTCAATCTGTTTGTCGTCTTTACCATGAGCTTGCGGTTTTCTTGAAAAATTTAAGTCAGGTGCAGACTCATTGCAATATACCAAAAATGTTTCGGTGTCATAAAAAGGACATGGCTTGGTAACTGTGGCAATCAATGTTTGACTGTGCGTTACGGTATAAGTTTTTCCTTGTGAGTCACGTCTGGTTTCCGTCCAAGTGACAAGCAAACTACCCTCGTATGTCTTCATACCCATTTCCACTTCAAGCTCCCTTGAAATCACAAAAGGGTTACCCGTGATAGTTCCTACTACCATATTAATTGTGGAACTGTTGTCATTTGAAAAATACGGGAATTTATAGTACTTGTGTAAATATACTTCATGCAAAACGCTGTAATATCTATCAATCTGAATTACGGTATCCAAATCATTTACCATATTATTTGTTATATCGCTATTAAATAATTTGTTAAGCGGCGCCATTTGTTTCCACGCCTCTTCCAATATCAAATCCGCATTTTGTTTTAAAACTTTAACCACCTCTTTAAGTGCCTTAATCTTTTTATTAAGCACTAAAGTTATAGTCAAAATTGAAACAATCATAACAAATGGTCCAATAACAGCGGTCAAAACCCCTGCAAGAATTGAAGAATCAGTGGTAATAGCGCCGTATATCATGAGTCCACCGATAACTGCAGCAACCCCACCGACAATGCTCAAAAAGATAAGAAAACTTCTCCATCCTCTTAAAGTATGTAGTTTCTTCTTTTCCTTTTTATATTCAACATCTGCCTCATCATACATTTTGACAGTATTTCTGTTTTTTTCTACATCGATATTACTCTTTTTTACTAAGTCTTCAAAAGTCTTATCCACAGAATCGTCAAACTGTTTTTGATACCTTGAATATTCTTTTAATGGCTCTAATATCTCTTTCATTTTCGCCTCGCAAATATAAATAAAGCCTTTATATAATATATTTTTATTTTAACAAATTTATTTGCTTTTGTCAAGAATTGCAATATATTGTAACATTTAAGTGATTTTTCGTCTGCAAAACAACCACTTTTTTACACACAAATAAAGTTTACCCACGATTTTCAACTGTTTTTTTTGCAATTTTTCTTTTTGCATTAACTTTGTTAATAAAAAATAAAAAAAGCCCTAATTTAATAGGGCTTTTTATCATAAATTAAAATCCAAAACTAAAGCTTGAAGTCACTGTAGAAGTTACAACTGAACAGCTTGTTACATTTTCAACATCGCTCTTGCTTACAGATAAAAGAGTTTGACGAACTTCATAAAACTCAGCCAAATCTTCATCTTTACGATTTCTCGAAAGTTGAATAGTAAGTTTATCTCCGTCAACAGCAACTTTCTTAATTTCGTAAGTTTCATAATCAATTACACTATGGCTTAAAACAAGCACGGCTCTTTCCTCAAAAAATTCTTCTGTAAATTTTTCTATCTCTTCAATTTCATAGTCCGTTTCTTCTCCGGCCAAAAAAGTTATCAACTCGTCTCTGCTTCTAACAAGTGTTGCTGCTGTATAATCTTCTGCTCTTCCATGGTCTGCTGTAGAGAAAATAGCAACTTCTTCATCAGTAAATTCGATAGGGGTACCTTTTACACAACCAACTAAGCAAGTCGCTAATATTACTACCAAAATTACTATTGTAAACAAACTAAATTTTTTCATAAAATTAAACTCCTTAAAAAATTGAATTATATTAGATGCTTATCATTATACATAATTTATCGAAATTTGTCAAATATTTTGTCTTAATTATTATACATATAACCATTGGTTTGTTAAATTTTGACAATTACATTTACACAAACTACACATAATTGTTTATTCTAGCCATATATATACTAATATTCAGCATTCAATGTAGTATTATTTATTCAGTATTTCTATAGCTTTTTGTACATGTTCATCTTCCAATCCTCGCCTAAAACGCGGCTCGGTTTTTACGTAATTTGCTTGCAAATCTCCCCAACCATATTGGTAATCATCTATTATCACAAAGCTTTCTACTCCGTCCGCATACTCAAGCCAATCTTTTATTTCGTTATATCGCTCTGCCATAATCCCCAAATATGGTGTTTTATCATAAATAGTAAGCCCGTATTTAGCAAAAGTATCAACCATGTACTTACCAAAGTTGTCGCACAGATTTTCGTCTTTCTCCCAATGAACACGCCATGTAGTGCTTAAAACAATAACTGCACCTGTGCTGTCTACAATTTGCTTAAGCAAAGGCAATCTGCTCTCGTCAATAAAGTCGCTCCTGCCATCCCGCATACGCAATCTATCAAACTTTATACTATTTAAAACCCCGTCAATATCCAAAAATATAACTTTCATACCCCACCTTTGTTGTATAATAACATTATATAACAAAATCAACTTTTTGTTACAATAATTTTCACAATTTTAAAATTACCCCCGATTTTCAGGGGCAAAATTAAAATTTTATTAAATTCTAATCTTGGTCAATTTGTTTGTTTATAATTTTAAAAACAGAAGAATGTTTTATAAACCTTCTTAAATTGTTATATTTTTGAGCATCCTCGTCATTTACATTAGGCGAAGATATTTTCTCTCCATCCAATTTGATAGTAAACATTACCGTAAAAATCACATTAAATATGGATGTTATATCCATTGTAATATACAGTTTATCAGTACGTACAAGTATATCGCATATATCTCTATCTTTTAGTCCTATGTCAAATGAAACGCAATTATAGCCTCTATCCAATATATTGGAGGCATAATCGGTAGGAACAGGCTTTTTGCTGCTTATGTCAAGCAAAATTTCATTGCTTTTGTCCTTTGCTATTACAGAATAAATGCATAGTCGATTTCCTTAAAAACACTACATCTTGTAATTAAAATAATGTTGACAAACAAAACAATAAAGCACACAACCGAAAAATAAATCAATATTTTTTTGTTATATCTGGTTTTTTATCGTCTTTCCTTTTCAAATTCATTAGCATCCCTCATTGGTATTCAATTATAAATATATGTCTATTATAAATATAAACTATTTTTTGCCTTTGTAAATATACAATATTTTACAATAGACTTATATAAAATCATCTTTCATATAAAACATAAAAATTAAAAAAGCGCACCCATATAGATGCGTTTTAATTGTAATGGTGGAGCTGACCTAAGCCAAATCGAATATTTAAAATGGCAAATCGCAGTCATTTTCTTGAACATTGTTTTGTTTTGGTGAATTTTTTAAATAATGAATTTTTAATAAAAACATTAAAGCATAAATTCTATTATACAAATATTCAATAAAAACATTATCGTTTATTGGCTCACGGACTTTTTTTGACTTACTAATATACTCATTATGCCGTATATCAAAAAATTCATTAACTATCTTTTGAATTTCTTCCACTTCTGTTTTTACGACAGAATAAATTTTAGAAGTTTCTTCTGCAATTAGATACGCACACTTTTGTTCAATTAGTTTTCCTTTTTCAAATTCATTTTTTATATGAGATAAAATATATTGTAAACTATCAGTAATATAGTTCAACGCAGTGTGTTTGTCCAATTTTTCTGAACCTAATATTTTTTCTTCAGACCATATAATTTTTCTTTCAAACATCTGGTAGTCAAGTATTTTAGGATTGTCATTTGTAGATTTATATCCTTTTTTAATCAATTTTCCATTAACCAACTTATATGGTATCAAAAATTTTGAAAACAATTTATTAACACTTATTGTATATTCATAACGATTCTCAACAAATTCATTATAAAACAGTTCAATAAACATTTTTAAGTCAGATTCACTAATATATTCATTGTCAAACTGTTCATGGTAACTGACACCATAAGCCTTTGTAAATTCCATAGGCATATCTATATCTAAATAATAAGTACCATAGTTCCAGTTATCATATCTAATGTAATAGTCCTTAAGAATTTTAAGGGATGGTAATTCCCTTTCAGTCCACAATTTAAAACTATTCCAAAATTTTTTAAGTGGTTCAACTTCTTTCATTCTTTTATTTTCTTCACACTCAATTTGATTTAGCAAAGATAAACATTTGCTAACAGTTGATAATTCTTCACGCCAAGCACGATCATTATTGTATGAAAGGATGATTTCTTTAATTTGCTCTAAGTAATACTTTAATTCAGCATTAGAAATAGTTTCTGGAGTTTTGATTTTGTCAATATAAGCAATAAAACTTGTTTTATTATCTAATGCCGATAATAAATCTACCAATCTCGTTAGTTCAGTATTAAGTATATTCTTCATATTATCCCTCTTTTATTTCTTAAACACAAACAAATATTCATGTGCTAGCAATAAAAAATTGTGTTTAATGCTATTTGTTTTCCAAAAGCCTGTTGCTTTACAGTTGTGTTGTTCTTTAATAATTATTTCTTTTGTCTTAAAGCCTGCAAGTTCAAATATTCGCATAGTTTCAAATGCTAGCGGTTGCACCATTCCTTTATGTCGAGTGTCCCCCATAAGAATAGCACAAAATTTGTCCTTTTCCAAAACGCGATAACATTCCTCTGCGACTTTACCCATTTCAAATAAAAACTCTTTTATTGGTAAAAGAGATAAATCACCGTCAATATTTTCACTATAATGAATTATATCGGCATATGGTGGGTGTGTACATATCAAATCAATTGAATTATCGGCTATATTTAAATTCTTTGCATCTCCGTTTATAAGCGTAGTAGTTGCTTGTGTTTCAAAATCGAACTCACATTTATTCTTTGTAATTTCGATTGCCGTCGGGTTTATATCTATACCGATAAAATTACGATGCGTTAATTTTGCCTCAACCGCAGTTGTGCCACCACCAACAAATTGATCCAATACAGTATCGCCCTCTTTGGAGTACCGCAGAATAATATTTCGTGGAATATATGGAGACCAATTACCACGATATTTTGCATCATGTGTTGCCCACTTTCCACGAATTGGAAATGTCCATATCGTGTTCGTTTCAAGTCCAAAATTTTCAGGTTGTAAAGGAATTTTCTTTGCCATATTATTTTGAGAATAACGTATCTACAACACCGTTTTCCAAATCGGCAATGCAATACATATTATCTAAAACATCAAAAGTTTCTTCCAGATTGTGACGAGCCGATTTCCAGCCACAACCATCAGTAAACCACACAAATGCAAAACCATCAATTTGTTTTGATTCTAATGCAATTGTCTTGTAACTTCTTGCAGTTTCATTTAATTTTGAGCCACTAACGCTATAAAAATTTGTTTCAATTGCATATATTGTTTCACCATTTTTGACTACGAAATCGAAGCGTTTTTCTGCTTTACCTTGATTAGAAATATCTGACAAGTCTATATGCCATTTGCTTTCAATAGCGGACAATTTCATTTCTTTAAAATATGTTTCACCTTTGACAAGTCCAGCTTTAACAAGATAATCTTCCACAAGGGTTTCCATTAAATGTCCACCACGATTTTTGCGACCATTGCTGTCAAGTCCAACTTCTACACCCATAACATAATCAACAAGATTATTGATAATATGGTTTGCAATCAACTCAAACAACCCCGTCTTTCGCATAAACATTGTATATTCTTGCGTAGAATAATTAGGTTTATTAAAATTGAAAAGATATTCACCATCGCCATCAATAGCATAAATTTCGCGGCTGCGAACGGCAAGCAAAATAGGAATGCATTTTAGAACTTGCGGATAGTCTTTTATTAATTTGTCAAAATCATATTCAATATTTTTTGAACCTATAAGGGAATTAAGAATATTTAATTCAACCTTAATACTTTCAATATTTCCGTAGACCTTATTAAAATCAACATAAAAACCATAATCGCAAATGCTTGACTTGAAAGATTTAAGCCATTCATTAAAATTTCTTTTCATAATATTTCCTCACATAAATCAACTATTATTTTATCATTAGTAATTTTCCATTTTGCTACCTTATTGACAAATATGCCATCGTTAGTTAACATTCCAAAAGTTTTATATAAATCAGTAACACCAGCAAAATATCGTCTAGATTTATCAATATTCAATTGACGTTCATTTCCATTGAACACAACAGAATATTGTTCATTGATTTTTGGCAATTGTTCTTTAATGATTCGTGGTATTACTAATATTTTAGCACGTATATCATTCTTAGTTATTTCTCTTTCTACTATATAATCATTTGCTTGTTCTGCCATAGTACCAACTACTTGATTGCTTTGTTGTGTAAGTGCAATAATCTCTTTTGCAGAAAATACGGGTTTAAAATTAAAACCAATATTATATTCTATACAATATTGCAAAAGCTGCTTACCATCAATAGTTATGACAGGCATATTAGGATTGTCATTCGCTTCTTCTAAAGCTTTTTCGGTAAATGTTGATGTAGTAATAAAAATATTTACATAATTATTGCTTAAAATATTACCATTTCTATCACGTTTTGTTGTGCCTTTTAAATCTCGTATTTCTTTGGATTGTATTTTATTTAATCTAGCATAACGCTTTGCTTGAACATAATAGTTTATAGTATCTGTTCCGTTATTATCGAAGCCACGTTTTATACAAGTCAAATCGATACCTTTATCACCGACATATTGTGTAGTAACAACCTCTTCAAAACCAAGTTTTATTAAAAAAGAATTCAAAAATATTTCAAATTCTCGCCCCGTAGGAAAACAAGCATAGAGTTCATCTATATATTTGTTGGTTTCTTCATTTGTTAATTCAATAACTGCCATATAATCCCCCTTTAATTACAAATAAGCAATTCATTTATTTTCCCGCGTGCTTCAGCTTTACTGTTTATCATACGAGTTGCCGATACCCTCTTTATTTTGTACTCTTTGTAAAGCTCATCAAAAAATGTATCGTCTGGATTGACATTTTTTGGATCAGAATTACTTAGTACAATTTTCGCACCGCTAAGATTTATTTCGTCTATAAACTTTGCAAGCCTTATTTGTTCGTTATCATCAAAGCAATCAACGTTATACGCTGTAAAACCTGCCGTTTCTGAAATAGGACGATATGGCGGATCAAGATATACAAAAGTATCCTTATCAATAAACTGCTTTGCAAGAGAATAATCACCACAGACGATTGTTACATTTTGCAACACTTTATTTATATTAAGCAAATTTTCCTCATCACAAATCATAGGATTTTTATACGCTCCCATAGGCACATTAAATTGTCCTTTACGATTTACGCGATAAAGTCCATTAAAACAAGTTTTATTTAAAAATATAAAATATGCTGCTTTATCTATTGCCGTTGTTTCACATAAATTAACATTATTGAATTTGTCGCGAATAGAATAATAATAAAATTTTCTACCATTTTCGTCCATAGGATAATACAGCATTTGCATTTCTTGCAATTTTTCAATTAAGCTGTCAACATTAGTTTTAATAACTTGATATGCGTTAATTAATTCAGAATTTATATCACTTATATACAATTCTTCAAAATCATATTTTGATAGTATATTAAAAAGCAATGCACCACCACCAACCATAGGTTCGCAATATTTTGTCAATACTTTTTCACCGTCAGTAGGCAACATCTTTTCAAGTTCACCTATAAGTTGACTTTTACCACCAACCCACTTTACAAAAGGCTTTACTGGAACTATACGTTCTTTTTCATAACGAATAGTTCTTTTATCAATAGGTTTTTTTGCAGTACTAGGGATAATCCACATGTTCCCAACCATCATTGCACCATCGATTCTATTTTCACTACATAATACTGAAACACGCCTTTGGGAAATATTCCATTTTTCTGCCGCTTCTTTTGCAGATATAAAACTCAACATATATACACCTCTAAAGTAGTAATTATATTATATTCTAAATCACGAATAAAAGCAAGTGATTTCTTGTTAAAGTTTAAATTTGGCACTATGGTGGGTGCTTGATAAAACGAGAGCGGTGCTATTGCACCGCTTCAAGCACCCACCATAAACTAAACAAAACAAATGAAAAAATTAAACTAACAACACAATTTAAATAATTAATAACAAGTATAAAAAGTAAAATTATTAAACTTGTCAGAAAAAAATAAATTTCTTGCTCCCTAAAGCGACAACTAAAAATTGGGATTCGTGCGTAAACTTGCCACGATTCCCAATTTTTTATCCAGTTGTCGCTTTTTTTGCGGGGTATAGCGGAGTAATGCGGAAAACTTGCGTAGTAACAAGTATAAACTGCGGACTCTTGCGGTTTACTTTTGAAACTATTGTTTGCTACAATTTAATTAACAATATTTTTAATGTTGCTTTTGTTTGTGTAATGTATGTTTTTAGTAAGCAAAAGTATTAAAATTACCTAGAAAGTCCGTAGAAAAAAGTACTGGATTTAAATTCTTGTAGTGTGCTATGATTTATCCATAAACCAAATATCAATACAACTGCTATAATGATTTTTAAAAAATTCTTTACATAAGTATTAAAAAATCTTTAAGTGAATTTATGTGCAGTTTGTCTGAGTTTAAGTTTACTTTAAAAACTTTACGGATTAGTTCGAAAGTCTACAAGTGAGTTCATTCCATTTCTTTCAAAAAACTGCTACACTAGAAATACAAACAACAAGGAGTAAACAAAAATGTTAAAAACGGAATTGAAAATTGAAACAATCGGCGAGCCGAATATTCAAGTGTTGAGCGAAAGCGAACAGTGTACATTTTTGGAAACCTTGTTTGCAAATATTTTGAAAATATCCAATAACCAAGTACAAGGAGCGATAAACAATGATTGAAGAAAACACAAATTATCCCCAAACCAAAGTATATTTTGACGGCAGTCATTACATAGGAATACCAAAGGATAATTTCCCACACGGAAAAAGTTGCAAAAGAAAGACTAAGCACAAATCAAAGAATACAACTAAAACACCAGCACAAGAAAAGTTTGACATTGCCTACAAAGAAAGTCAAAGCCTACCCAAAAAAGAACGGAAAAAGTATATTATTACACAAATGAAAGACACTTTTTCAAGCGAGACTGTAACTAAAAAATTTGTTGAGCAAAACATTGAACGGAAGAAAATAAATGCCATAAAACGAAAAAGTCGGCTTATGCGAAAGGTATATTTGCAAAAGTGGAATTACTTTGTAACTCTAACTTACGATAGTCAAAAGCACACGGAAGAAAGTTTTAAAATTAAGTTGCTAAATATTTTAAAACACCTAGTCAGTCGCAAAGGCTGGAAATACATAGGTGTTTGGGAAATATCCCAAAAGCAACGATTACATTTTCACGGAATATTTTATATACCCGACAATGCAATGATAGGCGAACTTGTAAAAACAACAGATTACAGCACTAAAAGTAAAAAACTACAAATTACATATCAAAATAGCCATTTTTTAAAACACTTTGGGCGAAATGATTTTAAAGAACTATGCTCTCAAAAAGATATTGTGCAGTCAATAGGTTACATATTAAAATACATTGAGAAAACTGGAGAAAGGCTTATGTATGGTGGAAAATTGCCGACATATTTTGTATCGGACATTGTGGCTAATGACATAATTTGCCCAATAGGTGTAGACGATAAAAAAGTGCTATTATTTGACAATTTTACTTGCATAGATAATGGCGAGATATTAGGACAAGTAAGTCCGCAAGTAATTGAACAATTACCAAAATGCAATTAGACAATTTTGTCTTTCGTTTTGGTATTAATTAAGCCTTTAATATAGGCTATACAATGTATAAACGAAACTGCCTTTTTTGTCAAGGGTAAAGTGTATTGCATTTAGCAACCCTTGACAAAAAGTAATTTTAATATTAGTAACTTTTGTTTTTGTCGCCAGTTCCGTTTATCTTCTTTTTGTCGAAAGACAAAATATATTAACTTTAAATAAGGAGTAAAAAAAAGATGACAAAAACAGCAGTAATTTATGCTAGATATTCTAGCGATAGTCAAAGTGAGCAATCTATTGAGGGACAACTAAGAGTTTGTAATGAGTATGCAAAGAACAATGATATACTCATTTTGAACACTTATATTGACCGTGCGATGACTGGTACGAATGACAATAGACCCGATTTTCAGCAGATGATTAAGGATAGTAGCAATAAACAATGGAATTATGTACTTGTATATAAATTTGATAGGTTTAGCCGTAACAAATACGAAACAGCTATTCACAAAAAGACTTTGCGAGATAATGGAGTGAAAGTAATTTCTGCAACTGAATTTGTGCCAGATACACCAGAAGGTATTATTTTGGAAAGTATGCTTGAAGGCTATGCAGAATATTACTCTGCCGAATTAAGTCAAAAGATACGAAGGGGAAATAATGAAAGCCGTAAAAAAGGCAATTTAACAGGTGGTTCATTACCATTCGGATATAAAAATATAAATAAAAAGGCAGTTATAATTCCCGAAGAAGCAGAAATCGTAAACTACATATTCAAACAATATTCAATAGGTGTTTGCGTGCGAGAAATAATGAATGAGTTACAAGATAAAAATTGGTATCACAAAGGCAAACCATTTGCAATGAATACAATTTATGGAATACTTTCCAATGAAAGATATGTTGGTATATATAGGTATAAAGATGAGATATTTACTAACATTTATCCGCAAATAGTACCAAATGAAATATTTGATAAAGTGAAAGAAAAAGTTCTTAAAAACAAGTATGGCAAAACTAGCGTAAAAGTAAATTATATGTTGCGTAACAAGATAATTTGTGGTTATTGCGGTCACTCTTTAATTGGTGAAATTGGAACTGCTAGAAATGGTGAGAAAAAGCATTATTACAAGTGTCGTGGTAGAAAAACACATAAAACCAAATGCACAAAGCAAACTATAAGGCAAGATGTGTTAGAAAAAATCGTTTTAGATACTATAGTTGAACAATTACAAACACCACAAAATATTGAGTATATTGTAACCAATTTAATGAAAGAACAAGAAAAGCAAGCAAAAGAAAATATAGTTTTAAATTTGCTATTAAAAGAGCAAAAAGAAACTAATAATTCTATTAATAACATTATGCAAGCAATCGAAAAAGGTGGAACAAGTAACACCGCAATGAAAAGATTAAGAGAATTAGAAAGTCGCCAAGAAATTTTAGAAGAAAAAATAATTATTGAGAAAAACAAGTCGAAAATCGTACTTACTGAAAAACAAATATTTGATTACTATAAACAAGCATTGTTATTACAGCCATCATTATTAATAAATTATCTAGTAAAACAAATAGTGTTGTTTGATGATAAAATCGAAATACAATTTAATACACCATTACAAAAAAGCCCTGAAGAAGAAAATCTTCAAGGCTTTTCTTTATCTGCAAATAATGTAAATGTTTCTTATAGGCTACCATTTAGAATAAATGCTGTAAAATATAATTTTGAAATCAATATTGTATTCAAATAAAATTATAACTATTTATTCCACAGTTCACTTGACACGAGCCTCTTAGGAGTGTGTATATAGGCAAATAAGGGCGAACACAACAACCCACCTAAATTCGTTTAGGCGGGTTTTGGTTTGCCTTTGGCAGTGTTAGCCTAACACACTCCGTTCTCGTGTCAAGCGACTTTTGCGGCATAAATGGCTTAATATTTAATTAATTGTCATATTGCAAAACTAAATAATATAAAACGAACAAGTTTATTTTTAGCAAAAAAACAACCTAATCTAGCCACAAAAGTGGTTCGGATTAGGTTTGGTGTGGTGGAACTGACGGGAGTTGAACCCGTGTCCAAACGGGGATTGACTATGCTTTCTTCGTGCGCAGTGCAAATTTTGAATTTTTCGCGATGTCGCCTTTTGCACAGGCTACATTTTGATAAGGTGTTAATTTATCTACCTATCTCACACCAAAAACAGGCAGACCTTCCTATCTAAATGATGCCACTTACCTATCCGATAGGACTATAGGGGTGACAAGCTCGCTAATTAAGCAGCGAAAGCTAATTGATTATTATTTTTTGCGTTTATATTTAACGTTCGTTTTTACGTAGTCGAACCTACGGCACGCTTACACAATCTCACACCCACTTGTCGAATCCGTAACAGCCCCAAGAAAGTTTGATTGCAAAAAATATTTTATAGCAATGACAAATTAACAATAGATTTATGTAATTTTTATAAATTTACAATTATTTTTGATTATTGCCACTATATATCATATTCATAATAGCAAAATAAATTTAAAAAATCAAGTGTTTTTTTAATTTGACCTAAAAACTCAAATATAAAATAACAAAAAATGGACTAAACTAAGTTAGTCCATTTTTTTGTTTAATATCTAATTTTAAAGTTTAATTACTCAAATGATAATCTTAGAAAAATTTAGCGAAGTGCTTAATTGTTCTAACCATTTGGCTTGTATAAGAGTTTTCGTTATCATACCAAGATACAACTTGTACTTGAGAGTAACCATTACCCATATCCATAACCATAGTTTGAGTAGCATCGAACAAGCTACCGAATCTCATACCGATAACGTCGCTAGAAACGATTTCGTCCTCAGTATAACCAAAAGACTCGTTAGATTGAGCTTTCATAGCAGCATTGATTTCGTCCTTAGTAGGAGTGCCTTTAACAACTGCAACCAAAATAGTTGTAGAACCTGTTGGAGTTGGAACTCTTTGAGCAGAACCGATAAGTTTGCCGTTTAACTCTGGGATAACCAAACCGATAGCTTTAGCAGCACCTGTAGAGTTAGGAACGATGTTAACAGCAGCAGCTCTTGAACGACGAAGGTCACCCTTTCTTTGAGGTCCGTCCAAAGTCATTTGGTCGCCTGTGTAAGCGTGAATAGTGCTCATGATACCAGATTGAACAGCCCAATTATCATTTAGAGCTTTAGCCATTGGAGCCAAGCAGTTAGTTGTGCAAGATGCAGCAGAGATAATGTGGTCATCAGCAGTAATCTTGTCATGGTTAACATTGTAAACGATAGTTGGAAGGTCATTACCTGCAGGAGCAGAAATAACAACTTTCTTAGCACCAGCATCAATATGAGCTTGAGCTTTTGCTTTAGAAGTATAGAAACCTGTGCACTCTAAAACAACGTCAACACCGATTTGTCCCCAAGGAAGCTCAGCAGCGTTTGCTTTAGCGTAAATTTTAATCTCTTTTCCATCAACAATGATAGAATCCTCAGTAGCAGAAACAGTATCAGCCAAAGCATATTTACCTTGAGATGAATCATACTTCAAAAGGTGAGCAAGCATTTTAGGGCTTGTCAAATCGTTGATTGCTACTACTTCAAAACCCTCAGCACCAAACATTTGTCTGAATGCAAGACGACCGATACGGCCAAAGCCGTTAATAGCTACTTTTACAGTTTTTTTAGCCATTTATTTATCCTCCAAAATTGCCTATTATAGGCATAATTATTATTGTTTGTATTTATTTTACCAAAAATTAGTCGGTTTGTCTAGTCTTTTTTACATTTTAAGTTATCTTTTTTTATAAAACCTACCGTAATTTTTTACATTATTAGTTTTTATTGTAATTACTTGTCATTTGTTATAAATTTAAAATAATTTGCGACATAAAATTTACTTTAAGTTTTCGGGATTTAGACACTTTAATTCGTCTAGCACAAACAAACCGTCCTTACGTACCAAAACATCGTCAAAATAAATTTCGCCACCGCCATACTCTGGTGTTTGAACTTGTACCAAATCCCAATGAATAGCGGATTTGTTACCGTTTGGTGCATCTTCATAGCTTTGTCCCGGAGTAAAGTGAATAGAGCCGCTAATCTTCTCGTCAAACAAAATATCTCCCATAGCTTTTGTAATATAAGGATTTACCCCCAAAGCAAACTCGCCGACATATCTTGCACCATCATCGGTATTGAAAATTTTGTTTATTGCCTCCGTATTATTTGCGGTAGCATTTACAATCTTGCCGTCCTTAAACTCCAAGCGAACATTTTCAAACTTTATCCCCTCTTCAACCGACGGAACATTGTAAGTAATGTAACCGTTTACGCTATCTTTCACAGGTGCGGTATAAACTTCGCCGTCCGGAATATTTCTAAGTCCGCTGCATTTGATAGCAGGTATGCCTTTTATAGAAAAAGTTAAATCGGTATCTTTAGCAACAATTCTTACCTTGTCCGTTCTGTTCATAAGCTCTACAAGCGGGGTCATAGCTTTATCCATTTTGCTGTAATCTAAAGTACACACATCAAAATAAAAATCTTCGAAAGCCTCTGTACTCATACCCGCTTGCTGACTCATTGCCTCGGTAGGATACCTTAAAACCACCCATTTTGTATGGTCCACCCTTTGATTAAGCACAGGTCGCATAATGCGGTTATATTCTGCCAAATCCACATCCGAAAGTTCTTGATTATTGCCGCCGCCACGGATTGCTATATAAGCTTGCATATCTTTCATACGGTACATTTCCATATCTGCATACTTTTTGGCAAGCTCCGCACTCATTCCTTTCATCCATTCACGCTTGATACGCAAATCGGTAAGATTAACAAACGGATAAGCTCCCTTTGCATAAACTTCCTTAACAAGGCTGGCTACTAGTTGATAATCCACGCCCGTTGCTTCGATAAGCACATTTTCGCCTTTTTGAACATCACAGCTAAAATCTACCAATCCGTGAGCTAATTTTTCTATCCTTTTATCTATCAACATAACTTACTCCTCTATTTATAAAGATTATAATTGAATTATAACCTATTATACTACAATTTTTACAAAATTACAATACTAAAATTATGCAATTTCTTCGGCTTTTTTACCATTGTAAAGTTCATAATATCTACCGCGCTTTGCAATTAATTGGTCGTGGTTGCCACGCTCGATAATTTCGCCGTGTTCCAAAACCATAATACAGTCGGAGTTTTGAATAGTCGAAAGCCTGTGTGCAATTACAAAACATGTTCTGCCTTGCATTAAGCTATCCATACCTTTTTGTACTAAAATTTCCGTTCTTGTATCTATACTGCTTGTAGCCTCATCCAAAATCATAAGCGGAGTATCCGCAAGTATCGCACGGCTTATAGAAAGTAACTGTCTTTGACCTTGGGATAACGACGAGCCGTCGCCATCGATAACCGTATCGTATTTGTCAGGCAACATCTCTATAAATTCATGAGCTCCGCCACGCTTGCAAGCGCTTACCACTTCCTCGTCGGTAGCGTTTGGTCTGCCGTATCGTATGTTTTCAGCAATAGTTCCGCTGAACAAATTAACGTCCTGCAAAACTATGCCTAAAGATTTTCTTAAATCTTCCTTTTTTATCTTGTTTATATTGATGCCGTCATATCTGATTTTTCCGTCATCAATATCGTAAAACCTGTTAATCAAATTTGTAATTGTAGTTTTACCCGCACCCGTAGAGCCGACTAACGCAATTTTTTCGCCCGGTTGTGCGTTTATTGTTATATCCTTAAGCACTAACTTATCTTCCACGTAACCGAAGTCAACATGGTCTAGTTCAACCCTGCCTTCAAGTTTTGCATAAGTCAAAGTACCATCGCCATGAGGGTGTTTCCAAGCCCAATCGCCTTCTTCACACTCTATAAATTCGCCATTTTCTTCCTTACCTTTTACAAGAGTAACATAACCGTTATCTACTTCCTCCTCTTCCGAAAGCAGTTGGAAAATACGTTTAGAGCCCGCAGTTGCCATAGCAAAGTTGTTGATTTGCTCTGCAAATTGGTTGATTGGCATTGTGAAAGACTTGGATAATGGCAAGAATGTTACAACCGCAGCAAGTGATGTGCCGCCTACACCCGTGATTACCAAAGCACCGCCAATCAAAGCTATCAAAACATAAAGTAAATGTCCCATACCCATCATAATAGGCATTATAGTACAAGCAAGTTTAACTGCCCTAAAGCTAGCATCACGCCAATTATCGTTGATTTGGGCAAATTCTTTTTTACAAACTTCTTCGTGGTTAAATACTTTAACTACTCTTTGACCTCCAATCATTTCCTCTACATAGCTGTTTACTTCGCTTATTGCTTTTTGTTGTCCGGCAAAGTATTTTACCGAACGTTTGCCGATAAACTGAGCCACAAACAACATTATTCCGCCGTAAACAAGTGTACAAGCTGCCAAAATAGGACTTAATATGAACATGGAAACCACAACCGCGATTAAAGTTGTAATCAAATTTATAAGTTGCGGTATACCTTGCGACAATAACTGCATCATAGTATCCGTATCGTTGGAAAAATAGCTCATTATATCTCCGTTATTTTTCCTATCGAAATACTTGACAGGCAATTTTTGCATTTTGATAAACATATCGTTTCTTATGGAACGCATTGTGTTTTGTGAAATGATAATCATTAATTGATTGTATACCAAAGCGCTTAGCATACCGGCAGCGTAAATGCCTGCCATATAGCAAATTGCCGTAATAACATTGCTAAAGTCAGGGTTTTCAGTCCCGATTAGCGGATTGACATAATCGGTAAGCAAGGTTTTGATAAACATCGTTCCCGCAACGGATGCAAGTGCCGAAATCAAAATACCTCCCACCACAAATATAAACAAAGTTCTATACTTTTTGAAGATTGTTTTGAATATCAACGCGATGGTATTAGGTTGTTTTTGAGATGATTTTTTGTTTGTTACTCCCGATTTTCGAAGGGTTTTAGTTGTTGTCATTGTCATCCCCTCCTTTTACTTGAGATTGATAAACCTCTTGATAAATAGTATTTGTCGCCATCAATTCGTCATGAGTTCCTATACCGTTTATCTTGCCGTTATCTATAACTATAATTTTATCCGCATCTTGTACGGAAGATATCCTTTGTGCGATTATAAGTTTTGTAGTATTTGCTTTTGTTACCCTCAAACCTTGTTTTATCTTTCTGTCAGTTGCAGTATCTACCGCACTTGTAGAGTCGTCCAAAATCAAAATTTTAGGGTTTTTGATTAGTGCCCTTGCGATACATAACCTTTGTCTTTGTCCGCCTGACAAGTTTGCACCGCCTTGCTCTATATGATAATCGTATCCGTTAGGGAAACCGCTTACAAAATCCGTTGCCGATGCAATTTCCAATGCCTCTGCAATCTGCTCATCTGTAACGTCGGGATTACCCCATCTCATATTATCGCGTAACGTTCCGCTAAACAAAACATTCTTTTGAAGCACTACGCTTACGCTGTCTCTCAAAGCTTTTATGTCATATTCTTTTACATTATGTCCGCCTACAATTACCTCGCCGCTTGTAGCATCGTAAAGCCTTGGAAGCAAGCTTACCAAAGTGGTTTTACCGCTACCCGTACCACCTAAAATACCAATCATTTCGCCGCTCTTAATTGAAAGATTGATATTTTTCATACATTCCTTACTGCTATCCCCTACATAACTGAAACCTACATTTTTAAATTCGATATCTCCGTTTTCCACATTATAAATAGGATTTTCGGGATTTACTATACTAGGCTCTTCCTTTAAAACCTCAACAATACGCTCGGCACTTGCTCTTGAAATTGTTATCAAAACAAATACCATCGAAAACATCATCAAACTCATAAGTATTGACATTGTATAAGACATTAAGGAAGTAAGTGCACCTACGCCCAAAGTTCCGTTAACGATTGATTTTGAACATAGCCAACTGATAAGCAACATGCAAGTGTAAATGCAAAACTGCATAAGCGGAGTGTTTAGTGCAAGCAATCTTTCCGCCCTGCTGTAGTTTTTGTAAATTTCGCCTGAGGCGTCTTCAAATTTATCAATCTCCTTACCTTGAGAGTTAAAAGACTTTACCACTCTTACGCCTTTTACATTTTCACGCACAACTTTGTTCATCTTATCGTAGCTTTTAAACACTTTTTCGAAAAGCGGGAATGCAAATCTTATAATAAGTATTAAACCTATTGCAAGTACAGGTGCAACGCCCAAATAAATAAGTGCAATTTTAGGGCTTACGGTAAATGCCATTATAATAGATGCGATAAGCATAATAGGGCACCTTGTAGCAAGTCTTGAAACCATTTGATAAGATTGTCTTACATTCATAATATCTGTTGTAAGTCTTGTTATTAAGCTGGAAGTAGAAAACTTATCTATATTAGCAAAAGAAAAATTTTGTATATTAGCATACATATCATCCATTAAATTTTTTGCAAAGCCCGTACTGCCCTTAGTCGCCGACCAACCTGATAGTACACCTAGTATCATTGCCATAGCTGCAAAAGCCAACAAAATAACACTTGCGATGCCGACATAACGCATATTGCCTTGACTTATTCCATTATCTATCAAGGCCTGCGTAATATATGGTATCATAACATCGATAATAACTTCCAATGCCACAAGGCACGGCGTTATCAAAGTATATTTTAAAGAGCCTTTTGCATGTTTTAAAAGTTCTTTTATCATTTAAGCCTCCTTTATTCTGTCAGATTTTCCTTTATTCTTTCCAAGTAATTTCTGAATTGTTTTTTTTCGTCTTCGCTAAAACCGCGAATAATAGTTTCCTGTATCATCGTAAATTCTTCCCTTATCAACATTGCAAACCTCATTGACTTTTCGGTAAGCAAAAGTTGTTTTAAACGCATATCTCCACCGACAGGCACCCTTTTGATAAGGTCTTCCCTTTCCATATCTTGTAACATGCTTGTTGCGGTCGAACGCCTGATTTTTAAAATCCTGCTTATATCCTTTTGAAATACAGGTTTGCCTTGATACTCATCTATGATGCCGATTACCGCAGCTTGCCTTCTGGAAATTTCCTTTTGCACAACACTCAATTTTTCCGAGCCGTTGATTTTATGCCTAATCAAATTTACAATTACCAAAATATCGTCTTGAAAATACTTTACCATTATTCCGTTTCCTGTTCAAAATTTTGTTAGTATGCTAACTGTTAGTATTCTAACATTTTTTGATTTTTATGTCAATCATATTTTGAGATAAAATTAAATTATTTTAAAGTATTTGTCAAATTCAAGTATGATTATTTTACAATAAAATCTTTATTTATTGTGGCTTAAAACAACCTAATAGCTATTATATGTCATTAAAAATTTAATGTCAATGGTTTTTTGAAATTTAAAAATTCTGCAAACAAAAAAAACAACAACCGTAAAAGTCGCTGTTTTCTAATATGTATTTTTTTACTTTTTTGCTAAAATATCCTGCATATCTTTTGGCAGCAGCGCACAAAATTCCAACTGCTCATTTGTTATAGGATGACGAAATTTGATTTTACTGCTATGAAGTGCAGGTCTTTCTATCATACTTTTGTTACCACCATACAAATCATCGCCTAGCAATGGGTGCCCGATATAGGATAAATGTACCCTTATTTGGTGCGTTCTGCCTGTTGCCAATACAAGTTGTACCAAGCTGTAATCGGGACAAGAGGACAATACTTTATAATGTGTTTTTGCGTATTTACCTCCCGATTGTACAACCCCGCGTACCAAACTATTACCCGTAGGAATACCTATATCCGCTATTATATCCCCCTCGCCTGTCAAAATATTATCTTTATCATTATGCACTATTGCAAGATATTCCCTTTGCACATTTTTGACTGCTGTTTGTTTATCCTGTGCAATTTGTTCAGACAGTATACTGTGAGCAAGACTATTTTTTGCAACTATCATAAGCCCGCTTGTCCCCTTATCAAGCCTGTTTACAGGATGATAAACAAAATCTCCCCAAACAGCTGCAAGTGCATTCATAAGACTTTTGCCGTAATGTGCATTAGTTGCAAGCACTGCAATATCCGCACTTTTATTTATTACCGCAATATCATAATCTTGATAAACAAAATCTATAGGATAGGCAAATGGGGCGATTTTCGGAGGGTTTTCTTTTAAAATCACTTTTATTTTATCCCCTGCATTAACTTTTGCAACTACAAAAACAGGCTCGCCGTTTACGCAAACCAAGCCTAATTCTTTTTTTAGTAAGTTGCAAATCCGCTCGGAAAAGCCTTTACTTTTTAAAAGGTTTTGAACTGTACCATCTTCCGTTGCGGTATACTCTAAAATTCTTTCCATACCAAAACAATAACATATTTTATTTTTTATTGCAAGCCTTGGCAATTAAATTGTTTATATTTTGGCAGTTTGCCGAACGATTAAGTCTGCCGAGTAAATATAAAGACTCCCTGCCTTTTACATAGTTCAAATGCTCATTACAAGTCATAGTCATTTGATACTTCAAATTTTTAAGCACGCTTTCGCTTTCTTTACAGTATTCGCCATAAGGGTAACAATAAGTTTTTGTTTTTACCCCTATGCTTTTTAATTTATCCGTCAACTTTTGAGTATCCGATTTAAAGGTTTGTATATATTTATCGGACGTTTCTCCGTTTTTTATTTTAACGCCTTTTCTACCGTTTTTAATGTGGTGGTAATCGTAAGAATGTTGAGCAATTTCCACTCGTGGATTTTTTGCAAGCTCTTTTACTTCGTTAGTGTTCATATAACTGCAACGGGTTTTATATTCTATTTTATCCTGCTTATCCATAAACTCGCCTACCACTGAGACAATACAGCTCATATCATATTTTTCAAGTAGTTTAGGCACATATTTATATACGCCGTAAAACCCGTCGTCAAAAGTAATCATGGCATATTTACCATACTTTTTATTGTCAACAACCTCTAAAAGCTTTTTTCTGTTTACACAGGTATAGCCTAATTTTTTTATTTCCGCAAAATCCTGTTCCAACATATTTACTCTTACTTCGTAGTCCCCTTGTTTTTGATTATTCCCTACGATATTGTGATACATTAAGCACAAAAGTTCTATCTTTCCGCCGTTAACTTTGACACTTTTGCTTGTATTTTGCGCTCTGTCGCTTACTATTTGTCTAGCCGTACTCATATTATGCTTATCGGTAAAATTAACTTGTTTAGCGGCATACTCGCATTTATCCATACCGATAATAAAGCAAACTGCAAAAACCAGCATACATAACATTAAAAACAAAGTAAACTTTCCATTATTTTTTGCCATAATACTCTCCTTACTTTTAGTATTTATAATTTTAAGCAAATTATTTGTTTTTAACTAAAAATAAAGTTTATCAACGCCTTTAATGCCATTTGTATTGCATAAAATTCCAGCAATACTCCCGCCGATTGTTGCTTAATTCGACAATTTTCCACTATATAACAAAAAATATATCTTTTTATAAAATTAATATAAAATAGCTTGAAATAAAAAGTTTTTTATAGTATAATAATCGCTAGAGATTGTTTATACAAAACATTATTCAGTTATAGGAGTTCAAAATGGAATCTAATACTATCAGCACCCTTTACAAACAGGCTGATTTAATACGCAAAATGTGTATCGAATGTATAGCAACATTCGGTGTTGGTCATATCGGCGGCTCTTCAAGTATAATCGAGTTTTTAACTGCACTTTACTTTAAGATGGCTAACATTGACCCTAGTGACCCGAAAAATCCCGACCGTGACAGGATTGTACTTTCTAAAGGCCACGCTGCACCGGGACTTTACGCTACACTTGCCGCAAGGGGGTATTTTGACAAAAAATTATTGCTTACACTAAATCAAAACGGCACTCAACTTCCATCTCATGCGGATATGTTGAAAGTAAACGGTGTTGATTTTACTGCGGGCTCGTTGGGACAAGGTATTTCCGCTGCGGTTGGTATGGCAATTAACGCCATTATGGACAGAAGAAAATATCATACTTTTGCTATTGTCGGCGACGGAGAAAGTCAAGAAGGTCAAGTTTGGGAGGCATTAATGCTTGCCGGCTCAAGACATTTGCACAACTTTACAGTAGTTATCGATAACAACAAAATGCAAATCGACGGTATGACTGCGGATGTTTGTAAGGTAGAGCCTTTTGAGTCTAAATTGCGTGCTTTCCGTTTTAAAACATACACTATTGATGGTCACGATATGGAAGCTATTGTCGACACTATCGAAAAATGTAAACGCTCCCGCATGCCAACGGCAATTATTTTAAATACTATCAAAGGCAAAGGTTTAAAATGCTGTGAGGGGCACTACAAATCACACAGTGTCAGCTTCACTCCTGAAATGTTTGCTGCAGAATGCACGGGAGGAGTTTTAAAATGAGCGAATTACACAATAAAGAAATGCGTCAAGTTTACGTTGACAATTTGATTAAATACTCTAAACTCGACAGAAGAATTGTCGTGCTTGAGGCAGACCTTATGAACTGCATAGGTACAGGCAAGTTTAAGGAAGCTTTTCCAAGACGTTTTATTAACTGCGGAATTGCGGAAAGTAATATGATAGGTGTGGCAGCAGGTCTTGCAAGCTGCGGTAAATTGCCTTTCTGCTCTTCTTTTACTCCGTTTGCTACAAGAAGATGCTATGACCAAATCGCAGTTAGCGTTGGATATACAAAACAAAATGTAAAAATAGTAGGAACAGACCCCGGCATTATGGCTCAAATAAACGGCGGCACACACATGAGCTTTGAGGACGTTGCTCTTATGACTCAAGTACCCGATATGATTGTTGTTGAGCCTTGCGATTGTGTTTGTCTTGACAAACTATTCCCTCAAATTTTAAAATGCGATAAACCTATGTATATTAGATTGCAAAGGAAAAAGACCCCTCCAATCTATGACGAAAAAGCTAAAATCGACCTTTTTAAAGCTAATACTGTTGTGGACGGAGATAGCCTTACCATCATAGCTTGTGGCATTATGGTACACCGTGCTATAGCAGCATCCATGACTTTGAAAAACCAAGGTATTAATGCTAGGGTTATTGCACTTCACACTTACAAGCCTTTGGATAGTGAAACAATACTTAATGCTTGTCGCGAAACAGGTGCGGTAGTAGTTTGCGAAAACCATCACTTGATAGGCGGGTTAGGCTCGGAAGTTGCATCTCTACTTATGCAAAATGATGTGCTTATTCCAATGACAAGAGTTGGTATTGGCGATAGATACGGCGAAGTCGGCAAGGAAGTTTACCTTGCGGAAGTTATGCACCTAACCGAGCAAGACATTGTGGAAAAAGCGCAAGAAGCTTACAAAAGAAAGCTTGCAAATAACTAAATATATAAAAAACTACTGAATAAACTCAGTAGTTTTTGTTTTTACCCCCGATTTTCAATTAATTTTTGTCAAAAATTAAAAATAAAACTATAGATTACACTACTTATATTTAGATTATAAGTTTTACCAATTTATATAATAATGCCATCTTGTATTGAGACTATCTTATCCATCTTTTTTGCAACATTTATGTCATGTGTTACAACTACTATTGTCTTACCTTTTTTTTGCAAATCTTTTAATACATCTATTATTTCTTTTGCTGTTGTACTATCTAGTGCAGAGGTTGGCTCATCTGCCAAAATTATATCTGGGTCATTCACAATCGCCCTTGCTATTGCAACTCTTTGTTGCTGACCACCTGACATGTCCTTCACTTTTTTGTTTTCGCTCCCTTCCAACCCCACTTGTTTAATTACGTCTATAACTCTATTTTTGACTTCTTTACCTTTGTATTTTTCACTGAATAACAATGGTAGTTTCACATTTGAATATACCGTGTCGCTTTCAATCAAACCAAAAGACTGAAAAACAAAACCTATTGTTTGATTTCTAATCAATGCTAGTTCACTAGCATTTTTATGTGCCACATTATGGTCATTTAATTTATAACAACCTGAAGTTGGTTTATCAAGGCAACCTAAAATATTTAGCAAAGTAGACTTTCCCGAGCCAGAAACACCCATAATAGCCAAGCTATCCCCTTTTTCAATCAGCAAATCTATACCGCGTAATGCGTGCACTTCATTGTCTCTACCTTCGTTGTATTTTTTATCAATTTGAATAAGTTCAATTATGCTCATAATTTTATTTCCTTTTTCTTAAATTTAACTAAATCAAAGTCACTTTACTACTTTTTCTCAAGGCTAATTACTTTTAATGGCTTTGCCTTAACAAACTTGACAAATCCTATAGTAATCGCTACAATATATAGTCCAAACACTATTAAAGCTGACAGATAAAAATTTTCTCTTGTCATAACAATATTTTGTCTTTCCAATCCAATAAACATCGTGAGTTCTGCGATGCAAATGCTAACCACAAAAGCCATCAAAAATGCAAATAGCATTTTTACACCTTCAATTATTATGCCTGCAACATTTGTATTTCCACACGCATAAAGCAAAGCATTTCGCTTAGTCATATTGTCCACGCTCAATATATAGTTGCACAAAATCGTAACAAAAGTGAATAATATTACAATCATTGCAAAGTACAAATATACCTCATACGGCGAGCCGTCTCTTGAATACTCGTAATACTCTTTCACTGTCAAAGATTTGAACCCTAAATCCTTATAATGAGTCGGCTGCTTATCATTTATAAATATTCCACTTGACAGACTTACAAATGGAGGCAACTCGTCGCATACAACCATATCTACATTTGCGTAATAAATATCGCTACCTGAAAAACTATAATATTCTTTGTAATCAAAATATCCTATAACCTTGATTTTTGTATCGTAAACATTGTCATCACAATCAACAGATATGTCGTATATCCGATTTTGTTTATATATATCTTTAAATATAGCCGAAACGTATGTTTCTCTGTAATCGCTATCGCTATTGAATGAAAATTTCAAGCCTTTGCTATTAAAATTCGCACACAATGCAGGAGTTGTAATAGTAAGTCTAGGTACACTTTTTCCCCAATCATCATCGACCTGTACTTCACCAATATTAACAGTTGTAGCTAAACTTTTCAAATCGTCATTAAGCCATTTAGAAACATTTTCTGCCGTTGAGTACATTTCCGAACTAAAGTTTTTAAACATTACAAAGCTTTTGTTAGACACCTTTGCATTATAGTATGAAAACTTGTTGTTAACGCCTAAATAGTTAGTCAAAGCAACGGCAAGCAAACTCATACAAATTATCAATTCAACAAATATTACTGTCAAAAACATCCACGAGTTTTTGAGATTATATAAAAATAATTGTATTTTTTTCTTCATTTTCTCACCTTTTTAGCTGCTGGCTGTTCCATCGGCAAAGCTTTTGCAATCTTAACTATTTTGATACTTACCATTATCATCACAACAAATAATGTCGCAAAGAAAAGTATCAAATAATGCAACCACAACATTTTGGAAATTGACCCAATTTCTACAATCAAATTTAAGATAAAATCAAACAATAAACCAATAGCCACTGACAATGCTGAAATAACACCTGTCTCAAAAAACATTATTCCACCGACAACCTTTGGCGATGCCCCGATTGCTTTGTACAATTTATATTTTCGCATATTTACGCTCTGCCAATAGTTAGTAACTGTTATAACCGCTATTCCTGATGCTAAAAGAAAAGCTAATAACATGAATGCAGACTGAAATATAACACTGTTTAAATATTTCTTACCTTTTATTACACCGATTTTTTCTAGGTCATCATATACTTTTTTGTTAAAATTTTTCTTCAAACCATAAAAATTTAAATTTTCTATTTGTATGTTGCTTGAATCTGCAAGTTGTACAGAATATGGAATAGTTACTTTGCTTTCCCAACCATCGTTACCACTACTATCTATACCGACAATCACAAAGTCCGTACCGCAAAATGTAATTGTATTACCTTTATGCAACCCTGTTTTGTCGCTGAACAATTTGTTTATATACATAACTTTTTTGCATTTTTTAATATCGTTTTCCGCCAATTTATTTGCAAAAACTTCAAAGTTTATTTCTACACGCCCCAATTCTTTTTTTTCACCATTTACTTCAAAATCTTCGACCATCTTAAATCCTTCAATATTACCCAAGTTATAATAATAATCAAAATATTCGTCTTTTATGTTTCTCATATAGTCGCCAACTTGCACATATTTTGATGTGTCTTTAAAAGTTATATTGGGTTTTTCCGGATAAAATTCCCTTTCAATCTCGCCGACCAAAGTGCGTGAAGAAAACCCACACGCTACCGTAGCCATAATAATCATTAAAATAAACATGGCTAAAGCCGCCGGCTTGTGTAAAGCCGACTGCTTTAGGCTATCCATAAAAACTTCAAATCGCTTTTTCAATGCCTTTTTGTCCTTTAGTTGGTAAATTTATATTAAAAGGTTTATTCTAGATTATTTGATAACGATTCAATAGGTTTTGTCTTTATCTTTTTGTTTTCTAAATTACTCTTTAGTTTTTTGAAATGCTTTGCGAAGATTTTTGTCGCTTATTCTACAAATGTTGAAAGTCAGTGCCAATACAGCAGTGGCTACAGCAATAAATATTGCAATAATTATAGATACTGGTATCAATGGCAATTTAACAATTAATGTCTGACCAATTATAGTAGTCATAAGAAAATCAAACAAGAATATTACTCCTATACCAACCCCAATACCTATAATTAGTTCAATTAAAAGTTGTATTATTGTGAATATTCCATAGATTTTGAAATAATCTAATTTTTTTGCACCAAGTGACTTAAGTATAAGCAAATCGTTTGCCTTTGATGTTATAATAATACCAATAGAATTATATATAACTACTCCTACAACCGCTGCAAGTATAATACTTGCCACAATAAAAACATAATTACCAATCATTCGCATTTCAGCATATTCACTTGTTATTAGTATGCCATCATCAATAATAAAATCTAACATTGATTGATAATAGTTATCATAACTTTTCCCACCATATAGTTTCTTTGCTTGTGCATTTAATTGTTTAAGTTCGCCTGCACTTAAACTATCCATATTGAAAATGATTTTATTTAATTGTGATTTTTCATATCCACCCATCATCATTTTATAATCTTCTTCATTATACAAAATTCCTAAATTATTTATATCATTTAATCGAGCATCAATTTTAACTTTAAACTTTATGTTCATTCGGATATTTCTGTCAATGGTATATTCTCCACCTAAATCTTGAACATCACCCCTCACTAGCATAGTTGAAAGCAGTATTGCATCACCATCGTTTAAATTTTTAAACATCGCATAATGATTGCTCATTAACACAGTACCTTTTTCCACACTATCAACACCCGTAATATGTGCAGTCAATGAATTAGCAGGTGCTACACCAATGTTATTGTATTTTGCATTCTCTGTTGTCATTAAGGTATGTACATATTGTCCTTGATTACTTTTAACTTTTCCAGGGCTTTCAATATACATTGTAGCATCCCACACATCACTCCAAGCAGTTGAAACAATTACTGATTGCGCCAAAATCTTATCTATAACATAAGAATATGCCTCTTGCTCATCCTCACTTTCAAACTCGCTTATTGGTTTTGCAAATTTTTCTGGAACAACAACGCCATCATCAAATACACCAACAATTTTAATGCCATAAAAGTTATGTTCAAAGATATTCTCTACTGCAACAAATTTATTAGTATCTTTGTCACGATAACCACCTACAGCATTAAAATATATTAATTTACTTTTAGGAATAGCTATTTCTCCTAATTTCTCCGGTTGTCTTCCTTTTATAAGAGAAATACCTAGGCTTTCTAAGTCATTTGTCACTATATATTTATCTATAAATGCATATCCGTATGCCACATCTTGCAAATTAAGCATTTTTTCATTTATATCATAAGTCAGAGTGCCAGTAAACTCAGTATCAATACCAAAAATATCTGTTACATTGGTATATACCTTTGCACTATTTATCCCCTTTTTATCTTTAAGATATTTACTTATTTCAGTCAAGTCATTATGCGTTGTCGCAGTAAAAGTACCATTACCAATTACTCTAGATACTTTTTCATACTTTGAGTATTCAGATATAACCATATTACTTACATTTCTCTTGTCGTAAGTAGCACGAACCATAGTTTCGTAATCAATCGATGCCCAATTACAGCAGAACATAAGCATCATAAGTAGAATAGTTGTCATAACCATAAAAGCAATTCGTCTGCCTACCTTTGCTTTATTAAAAGCAATCGCTACTGACATAGATGTTTTAAAACTTAAACCAACTTTTTTAGCCTTTTGCACGCCGATATTCTGTGGTTTTTCTACATTTTTACAAACGGCTACCTTAGTAAGTTCTTTATCTTCTACAATTACGCCATCTTGCAACCTTAACATTCGATTAGCATAATTTTTTATAGTTTCAACATCATGCGTAACAACAATTATTAGAATATCTTTTGCTAATTCTTGAAGTAAACCAAAGATATTTTTGCTGTTTTTGCTGTCAAGATTGCCTGTAGGCTCATCTGCAAAAATAATTTTTGGCTTTTGTACTAATGCTCTTGCTATAGCAACTCTTTGTTTTTGTCCACCAGACAAACTAAGTACTTTTTCATTTTTACACTCAAAAATGCCAAGTTTATCTAGCAAAGCGTCAATTTGCTCTATACTATAGTCACTAGCAACCAATTCCTTTGCAACCAAAATATTGTCAATAACACTAAGGTTTTCAATTAATTTATAATCTTGATATATTGTAGCAAAAGTTGACTTAATCTCTCTAGGATTGCACTTTTCTCCAAAAATAAAGATTTCGCCATCACTTTTTTCATCAATGCCCGACAAAACATTTAGCAAAGTAGACTTTCCACAACCACTACTTCCTACAACTGCTATCATACCATAATTAGGAGTGTCAAAAGACACTCCTCTTAAGGCTTCAACTCCATTTTCGTAAGTTTTTGTTAAATTTTCAACTTTTAACATAAAACCTCCTTAATTAATATAAATTTTAATTTGGAGTAAAACTATATAACTAGCAGTCTTCATCATAAGTATTTTAACATAGTTTTACTCGTTTTTCAATATGAAAAATCAAATTAATTTTTCAATGTTCGCATTTTTTGTTGCTACACTCTTTAAAAACTTTCTCTTATTACCTCCTTAAGATATTACATTTTTCCCCCTTCTACTTTATATACGAATAACTTGGCAATTTTTATTCAAAAAAAAGAAGAATTTTTGAAAATCTCAAAAATTCTTCATGTACATTGTTTTAATTAGTCTACACCATTATAATTATTCAATTTAAAAACATATCAAAAAATTCATTTGAGTAAGCAGAAGGCAAATCTACTATAGAATCTTCAACTTGATGTTGTCCTGCAACTGGTTTACTTACTTGATCACCTACAGGTCCCACAGAAGTGGTGCCATCACGACCATATTCACCATTTTTACCATCGCTGCCATTGTTTCCTATAATTCCAGCATTTCCTCCTTTACCACCAGTACCTTTGTGACCAATATTGCCATTTTTACCATTGATACCACCATCAGTAGTTAAAGTTTCAACATTAGTTCCTTGAGCAGCACTTCCTGCAACTCCATTGGTTCCACCATTGCCACCGTTTCCACCGTCGCCACCTTTAATATAATAATTAGAACCACGAGCAACATTAATTATATTATTTGATGCATAAATAGCATATCCGCCATTACCACCGTTTCCACCAGCAGATCCATCTTTTCCTGGAGCGCCATCATCACCCTTTATAGGTTTAAAAATACTACCTCTTGGAGGTCTTTCACCATCTTTACCATTTTCACCATTATAGCCGCTACTACCATTTCCGCCATTACCACCATAGATATAAACTTTAGAATCAGAATTAAAAGCCATTAATGTAACTTCCTTAGCTTTAATTCCATAACCGCCATTAGCGCCAGCTACACCATTACCACTTCCATCAGCTCCATTTCCGCCTTTAATGGTAACTGAACCAAAGTAAGTTAAATAAATTGCTGAACTTTCACAATCAATAGCATTAACTGCACCTCCAGTTGGTGCTTTTATATCAATATTTTTCAAGCCAAATAGAATTGCACCATTTCTGTTTAAAACATTAATTTTTGCAGTTATTGTCATATATCCATTGCCAATAAATGTTATCATTTTTACAGAAGAGTTTATATTTATAGTATACTTCATACTACTTGAAGCATTAGAAAAATCTACTATAGCAACTCTATCAGTGATAGACAAATTCTCACTTGCTGTAATAACTCTTCCTTCCCATTCTACTACTAATTCAATATCTTTAAATATTTCTTTTGTATTTTCAAAACTATTACCATTATAACTCCATTTTACAAATAAATAACCAAATTTTTGTGGAGTAGCAAGTTCTGTGTTAAACACTGGATTGTCTACTGTAAATTCATTTGGCAAATCAAACACAACATCGGCATACCTAAAATTATATGTAATATTATATTTAATTAAATCATATTGAGGGTATAATGTGTTGCTATCAATTTGATCTTCCCATACCCATGTTTTTCTTGCATCAATGATAAGATTTCCACCTATTGGTTTATCAAACCAACCTTTAAATATCTTACCTTCTATTTCTGGAATTGCTATATCCAATGTTTGTCCATATTCAATAAATACTTCTTGTCCCCCATTATCACCGATAATAATTTGATATTTTGATGTTTCATATTTTGCTAATAGATTAATATCGTCATAAAAATCAATCATATCATTAACATTCAATCTTGTTCCATTATATTCCCAACCACAAAAATCTTTACCAGTTATTACTGGAGCAACAATATAGTTATCAAACTTAGACCCATAATACTCTGTCCTACTGCCAATAAAATTATTATTTATATCATAAAAATTGATTGTTAATTCTTTTGCTTTTAATGTATTAGTCAAATTAACAAAACAGATATTCTCTTGATATTCCTGCAATCTAGCTTCTTTTACATACAATATAACTTTATCATCAAAACAATCCCCATCTAAAACTGGTGGAATATCAGAAGTAAATATTATGCTTTCTAAATCTGTTGCACCTTTAAAAGCTGAAACTCCTATAGAATCAATTTTATCAGACAATATAATTTGAGTAGGAACATTGTTATCAAAACATTCTCTTCCTATTCTATGTATATTATCTGGAATTTTTACAATTCTTTCTGTTCCAAAATACTTTAACAAAACTTTTCCTAAAATTACAAATTTACTTGCATTATTTGAATACCAAGGGGTATCTAACAAAGCAGTAATATCACAATCGATAATATTATTTGCATTATTAATATTTGCCAATGAACTATTTGTGAATGTTTCAGGTCCAATAAACTCTACTTGATTTAAATTAATAGTTCTAATATTTTTGTTGTTTTTAAATAATCTAGCATTTAAAATTGTTACATTATCAGGAATTGTTATTTCAGAAACTACAGGATTTGCATATATTGCCACTTTTTTATCTGTATCTATAACGTTACATTTAATTAAAATATTATCTTGCCAAACATAATTTGCATTGCTTTTAAAATTAGTAATCATAGTGCCTAAAAAAGCATCATCTTCAATACTATTAACACCATAAGGTATGATAAAATCAGTTATTGCTGTATTTGCAAAAGCACATGTACTTATGATATTAAGAGAGGTATTAGCTCTTAAATTTACATTGTTCAAATTACTACATCCTGCAAATGCTCTTTCACCCAAATTGTTCAAATATGGCAAATTGATAGAAGTTAATCCTAAACAATTTTCAAAAGCTGAATTGCCAATATTTTTCAACTTATCCATAGCACTTCCTATATTAATACTTGAACAATTATAAAATGCTTCTGCACCAACATTTTGTAAATTACCTAAGTCATCTAATGCTTCCAATTTAGTACAATTTTTAAAAGCATAATCTCCAATGTGTGTTACATTGTTCAAATTAGTTATAGATTTTAAATTAGTGCAATTTTCAAAAGTTCCTATACCTATATTTTTAATGTTTTTGGATAAAGCCAAACTTTCAATACTATTATTAGCAAATACATAATCACCTAATTCAGTAACATTTTTTTCATAAATTGTATCAGGAATAGTTGTTATACCTTTTGCTTCGGGAATAAGTAATCTATTAATTTTTATTTCATTATTATTAATTTCCTCTGCTTCGTATAGAAATTGCGGTCTTAATCCTATAACATTTGATTCTATTAATATGTCATATTCTGCCTCTCCTTGTGGTGAATCATTAAAAATTTGCACACAATCACCTTGTGAAACATGTTGAATGATTTTTTTTGCAATTTCTTGATCACTTAAATCTAAATATTCAAGTCCATAGTTTCGCCCTTTCTCATTATTAAATAAATCCATTTCTTTATCAACACCTTGCGAATCATCTCCACTTTCATGTGCATCTGCAAAAGTTTTAGCATCATCTACTCCAACATATTTAACCATTAATGCATTCCAATATGTATGTCTAAATGCATCTCCATTATCCATATAAAGATCCCCATTATAAAAATAAGATGCTTCGGCTTCAGCTTTATTAGAACAATTGTATATTTGTAATGCGACATCAAACTTGGTTAATATAAATATTTTTTCTTCACGAGTAATTTTATTATATAAATATTCAAATTTTTTAACTTACTCTTCTGCTGTTATTTCAGTTTCATTATTATCTGTTTCATCATTAATAGATTGCCTCTCTATTTGATTTACACTCAATTCACTAAACTTTGCTTTGTTGATATTAGCAAATTGCATAGTTTTTCCTATTAAAATTGT
>OFFB01000531.1_pt1 | contig 35096 bp, 28 predicted proteins | sample 1521281 | NCBI WGS metagenome assembly OFFB01 (sample SAMEA3504109, study PRJEB24116) | mouse gut metagenome | biome: mouse gut; feature: mouse-associated habitat; material: faeces | place: Denmark | collected 2011
GGGGCGAGGGCATCCTGCCCTCGTATAAAAAACACAAACAAAAAACCGTTAACAAACCGGAGCGAGGGCATCTTGCCCTCGTATAAAAAACACCCCACCCACGACCCTAAAGTCCCTACCGTCCTTAACCTCCTTAAAGTCCTACCATATACACCCACCCCCACCCATCAAAAAGAGGGCAAAATCCCCTCTCTCCGACCCCCACCAACCCCGACACAAAACCGCCACCCACAAAAATTCCTAATTCCTAATTCCTAATTCCTCATTCCTCATTCCTAATTAAACTGGCAAGAGCACATTGACATACTTAATAAAAACCAACTTCGTAGCCTGACCCAGCACGCCCATCCCATCCAAATCTCCCCCATTCTCCATTTTTTTCAAAAAAACGCGCCACCATATTCGCCATTACAAAAAATATTCATTACTTTTGTGAAAATTTAGTATAAAATGGCCGGCAATCTGCAGCAACGACTCGACAGCATTAGAAGCAAGGCGCAATTACTACAATCGCGATACCTCATGCTCCTTGACGAGAAACGTGCCGCCGATGCGCGGATTTTGGAACTGCAAGACACTTTGGAGCGCCAAAAGAAAGAGATCAATATCATGCAGCAGCAGATTGAGCATCTCAGAGTAGTCACTACACTCAACCCCTCGCGGGACGACGTGGAACGCAGCCGGGCCATCTTAACTGAATTAGTGCGGGACATAGATAAATGCATCTCCGAGCTAACCGAATGATGCGATGAAAGATAAACTTGACATCAACCTACGCATAGCCGATGTGGCATTAAGCCTCACCATCAACCGCGATGAGGAACAGCTCCTCCGCGAAGTCGCAAAAGAGGTCAACCACGTCTACAAAGCTTATCGCGAAAGGTTCGGCAGCAGTTCGCCGCAGGAAGTGCTCGCCAAGGTCACCCTCCTATTCGCCAAAGGATACCTGACCTTGACATCACAAGCCAAGCAGCTCGACGAGCTCCTGGAGCGCTTCGACAGCGACCTCGACGAACTATTGCTCAAGCAATGACCGACGCCTGACTCCCTCATTTAGTGCGGGACATGGACATCGTTCGGAAGCCATAAATGCCACCCCGCTTCGGCATTGAAGACAAGAGTGTCTCAATCCCGTCCGGAGCAATTAGGGGGTAATATTCTCCATAGCGGCATAAGTACGCCACATGGCCCCGGTCATTGGCAACTTATTACATAAACAGAGAGTGATATGACCTGCACAATGCAAACGGTTACGGCACAAAAAGCCGCTCCGCAAGCGTTGATGCAGATTTTTTTTAACCTTATAAACCCAATATATAACTTACAAAATGGATATCATAATTTACGTAGTAATCGCAGTTATTGCATTAATTGTGGGAGTGGTGGCAACACTGATCGCACAAAAAAACATGTCGCAAAGCCGCGCCAAGATAATCATCGAGGAAGCCAACAGTGAAGCCGAAGTAATCAAGAAAAACAAACTTCTTGAAGCACGCGAAGAAGAAATCCGCATCATTGCCGAAGCCGAGAAACAAGCCTCGCAGCGCATGTCCAAGGCACAATCTTTCGAAGGCAAACTCAAGCAACGCGAACTTCAGCTCAATCAGCAGCAAAGCGAGAACCAACGCTCACGCAACGAAATCGAACAGACCCGTGCCAAACTCGACGACCAGCTTGCTCTTGCCGAATCCAAGCAGACCGAACTCGACGCACTCAAGCGCAAGGCACAGGAAGAACTCGAGCGCGTATCAGGACTCTCCTCTGATGAAGCCAAGGAAAAGCTCATCGAATCCCTCAAGGACGAAGCCAAGACAGCCGCTCAGAGCTACATCAACGACATCATGGACGAAGCCAAGCTCACCGCCAATAAGGAAGCTAAACGCATCGTCGTACAGTCCATACAGCGTGTGGCTACAGAGACAGCCATCGAAAACTCCGTCACCGTATTCCAGATTGACTCCGACGAAATCAAAGGTCGCATCATAGGCCGCGAGGGTCGCAACATCCGCGCACTCGAAGCTGCCACCGGTATTGAGATTATCGTCGACGACACCCCTGAAGCCATCGTACTCTCCGGATTCGACCCCGTGCGTCGCGAGATAGCCCGTCTGGCGCTGCATCAGCTCGTCACCGACGGTCGCATCCATCCCGCACGTATCGAGGAAGTCGTGGCAAAGGTTCGCAAACAGATTGAAGAGGAAATCATCGAGACCGGTAAACGTACCGCTATCGACCTCGGCATACATGGACTGCATCCCGAACTCGTCCGCATGGTAGGTAAGATGAAATACCGCTCCAGCTACGGACAGAACCTCCTGCAACACTCCCGCGAGACAGCCAACCTCTGCGCCGTGATGGCTTCCGAGCTCGGACTCAACCCCAAGAAAGCACGTCGCGCCGGCTTGCTCCACGATATAGGCAAAGTGCCCGACGAGGAACCCGAACTGCCCCACGCACTCCTCGGCATGAAACTCGCCGAGAAGTACAAGGAAAAGCCCGAGATATGCAACGCCATCGGAGCTCACCACGACGAAGTGGAGATGACTTCGCTCCTCGCCCCCATAGTTCAGGTTTGCGACGCCATTTCAGGCGCCCGTCCCGGTGCTCGTCGCGAGATGGTCGAGGCTTACATCAAACGTCTCAACGACCTCGAGCAGCTCGCGCTATCCTATCCCGGTGTGATTAAGACCTACGCCATCCAGGCGGGACGCGAACTCCGCATCATTGTAGGTGCCGACAAGATTGACGACGTCGAAACCGAAAAATTGTCGGCTGAGATTGCCAAGCGCATTCAGGACGAAATGACATATCCCGGACAAGTCAAGATTACTGTAATTCGCGAAACTCGCTCCGTAAGCTTCGCTAAATAACACACAGGATACCTTGCCTCATGACACCCGATAAGATATCTGACATGGAAGAAGATAAGCCGCAGAGCCAACCCGGCGCCAACCGGAGCGGATGCTGCCGGCGCAGCTACGACGGCTCGGAGCCACCGCGCGGCAAACTGAACTGCTACAACTGGCTCGCCGACATCCCCGGCGGACATGCCGACTTCGACATCGTAGAGGTCCAGTTCAAGAATACCCGCAAGGGATTCTTCCGAAACTCACTGAAACTACCGCTCGAAACCGGCGATATCGTTGCCGTGGAATCGGCTCCGGGACACGACATTGGCGAAATCACCCTCACCGGACAGCTCGTAGCTCTCCAGATGAAGAAAGCCAACGTGAAGCCCGATACCGAGATTCGGCGTGTGCTACGCAAAGCCCGGCAAGCCGACCTCGAACGCTACGAGGAAGCAAAGGCAAAGGAAAACGACACCATGATTCGTGCGCGTAAGATAGCCGAAGACCTGAAGCTCAACATGAAGATTGGCGACGTGGAATATCAGGGCGATGGCAACAAAGCCATATTCTACTACATCGCCGACGAGCGTGTCGACTTCCGGCAACTCATCAAAGTGCTGGCGGAAGCCTTCAAGGTACGCATCGAGATGAAGCAGATTGGTGCGCGTCAGGAAGCCGGACGCATCGGTGGTATAGGACCCTGCGGACGACCGCTGTGCTGTGCCAGCTGGATGACCAATTTCGTTTCGGTAGGAACCGCCGCCGCGCGTTTTCAGGACATATCGCTGAACCCGCAGAAACTCGCAGGTCAGTGCGCCAAGCTCAAATGTTGCTTGAACTTTGAGGTGGACGCCTATGTCGAAAGCCTGAAGCGTATGCCCTCGAAAGATACGCATCTCGAGACTGCCGACGCCACGTACTACCACTTCAAGAACGATGTTTTCAATCGCCAGATAACCTACAGCACCGACAAGTCTGTCCCCGCTAATCTGGTTACCATCTCAGCCGAACGTGCTTTTGAAATCATCGGCATGAACAAGCAAGGCGAGAAACCGTTGTCCCTGTTGCCGGAATCCGAAGAACGCACGGAAGCTCGCAAGCCGTTTGCCGACATCCTCGGACAGGACAGCATTGCCCGTTTCGATAATAAAAAGAAAAAGAAGAAACGCAAGCCAAAGCCGAAAAACCCTGCCGGCGAAAACAGCGAACCCTCCGACAGCAATAAGCAAGGAGCGTCTCAGCAACAGGAATCAGGCGCACAACAACGGCAGCCACGACGCAACGAACGCCGCAACCGTCCCTCCGACCGCCGGCGTCCCAAAGACGATAACCGACCCGGGAATAACACACCCGACAAAACCAAATCATCGGATGAATAAATTCCTTGCCATAATACTCACAACACTGTGCTTGGGTGCCTGCGCGCCCAAGCACAATGATTATAGCCGATTTGAGAACATCGACACCCGCGGCTGGGCATACGGTGACACCATCACCATCCGTCCGCAAGGTCTCGACTCCGTAGCTCCACGGCAGCTGTCGCTCGCCATTCGCCACAACAACCGTTACGAGTTCCGCAACCTTTGGCTTGAGGTTACCTATGGCGACCGCCGGCACATGCTCCGCGACACATTCAATCTCGACCTCGCCGATATCTATGGACGTTGGCACGGCAAAGGACTTGGCCCATCATATCAGTATGAGCTCACCATAGCGCCGCGCACCAACATATCCGACTCCTCAATCGTTTACATAAGGCACGTGATGCGGGTCGACACGCTCAAAGGCATTGAGCAGGTCGGCATTACAGTTAGCGCACCCGCCGTCAAACAAACCCTTTAATCAACAACAACATCATCATGGCACAACTACTTCTCCTTCAGGAACAGGAATTCCATACACGCCTGCAAGAAGTGCGCCGCCTTATGGAATCCCAATCCACCGACGCCCTGCTGATATCCGACAACGCCAACATTTACTATCTCACCGGACGCGTATTCACCGGACTGGTTTACATCCCCGTATCAGGACCTGTGATATTCTTTGTACGCCGTCCCGTCAATCTCACAGGCGATGGCGTAGTCTACATTCGCAAGCCCGAGCAAATCACCGAAACCATCGGACTCAATCTGCCCGCACGGTTAGGTCTTGAGCTCGACATCACAGCCTACTCTACCATCGGGCGGTTCAAAGCCATATTCCCCGACACCACGGAAATCACCAACGCATCACCATTGCTGCGCGATGCCCGCTCCCGTAAAACGCCCATGGAGATTGACATGATTCGCACCTCCGGAATAAAACAGGAACGCGTCTACCGGCGCATCCCGCATCTCTACCGTCCGGGCATGACCGATCTCGAACTGCAAGTGGAAATCGAACGCACATCCCGTCTCGAAGGATGTCTCGGACAGTTCCGTATCAGCGGTGACTCCATGGAGCTATACATGGCAAATCTCCTCGTCGGAGACAATGCCGACACCCCTACCCCCTATGATTTCGCCATGGGAGGAGAAGGTCTCGACCCCTCTCTACCGGTAGGATGCAACGGCACCATCATACGCGAAGGACTCAGCGTCATGGCAGACGTCAACGGCAACTACACAGGCTACATGACCGACATGACGCGCACATTCGCCTTAGGCTCGCTCAAACCGCTCGCCCTCAAAGCCCATCAGTGCTCAATCGACATTTGCGACATGATAGCCGCCAAGGCTCTTCCCGGCACAAAAGCCAAGGAGCTTTACGAACTTGCCGAGCAATATGTACGCGAGCAAGGGTTGCATGAATACTTCATGGGACATAAACAGAAAGCCGGATTCATAGGCCACGGCGTAGGCATCGAGATCAACGAGTTGCCGGTCATAGCACCTCGCAGCCGCGACATCCTCGCCGAAGGCAATGTCATAGCGCTCGAACCCAAATTCGTAATACCCGGCACCGGAGCTGTAGGTATTGAGAACACCTACCTCGTCACTGCCACCGGTCTGGAGTGTCTCACCAATGCACCTCAACAGATTATCACCCTCGAATAAATGGAGCAATACCTTCAGAATATCGACCACCATACATTCCGCACCGTAGGCAGCGTAGCCGACGAACTCGGATTCCCATGCTACGCCGTTGGAGGATATGTTCGCGACCTGTTCCTCGGTCGTCATTCCAAGGACATCGACTTCGTAAGCGTAGGTCCCGGTAGCGGTATCGACATCGCACGCCAGGTGGCACGCCGTCTCGGCCGCGACGCTCACGTGAGCGTATTCCGCACCTATGGCACCGCTCAGGTACGGCACCGCAATCTCGAACTCGAATTCGTAGCCACCCGGCGCGAATCATATTCCCGCGATTCCCGCAACCCCATAGTTGAGGAGGGCTCGCTTACCGACGACATCTCACGACGCGATTTCACCATCAACGCACTCGCCATCTGTGTCAATGCCGACAATTTCGGTCAGTTGATTGACATGTTTCATGGCATTGACGACCTCAAGGCTCGTATCATCCGTACTCCTCTCGACCCCGACATAACATTTTCCGACGACCCTTTGCGCATGATGCGTGCCATACGGTTCGCCACACAGCTGCGGTTTGCCATACACGGCCCCACATTCGACGCCATCACGCGCAATGCCCACCGTATCTCCATCATCACACGCGAACGCATCCTCACTGAGCTCGAAAAGATTATGGCATCCGACAAACCATCCATCGGATGGCAGATGCTTGCCGAGACCGGACTGCTCGCATACATCTTTCCCGAGCTCGATGCCATGCGCGGAGTAGAGACCATACGCGGTCGCGGACACAAGGACAACTTCGAGCACACACTCATGGTATTGGACCGCGTTGCCGAGAAGTCCGACAATATATGGCTCCGGTGGGCAGCCCTGATGCACGACATCGCCAAACCGGTTACCAAACGGTGGGACGACTCCGTGGGCTGGTCATTCAAAAACCACAATTTCATAGGAGCCAAGATGGTACCTAAGATATTCCGTGCCATGAAGATGCCGCTCGGCGAACCCATGCGCTATGTAGCCAAGTTAGTGGAACTGCACATGCGCCCCATAGCATTGGTCGAGGAAACAGTCACCGACTCCGCCGTACGGCGGCTCATAACCGATGCCGGCGACGACCTCGGTGACCTCATGACTCTATGCCGCGCCGATATCACTTCGCGCAATCCCGAAAAGGTACGCCGGCACCTCGAGAACTTCGATGCCGTGCTGCAAAAAATGGACGACGTCACCGAGCGCGACAATCTGCGAAACTTCAAGCCGCCGGTCGACGGTGCCGAGATTATGGCAACCTTCGGGCTACCCCCATCCGCACCGGTCGGAATCATCAAGAACGCCATCAAGGATGCCGTCCTTGATGGCATAATACCCAACGACCATCAGGCAGCCTACGAACTTATGCTACGCATAGGAGCCGACATGAACCTCACTCCGGTAAACACATCCGAATCATAATCCCCATGTACTACATAACCAAACGACTTGAAATAGCCGGCTCACACAGCCTTAATCTCAACTATCCGAGCAAATGCTCACGCCTGCACGGACACAATTGGATTATAACCGTACATTGCCGCGCCGCCGAACTCGACGAGAACGGCATGGTCACCGACTTCTCCCGCATCAAGGAGCAAGTGGAAGAATACCTCGACCATAAGAATTTCAACGAACTCTTCACCTTCAATCCCACCGCTGAGAACATAGCCCGATGGATATGCGATCAGGTACCCAACTGCTACCGTGTCGATGTTCAGGAAAGTGAGGGCAACATTGCTGCTTATGAACGCGACTGACCTACGCACCTACCGCATAAACGAGATATTCTATTCCCTGCAAGGCGAAGGATATTTCACCGGTACACCGGCGGTGTTCCTACGTTTCAGCGGATGCAACCGGCACTGCGGCTTTTGTGACACCCGCCACGAGACACACCGCACCATGACCCTCTCCGAGATTATCGCGGAAGTCACCATGCATCCCTCACGCCACATAATACTCACTGGCGGCGAACCGCTTCTACAGGTCGACGATGCTCTGATTCAAGCCCTCCACCACCACGGATTCTTCATAGCCGTGGAGACCAACGGCTCCCTCCCCGCGCCCGAAGGAATCGATTGGGTCACATGCTCGCCCAAAGAACAACCCTGGAACATAGACCGCATCAACGAACTGAAAATCGTCTATCAGCAGCAGGACGTAGAAGCCATAGCCGACACCCTCCCCATGGCAACACACATGTTCCTACAGCCATGTTCCGGAACCAACATCCCCGAAACCGTCGCATATATACTGAAGCATCCCCACTGGCGCCTGTCTCTCCAGACCCACAAGCTCATCAACATCCCCTGACTACGGGTTTAGTGAAAATAAATTTGCTTTTACGCCGCACTTCACAGTATATTTGTAAACTATTCACCCCAAAACGCTGACACATGGAACAAGACATACGCTGGTTACAACGGTACGATAGCTTCAACCGCGCATGTGCCCGTATTCTCGAGGTCACCGAATCAGGCATATCCGCCGACGATTTGAGCGAGCTCGAAAAAGAAGGACTTATCCAACGGTTTGAATACACATTCGAGCTCGCGTGGAAAACACTTCAGGACTTGTTGAAACATTGGGGCTATCAAGACATCGGCGGTCCCAATCCCGTATTGCAGAAAGCGTTTGAAGCCGGTATATTGACCGGTGCCGAAAGATGGCGTAGGATGGCGAAGGCACGCAACACCACATCACACACCTACAATGAAGGCGATGCCGATGAAATCGTTGAAATGATATTCAGCGAATACTCAATCCTGCTCAAGAATCTCGATATCAGATTACTCAACGAAAGCAAGAAGCATAACAGCACATGTTTGGACTGAGCGACAGTGTCATAAATGAGATATGCGATATATTGCGGCGCCATCCCATCGTAGAGCAAGCCGTAATATTCGGGTCTCGTGCCAAAGGGTGCCACACCGAAGGCTCCGACATAGACATTGCCGTGAAAGCACACGGACTTTCCTACAACGAACTGCTCGACATCAACATTCAGATTGAGGACCTCGGACTACTGTACAAAGTCGATGTCGTAGACTACTTCCGCTATGCCGGTACCCCGCTCGGAGCACACATCGACCGTGTAGGCTACCCGATTTACACCCGCTCCCGCCAGTAGCTCCCGCGCGATAAAAAATTTTAACATCGGCTAATATGCTGTTAGTGAATTTATGCGTAACTTTGGGGTTACTCATCCTATTGTCATACATAACATGAAATTATATACAGCGATTCTCACAATAGCACTTGCCTTTGCAGCGGCATCCATACCTTCGGCACATGCTGCCAAGCCAAAAGCCAAGGCGCAGAAAGCGGCAGCCAACCCCAACGAACAGATTCCTCTCGCCGAAAAAGCATTCTACGAATATCGGTTCGAGGATGCGGCAAACCATCTCGACGAATATGAGACACTGCGTGGCAAAATCAAGAAAAACCCGCCCGCGCCCATCGATTATTCCGAGTTGAAACAGCGCATCGACCTCGGACTCTCCATGCTCGACCGTGTCGAAAAGATAGCGATTATCGACAGCCTTACCGTGAATGCCGACGATTTCTTCCGTGCCTACCGACTATCCGCACCCTCCGGTCGCATACAGTCTGCCGCCACCCTGCCGGCAGGCTTCTCTGCCGCCGATACCACTTCGGTCTACGTTACCGAAAATGGCTCCACCATGATATGGGCAGATGTTGATGACGACGGCAACGCCCGCTTGGTCGAAAGCACCCTCCTCGCCGACGGGTCATGGGAAACACCCACCCCCATAGGCGATGACCTCCGCAACGGTGCCGATGCCAACTTCCCCTTCCTTATGAGCGACGGCATGACACTCTACTATGCATCCAACGGCGATGGCTCGCTCGGTGGCTACGACATATTCATCACACGCAACAACGGCGACCAATACCTCCAGCCGCAGAACATCGGTATGCCATATAACTCACCCTACAACGACTATCTGCTGGCAATCGACGAACTCACCGGTGCCGGATGGTGGGCAACCGACCGCAATCATATCCCGGGCAAGCTCACCATATACATCTTCGTACCGCAGGAGCTCCGAATCAACTATCCTGTAGATGACCCCGAGCTTACCGACCGCGCACGTGTCACATCCATCGCAGCCACATGGTCAGAAGGATCCGACTACTCATCGTTGCGCAATGCCATAGCCGCCATCAACACCTCCACAGCCGGCTCACGCTCCGACAGCGAATTCACATTTGCCATGCCCGGCGGAAAGGTCTACACATCCATGCGTCAGTTCCGTTCACGCGCAGCCGCCAACGGAATGCGCGAATACCTCATGGCACAACGCGAGCTACAGCGTATCGAAACTGAACTCGCCACCATGCGTCAGGCATACGCCAAGGGCAACAAATCACTCGGTTCAGCCATTCTGAAAGCCGAGGATTCGATTGAACGCCAGCGCACAGCCCTCCGGCGCATCGCCAACTCCGTCATACAGGCAGAGACCAAACAAGCACAACAATAATAACTATTTCACATAACACTCGTCTATGGAACTAACCATCATCCTATTATGCGTAGCCATTGTAGCGCTGCTATGCGTATTTCTCTACTACGTACCTTTTTTCCTATGGATTTCAGCACGCGTAAGCGGAGTCCACATCTCGTTAATCCAACTGGTGCTCATGCGCATACGCCAAGTTCCTGCCGCCCAGATTGTACGCGCCATGATTGAGGCTCACAAAGCCGGCTTGCAGGATGTGACCCGCGACGACCTCGAAGCCCACTACCTTGCCGGCGGCAATGTCGACAAAGTGGTCCACGCCCTTGTATCGGCGGCAAAAGCCAACATCGACCTCGGATTCAAGATGGCAACGGCCATTGACCTTGCAGGCCGCGATGTATTCCAGGCTGTGCAGATGAGTGTCAACCCCAAAGTCATCGACACCCCACCCGTTACCGCTGTGGCAAAGGATGGCATCCAGCTCATAGCCAAAGCCCGTGTCACCGTGCGGGCAAACATCCGTCAGCTTGTGGGCGGCGCCGGTGAGGACACCGTCCTTGCACGTGTAGGCGAAGGCATCGTTTCATCCATCGGCTCCAGCGAAAGCCATAAGCAGGTGCTCGAGAATCCAGACAGCATATCCAAACTCGTGCTACGCAAAGGACTTGACTCCGGCACTGCATTCGAGATTCTATCCATCGACATTGCCGACATCGACATAGGCAAGAACATTGGTGCCGCTCTGCAGATTGACCAGGCTCAGGCAGACAAGAACATCGCACAGGCAAAAGCCGAGGAACGTCGCGCCATGGCTATTGCATTGGAACAGGAGATGAAAGCCAAAGCTCAGGAAGCACGCGCCAAGGTCATCGAAGCCGAAGCCGAGCTGCCGCGGGCAATGGCAGAAGCCTTCAACAAAGGCAACCTCGGCATCATGGACTACTACCGTATGAAAAACGTACAAGCGGATACCACCATGCGCGAGACCATAGCCAATCCTCTTGCCGAAGAAGAAAGCATACACTAATCAATCAACCCTACGTCTCAGACAATCCCCCACTAACCCGTGACCGCATTTCTCATATCACTTGCAGTGCTCATCGGCGGCTACTTCATTTATGGACTCCTCGTCGACCGCATCATGGCAACAGACCCGGCTCGGCCGATGCCTGCCATCACCCGACGCGACGACGTGGATTTCCGCCCGCTGCCGGCGTGGAAAGTATTCCTCATCCAGTTCCTCAACATTGCCGGACTTGGCCCCATCTTCGGAGCCATTATGGGCATCATGTTCGGACCGGCTGCATTCCTGTGGATAGCCTTGGGTACAATATTTGCGGGAGCGGTCCATGATTTCTGCTCGGGAGTGATTTCCATACGCATGGGTGGCGCATCACTCCCCGAGATTGTAGGTCATGAACTCGGCACAGGCATCAAGCAGGTCATGCGCGGTTTCTCAGTACTGCTGTTGGTACTCGTGGCGGCGGTGTTCGTCATCACTCCGGCAGGACTCCTCGCATCCATGACTCCGGCGTGGCTCGACTCATCCGTTTGGGTCATAGCCATATTCGCCTATTACATACTTGCCACTCTGCTGCCTATCGACAAGCTCATAGGCAATCTCTATCCTCTGTTCGGATTCGCCCTGCTGTTCATGGCAGCCGGCATTCTCGGCGTACTGCTCTTCTCGGGCATCGATATTCCGGTATCGTTCACCGACGGATTCCAATCCCGTGCCGGACTGGGGCATCCCGTATTCCCCATGATGTTCGTGAGCATAGCCTGTGGAGCCATATCAGGGTTCCATGCCACACAATCGCCCATGATGGCACGTTGCCTGTCCAACGAACGCCTTGCGCGCCCCATCTTCTACGGAGCTATGGTGTCCGAAGGCATTGTAGCACTTATATGGGCGGCGGCAGCCGTTGCATTCACCGGCGGCTACGAGCAACTCGCGGCATACATGAACGCCGAAGGACACTCCACCGGTTCGCTGGTCCATGACGTGGCTTTCGGTTGGCTCGGTGCTTTCGGGGGTATCCTTGCCGTGCTCGGTGTCATAGCCGCACCTATCACCACAGGCGATACCGCTCTGCGCAGCGCCCGTCTTACAGTGGCGGATTTCATGAAGTTTGACCAATCCTCTCTTTGGCGCCGTCTTGCCGTGGCTCTGCCGCTTTTTGCGGCCACAGCCTTAGTCATGACCATTGACTTCAGCGTCCTGTGGCGATACTTCGCGTGGAGCAATCAGACACTATCCGTATTCACCCTATGGGCGATAACCGTGTACCTCGCACGTCATGGCAAACCATATATCATCTCGCTCCTGCCGGCTATGTTCATGACCGCAGTGTGCGTGTCGTATCTCATAGCCGCACCATCCCCCGAAGGATTCGGATGTTCCGGTTCCACTGCTTTGGGAACCGGTGTGGCGGTAGCCCTCCTCCTCACACTGATGTTTTGTTATTACAAACGCCGGCTCACTGTTCCGACGTCAAATTTCAATGCTCAATGATGGACTTCGTTTCGATTATAGGCTCAGACATGCTTTACAATTTCCACTCCCACACCCAGTTCTGCGACGGACGCGCCACCATGGCAGAATTCGCCGCCGAGGCTGTTGCACAAGGTTTCACTCACTACGGATTTTCCCCCCACTCGCCGGTACCCATACAGTCGCCATGCAATATGTCCATGGAGCAAGTACCGCTATTCCTCGACGAAGTGGCTCGGCTGAAAGCACTCTACGCCGGTAAAATCCGGTTCTACGCTGCCATGGAGATTGACTATCTTGGTGAGGACTGGGGACCTGCGCACCCCTACTTCCGCTCTTTGCCGCTCGATTACAGCATAGGCTCCGTACACTTCATCCCCGACCAGGACGGCACGCTCGTGGACATCGACGGACGCTACGAACGCTTCAAGCAGAAGATGTCCGAGCATTTCCACGACGACATACGCTACGTTGTGGACACCTTCTATCGTCAGTCCATAGACATGCTCCGTCACGGACACTTCGACATTATCGGACATTTCGATAAAGTGGGTCACAACGCATCGCATTATTGTCCGGGCATCGAGGACCGGCAATGGTATCAGAATCATGTCAATGCCCTCATTGATGAAATAATCGCGTCGGGCGTAACGGTGGAAATCAACACCAAAGCGTGGACCGACCACCACCGCATGTTCCCCGCACCACGCCACTGGAAGCGGCTGCTCCAATCCCGGGTACCTGTCATCATCAACAGCGACGCCCACGTCCCCGCCCTCATCAACGCATCCCGCCCCCAAGCCCTCCGGATGCTCTCCGAAACCTAACCAAACACTATAAATTCATCACCCCATCAACATAATGCTATGAACTACAAATATCTCGCTCGCAAATATCGTGTCAGTACCATCATATTGGCTATCTTGGTTTTAATCCTATCGGCATATATAGCTATCACCCCCATTGACACCGAAATAATCGATCAGAAATTTCTTGCCACTATACGTAGATTCCGTTTAGGCGAAAACACGTGGGACTGGTTTGCAGTCACTATCGCTTGCGCATCAATGATCTTTACGACAATGACATATTGGTCGCAGCGTACTACCGAAAAGAACACAATGAAGATTACGCCTGAAAGCCAACGTGAAATACTTATTGATTACGCTCGGCATTTCTACTGCAATCTGATAATCATCTGCGCGATTGAAGCGAAACTTGCAAGACGCTTCAACGAATATTACCCATCAGAAGAGCATTTATTAAAATTAAAGGTTGACCTTGACGACCTCCATCCTGCTGCATTCTACAATTACGCATCAAAATATAGCGCTATCCATGAGCTTATGGTTAAAATGCGCAACTACAATACCGAAATTGATGTGGCAATACGCCATCTTTGCAACAAAAATGTGTTTGCTCAAGCGAAAATGCGTGATTTCAGCACATTAAGATTCAAAATGAGTTTCCTCACTCAGGAAATTCTCAAAACCATGGATTCTATTTGGAACAAAAATGCAGAACAGAACATGGTAGATGTAAAAAATCTCATCAAAGAAACTTCTGAGAAACGCAATAGCAACGAAAACACCGACAAAGCCGCTGAACACCTCGCTTCGTTCTCCGAGCAATACCCTTATTACGGTAATCATGACAGTTTCTTCGTTAAGAAACTATTCAATGGCGAGGGCGAAGCCGACAAATTCCTGCACGACCTCAACTGCCATATCTACATAGAAATGACAGCCAAAAACTCCGAAGGCTCCGACAAAATTCTCCTCATACCTTTCGACAATCCTCAGGCATAACCCCATCAGTGTCGGTTGTATGGACTCTCACCTAAACACTATCATAAATCCAATAAAGATGAGACGTAACCAACTTTTGAATTTCAGATGCTCAATAGCCCTACTGCTCATTTTACTTGGCTTGGCAGCAAATGCTACAAACACTCATAATAACCCTGTAGCCAATTCCGATGCAGTCATCGTCTCCGGCAATGCACGTTTCACCGTACTCACCCCCGAGATGATTCGCATTGAATACAGCGACAAGGCAGTGTTTGAGGACCGTGCCACATTCACCGTGGTAAACCGCAACCTCGATGTCCCTCCATTTACGAAATCCGAGGACCGCGAGTACCTCTACATCAATACCGACCGGCTCTCCCTGAAATACCGTAAAGGCACCAACCCCTCCACACTCCCGGCATCGGCACAGAACCTTTCCATCACTTTCAAGCACAATGGCGTGGACGAGATTTGGTATCCGGGCAAGACGGACTCCCTGAACCTCAAAGGCACATGCCGCACGCTTGACGGCAACGATGGCGATGCCCGACGTTCCGAACTTGAAAACGGTCTCATATCCCGTTCCGGTTGGTCTGTAATAGACGATTCGTGGACTACCACGCGCGCCGACGGTAGCCGCTCATTCGCGCTCCAGCCCAACGACTCGATAGGTTTTGACTGGTGGGCAGAACGCCACGACCCACAGGCAATCGACCTATACTTCCTCGGTTATGGCTACGACTACCGGAAAGCATTGGCAGACTTCACCAAGATAGCCGGCAAAATACCTCTTCCGCCGGCATACGTGTTCGGATACTGGTACAGCAAATACTCCGCCTACACCTCCGACGACTATCGCAACATCATGGCAGAACTCAAGAAAAACGACATACCCTGCGACGTGATGATTCTCGATATGGACTGGCACTGGAATGGCACCCAAGCTGACTCCGACGGTCGGGGCGGATGGACCGGATGGAGCTGGAACACCAAGCTGATTCCTGACCCGCAAGAGTTGCTCAATGACATTCATTCCCGAAAATTCAAAATAGCCCTCAACCTTCATCCCGCCGATGGAATCACACGATCCGAATCCCCTGAATACTTCTCGCGGATGAATGCCACTCTCAACGGCAGGTACGGCTCGGATGAAAACATCCCTTGGATTCTTGACCGCACCGATTTCACCAAATCATTCTTCAATACCGTCATTCGCGACCACGAACGGGAAGGTGTCGATTTCTGGTGGCTCGACTGGCAACAGCATCTCACAAGCCAATACACCGACGGACTTGGTGAGACCATCTGGTGCAACCACGTATTCTTCAACGACATGGCAAGGAACCGACCGGACGTCCGCCCGGTCATCTTCCACCGTTGGGGCGGATTGGGCAGCCATCGCTACCAAATCGGATTTTCGGGCGACGCGCTTATAAACTTCCCGTCATTGGCTTTCGAACCCTACTTCACTGCTACAGCATCAAATGTAGGTTACGGCTATTGGGGTCATGACCTTGGAGGTCATGCCTGGACCGACGAACATAATGCCAATAATCCCGACCTCATTCTCCGTTGGATTCAGTTCGGTGTGTTCACCCCCATCTTCCGCACACATGCCACCAACGATCCACGCATCGAGCGCCGGATATGGAAATTTCCCAACTTCCCCACCATACTCCGGGCGGTACATCTGCGCTACGCCCTTTTCCCATACATATACACCCTGGCACGTGAAGCCTATGATACGGGCATATCCATCTGCCGTCCCTTGTACTACTACTTCCCGGAAGTGGAAGAAGCCTATACCTATGAGGGAGAATATATGTTTGGCAGCGATATCCTCGTAGCTCCTATTACCGAAGCAGCAACCGATGGCATAAGCACTAAGGAGATATGGTTTCCCGAAGGCAGATGGTGGAGCGTTTCTACCGACGAACTCATCGAAGGACCATGTATCAGGACCATGTCATTCACACAGGAACAGATTCCATACTTTTTCCGCCAAGGCGCCATGATACCGTACTATCCGCCTACGGTAAGGAATGTCACTGAGCGTCCCGACGAAATTATCATTAACGCTGTGGCAGGTGGCAACGGTATGAGTTCCCTCTACGAGGACAATGGCGACAACCCGGACTACGCCACTAATTATGCCACGACAAAGTTGATATGCTCCTCCGATGGCACGACGGATGAATTCACGATTTCACCACGTGTATTCACCGGCGACATCAATAAGACTGATTTGAAAGACTCCCGTGCCTACAGATTCCGTATCTACAACTGCAATAAACCGTCGGCAGTACTTATCGACGGTAAGCCGGCAAATCCCGGCAACTATATCTACAATCCCGACACACACACCCTGGAAGTCAGCACCCCTGCAACAGATTGCTCTTCGGAAATCAGCTTGACCATACGGCAAGCCCAACAGTAGGCATCCGTCAGTCAATTTTCGGAAAATAGCCACACAACACCGTTCCGCCCAAAAACACAGATGCGCCCTCCGAACCGGGGACGCATCTGCTTTTATCTACTCCGAATTAAACCGGATTATTCAAACAATCCGTAATTCTTATGACTGTTGCAATAGTTCACACGCTGCTGAATCCAAGCTTTCAATGTCTCGAAATTCTTGCGGAATTCAAATGTGCTTACAGTATTTCGTGAGCTGTCGCCGGTCCACAACAAACCATTTTCCTTTGCCGAGGGCTCTATTGTTGTTGCATAATTCTCCATATAACTCAACATCTCAGGATAGCCTGTGGTCACAAACTCATCCCATCGTTCTTTATACAACTTACGCAGTTCCTCATTCTGGAATAGTTTTTTCACAAATGCATAGCCACCGCAATCACCGTTACCGCTTACCAACGGAACGGTTGCCGAAGCGTACTCATTGCCATCATAAGTGAAAGCCCAGTCAAAGTCCCATACCGGACCGAACTTATATACCCCACCCAGACTGTCTTTATGAATATAAAGGCTCTTCGGATGTTTCATTTCATGATTATTAGCCACACTGTTGACAATGAAATATCTTACCACTGATTCCAAATCGAGGTAGTCTTTAAGACTTCCGCTCGTCGGGGTGCTCATTACAGCCTTTGCCATATTTGCAAAATCAGATTTCCAAGTTGCAAAATACTCATCGGCAGATACACCTAAGTCGACAGTTATCTCGGTCAGATCCGGATCCTTCACCATCACAGGAAGCACTTGCTTATTGCTCAATGGCGAGCCATAAGGTTGAGCTGTGGTGTAATTATTCAGATTAAAAGTGAATCGGTAATCCTCATCATAATTGGAATCCAACTCAAAAAGCATTCCCTTCAATTCATCGATATCAACACTTCCGCCGCCTATACCTATCTTCTCGGTCATCATATATTGCCCCTTGTAGTTACCGTTAAGATACACTACCACAGGCACACAATGGTTGGAATAAGGCAGTCCGAGATAATTTGCCACCCACAAGGCTACGGTATTTCGCATCAACGTACAGTCGATATAGTTGGCTATCAGAGCAAAGGTCTTGGCTTTCTTCATACCGCCAATCGATTTCTTACTACCCATCTTGAATCGGTAAGGAGTCTTCGCCATATTCCAGGTAGAGTTACCACGTCCGCGGAACTCTACGGTCTGCTCCTCAAGGTCATCAATCATACCGTTGCCATCGATATACAGCGTGGCGGGATGTACTGTCGATTTAGTATAGTAAATTCCATCATTAAGTTCCGAGCTGTAGCCTTTGGGCAAATCTTTCAACTCAGGATGCTCCGTAAGGGTAACATGTATCTCCGGTAAGCCGGTAGAGCGAACTACCACACTATCCACCACCGACATATCTATCGTAGTGGTCTTATTTGCGGCATCTGTCAATATCATCTTTGTATAACCGTCCGTACCACCGCTATAGGTTATCGACTCCACATCGGCACCTTTGTAGGAATTAAATGTCTTATCGTTACGGAACACATGTATCTGCTCATTCTGAGCCATGGCAGCTCCGGCAATCACAGCCGCTGCTGCAAAAAGTAAAAATTGTTTCATCGGGCAACAGCTATTTTAACGGATTTATCATTGAATGTCAACACATACACACCTTTTTGCAAACCTGTGAGCGGCAATTCATAGCTGCCGCTTACCTTGGAGCGGTTCACCACACGACCATCCATGCTCACAAGTGACACTTCTGAATTGACAGGAAGATTGGCAAAAACGATTCGGTCGGCTTGCTGAACGTAGCTCACCTCATCGCCTGAGGGCAATTCCACTCCGGCCCATAGGTCATTGCTACCGCCTTCAGTTGAGAATGTCCAGTTCTGTACATCGCTCACCGGAAGTATTATATCTCCTTTCGAACTGGTAAGCACCAGATTTCCATCGCTGATCTTAGTCGACATACCATCTTCTATGGTAACAGCCATGAACACCCCTCCGGGTTGATTGATTACAACGCTTTTGTATCCGGCACCCATAGCCGTAAGCGAACATACGGAAGCCATGGATACCATAAGCGGCAAGTAAAATTTTTTCATTAATTGATAATTATATTGGTTTTCAGTTTTTCAAAGGCATACTGCGATTAATCTTCCGGAGGATAACGCTAATAAAGTTTGGTCAGGTGAACATCGCTAAAATTGCGTATTTGACAACCCGGGAGATTTATTTGATGCAAATATACAATTTTTTACATTAGCACACACTTTCCTTATTGCCATATACACTATTTACCGCTAATTTTGCAGTAAAAATAGCCGCGCAAGGCGGTTTTAACGTATTTTTACACGAATCTCCTATCTCATGACGGAAATAAAAGGCAACAATCGTATTGACCGCAATATACCGCCACCTGTTGTCGACACACCTGTAGTACAGCTGCCGACACTGCGCAAGCACACATTACCCAACGGCATAACAATGTTGGTCTACGACCGATGCAATGAACCCGTCAATTATCTGTCGGTCGTGTCTCGTGGGGGGCAGGCGGAAGCTCAATCGGCGGCAGTGGCGGTGCTTACATCTGTTATGCAACGCGAAGGAAGTCAACTCCACTCAGGTGAGGATATTGCAGCTACCATGGACTTCAATGGCTCATGGCTTCGTGGCGTCAGCCATTCGCACCACATGCAGCAATCCATGTACTCTCTCAATACCCGTTTCCATAAGGTATTGCCGGTTTTTGCCGACCTGCTATTCCATCCGGCATTCCCACAAAGTGTCATGGAAGTACGCCGTGAAGCTCTCGCAAAGAATCTCGAGGTATCGGCAGAAGATGTGAGCTATGTGGCAAAGTGTCATGCCGACAAAATGATTATGGGTCACAACCACCCTCTTGCCAATGTCGATACACCGCAACAGGTCCGCAATCTCTCCGTAGGTGACCTCACAGGATTTCATTCTCGATATTGCACACCTGAAAACAGCGTTATATACCTATGCGGTCACATCACACCGCAGATTGAGGAATTGGTAGCCGAAACATTTGGCTCACAACCATTATCCGGCACAGGTGTGCAGATACAACCCGCACCATTTTCCCCCATGGCGGCTGACACCTCCATCACTCACCATCCGGGTGCTTTGCAAAGTGCCGTAATCATGAACATTCCGGCAATACCACGAACACACCCGCACTACATCCCGCTGCACATTACGGTAAGCGCACTGGGCGGATATTTCGGAAGCCGTCTCATGCAGTCCATACGGGAGGAAAAAGGTCTCACATACGGCATCGACGCATCCCTGGTGGGATACATCGACGGTGCCCACATTCAGATTTCGGCAGAAACCGACAATCGACACGTATATACCCTTATTGATGAAGTACGCAACGAAATGCGCCGTCTTGCCACCGATCCTTGCCGGGGCGACGAGCTGACACGCCTGCGCCGCTCTCTCAGTTCATCGCTTGCATCCGTAACCGATTCTCCGTTCAGCACCATCGATTACCATATCACCATGCTCCTATCCGGAATACCCTGCGATTATTTCCGGCAACGCCAACAGGCAATAGCTTCAATCACACCCGACACCATCGCCGAAATGGCATCCCTGTACCTCAACCCCGACAACCTACGCATTGCCGTCGTAGGCGACTCCTCAAAAATGTAATTTTATTAGGTTTATTATTAAGTTTGACGATAATCTAATTGAAAAAACCGAAAATAATTACGAACTTTGCATTTGATTTTCATTATCGCTCAATAAAATAATTTTTAACTACTAAAGTATTACCATACATGAAGAAAAGTGCTTTGCAGATTGCCCGCGCGGCATATCAACCCAAGCTCCCTGTCACACTGACCGGTTCGGTTAAAGCCATCGAAGGCGAGCCTACTCAGTCAGTTGCCGACCAGGAAGAGATTCAGAAGTTGTTCCCTAACACTTACGGTCTGCCCGAATTGCGATTTGAAAAGAATCCCAATCCCATCGTAGGCAAACCTGTAAATGTTGGCGTTATCCTCTCTGGTGGTCAAGCCCCCGGCGGACACAACGTAATCTGCGGTCTTTTCGACGGTATCAAGAAAATAAACAAGGACAGCCGTCTCTACGGATTCCTGATGGGTCCCGGCGGATTGGTTGACCATGATTACAAGGAACTCACCGCTGACATCATCGATGAATACCGCAACACCGGCGGTTTCGACATCATCGGTTCAGGTCGTACCAAACTTGAAAAGCAGGAACAATTCGACAAAGGCTTGGAAATACTCAAGCAGCTCGGTATCTCCGCACTCGTTATAATCGGTGGCGATGACTCCAACACCAACGCAGCTGTACTTGCCGAATACTACAAGAAAATCGGTGCCGGCGTACAGGTTATCGGTTGCCCCAAGACTATCGACGGTGACTTGAAAAACGAAGTTGTGGAAGCTTCATTCGGCTTCGACACCGCTACTAAAGTTTACTCCGAGCTCATCGGCAACATTCAGCGTGACTGCTTCTCTGCAAAAAAATACTGGCACTTCATCAAACTCATGGGTCGTTCAGCATCGCACATCGCCCTTGAATGCGCGCTCCAGACTCAGCCCAACGTTTGCATCATTTCCGAAGAAGTGGAAGCCAAGAACCAGACTCTGCAAGATGTAGTCGATTATATCGCAAACATAGTAGCCAAACGTGCTGCCCAGGGCAACAACTTCGGTACCGTACTCATTCCCGAAGGACTTATCGAGTTCATCCCCGCTATGAAAAACCTCATCGCCGAACTCAACGACCTTTTGGCAAAAACTCCTGACTTCGCTGCAAAGACTCCCGCTGAACAGCGTCAGTTCGTACTCGGCAACCTCAGCCAGAACAGCGCCACAGTCTACGCTTCACTCCCTGAAGGCGTGGCTCGTCAGCTCACTCTTGACCGCGACCCCCACGGCAACGTACAGGTATCGCTCATCGAAACTGAGAAACTCCTCAGCGAAATGGTCGGCAACCGTCTCAACGAAATGAAGGCAGAAGGCAAATACGTAGGCAAGTTCTCTCCCCTCCACCACTTCTTCGGTTACGAAGGACGTTGTGCAGCTCCCTCCAACTTCGATGCCGACTACTGCTACGCTCTCGGCTACAACGCCGCTTGCCTGATCAACGCAGGTGTGACCGGCTACATCTCCAGCCTGCGCAACCTCACCAAGCCTTCAGTTCAATGGCTTGCCGGTGGTATACCTATCTCCATGATGTTCAATATGGAACGTCGTCATGGTGAAATGAAGCCCGTGATACAAAAAGCACTTGTGCGTCTCGACGGAACACCCTTCCTTCGTTTTGCAGCCAAGCGCGACGATTGGGCTCTCAGCACTGCCTATGTATTCCCTGGCCCCATCCAGTACTTCGGACCGGCTGAAGTGTGCGACCAGCCCACTCTCACCCTCCAGTACGAACACCTCGACAAATAATCAAAACCGATTATATTTTTAACCAACTTCCAGCTTGCAGAATCTGCCTATGGACAACGTCGTCCATAGGCAGATTCATTTTTAATCGCACCCCTGCGGAACATTGGTCACAATTTGTTTTGAAACCTTTTTGTTGCACCATTGACAAATTATCAGTACTTTTGCCGTATAGCTTACAAGTTCTCCGCAAATACTGCAATAAACTAAACACCATATACTTATGCAATCAGTTAATATACCCCCGTTGAAGTTCCGTCCAATCTTGAAAAGCGTGATTTGGGGCGGTGAGAAAATAGCTCCCTTTAAAGGCATCAAGACCGACCAGAAACAGATAGGCGAAAGCTGGGAAATATCCGGAGTCAAAGGCAATGAATCCATCGTGGCAAACGGCTCAGATGCCGGACTTACACTCACTCAGATGATTGACAAATACGGTGCAAAACTCGTAGGACAACGCAACATCGAACGCTTCGGCAACATGTTCCCCCTCCTCATAAAGATTATCGACGCTGCCGGTGACCTTTCGCTTCAGGTTCACCCCGACGACGAACTCGCGAAAAAACGTCACAATTCACTCGGCAAAACCGAAATGTGGTATATCGTCGACACCGACCCCGACGCAACCATCCTCTCAGGTCTTTCCAAGGAACTCACCCCCGAAACATACGCACAGATAGGCTCCGATAGCTCCCTCCTCGACTATGTGGCAAAACACCGCTCCAACCCCGGTGAAGTCTACTTCCTCCCGGCTGGACGTATCCACGGTATCGGTGCCGGCAACCTGCTTGTTGAAGTTCAGGAAACATCCGACATCACATACCGCATCTACGATTACGGTCGTGTTGATGCAAAAACAGGTAAGACACGCGAACTTCACGTAGACCAAGCTAAAGACGCTATCGACTACACAGTCTATCCCAACTACATCACCACTCCCGGAGCTGACCTCGACGGCACTCAGGAACTCGTGCTATGCAGCCACTTTAAAGTTTATAGACTGACCATTGACGGCGAACGCACCTACTATCCTAAAAACGACTGCTTCTCAACATTCACATGCATCGAAGGTGAATTTGTTATCAGCGATGACCGCAACAACGAAATCACCCTTTGCAAGGGCGAAAGCTGTCTCATACCGGCAATGGCAACCACGGTAAAAGTACGTGGCAAAGGCGTCATAATAGATGCGATGAACTAATCACATACCGTACAGACACATATCATCGAGAAGGCGGAGCCTGTGGCTCCGCCTTCTTTATTTCATCTCTGGAATACCTTGCTCATATCACTTAAACTGCAACAGCCCGTCACCATCAGCCGCCCTATCGGGCGTCACCGTGCTATCCACCGGCTCCACTGCCGGCTGGGACTTCTTCCGCTTGCGCAACCACGGACGCAGGAATGAGAATATATCATCGAAATCACGCTTGAACACCACACCCACACCTTGAGTGGTAAGCGCACTCTTCACATAGAAATTCTGGTCGTTATACCGGTTGTAAGCCTTCAGACGTATCGACCCGCTGCGGTTCAGCAGATATTCTATATCAAAATCTCCTATAAACGAATTATTATTCAACGACTTATCACGATAGCCAAAATTACCGTTCAGCAGCAACCGATTGTTCAGCAGATGGCTCGACAACGCCACATCCACCTCCACATCCGAGAAATCACCGCGGTCACTACGGAAATTAGGCGCTATGTTCCAATTATCGCTCAACTGCCCAAGCATACTGCTCAACTGCGACGAAATAGTCGACGATGCCACCGACACAAGTTCATTACCCTTGGTAGCTGTCATATAATCAGGAGTATAGAACCTGTTCAACGCCAGCAGATATATAATCTGCCTGTTCATCATCTCCTCCGTACTCACTATACTGCGCACCTTCCGGTAAGTATCCTGCGTAAGCGTAGGAAATTCAAGGTCGAAACTTATATCCGGCTGCCGCATATCCCCCGTCACCATCAGCAATGCATGTACCGGCACATTAGTACGGTTCAGGTCTTTATCCGCCAGGAACGACTCATCCAGATCACTCAGATTGGCATTCACCGCATACGTTGCCTTAATATCCAGCTCCGCCGCATAAGGATCGCCATGGAAAGTTATCGAGCTGCCATCCTTTATCGTGAAATCCTTGATTATGATATCCTGAAGCGTGAAATTATAATTACCCCGTTCCACCGTATACGTACCGTTCATCCTCAGATCCTCATCTGCCGAATTGTACACCATGCGCATGTTACCATGTCCGTAAGCCCGTATGCGGTCCCCGCTCACCGGATCCATTATCAGGTTCACCTGCGCCTGCGGAGTCACATCCACTGCAAAATTCAGTTTGTACACACTCGGCTCACCGTCACCGCCCCCGGCATTCAGACGTTCCTTCAGCTCGCGCACGGCAGCCGGCGGAGCACTCAGCGCCGCTATCGAATCCTTACGAGCCTGGTCGCGGTCGCGGAACGTAATGAAATTATACTCCTGGGCATTCAACTCATCCGAAAGCACAAACGTAAACATCGAATTAGGAGCCGTCGACATATTCACACCTATCTCCACCACACCCGGCTCGCCCGTTACCGAAGCGCCGCCGTTACCGAATATTCTTCCGTACCAACGCGTATCATTGTTCTCCTTCACATCATACACCAGCATACGCCGCGCATCCGTTATCGTGAAGTTAAAACGTGGCTTCTTGAAGCACTCATGCGTCAGCCAGCCGTTTAGCTTGGCTGTATTTCCGTATGCATCATATAGCGTCAGGTCGCGCAAATCTATCCTCCCCGGAGTAAAACGCACCGAATCCGTCGTGGTATAAGCCGTATTCGTAAACCCTAACTTCAAACGCACATCCTCGCCATACACATCACCCACCATATCTATCAGCTTGAAGCTGCCCCACAGACGCGCCTTACCCGACGCATAACCTGACACCTCCGTGGCAAATGCCGACATAAACGGCTGCAAGAAACCTATCTCCAGTTTGTCGGCATCGAAATGCAGGTCCAGCGAATCCGCCATCGGCTTGATATCGCCCGACACATACGACCTCCGTCCGTTTGGCTGCACTATCTCTGCATTGATAGTTATAGCCTTGGTCTCCGGAACCCACTCCGATATTATGCGTGCATCACCCATAAGCGAATGGTTATAGCTCATTCTCGCCACATTAAGCCCCGGGGTGTAAGCCCTCGGAGTCTTGCTGAACAGCTCCGTGGCATATATCTTGCCCGTAGCGTTACCGCCAAACATGGCATTGCTTATATCCAGAGTCTCAAACACATAATCCAGATTCACATCCTGAAGCTCCACCATTATGCTGTCGCCGGCATAGGCAGATGCACGTCCGCCTATAGTCAGGAACTGACCGCTGCGACCCACTCTGAAATCGCGCACCTCAGCCTCCTTGCCGCGTATGGTTATACGCGCGGGGTCTACAGTCCACACAGTATCGTTAAACACCAGCTTGCTCGGATTGATATCCAGCACCGTCATCAGCGCATTATCTTCATCGCGGTCAAAACTTGCCGACACATTCACATCCCCGCTGAAATTACGCTCGCGGTTCACCTTCCACGACAGCTTCGCATCCACCCTGTCGTCAAGCGCCGCCGCAGTCGTCGACAGCGTAAGCACACCCTTCTTCGTGGGCATCATCGTAGTGAAATACACATCTGCATGGCTCACGCTGTCCACATCCGCATCCTGCACCACATTCACATGCAGCGCCGTATTCTCTATCAGCTTGTTGCCCTGCTGCAGATAAGGCGCATCCATCTTCAGCCCCATAGCCTGATTCCGGGCATTCACATATCCGTCCATGCTCACCGGATATATCACCTTCACAGGAAGCTTCACCAGCTCCTCTATCGGACGGCTATCCTTTATGGTCAGGTCAAATGTCAACTCATCGGCAACATCCGCCGTCAACGGTTTATACTCCGTACCCTCCGCACGCACACCCGTCAGTTTCGGCATCACATTAGCCACTATCGTCTTGGCTATGGCAGGAATCTTGGTCAACCGGTAACGCCCCGTGACACTTCCGTCAGCCACATCGCTGCGCAGCGTCACACGGTTCACCGAATCGGCACACTCCGACTCCACAGTCACATTATCTATACGCAGCCCGCGTCCCGACGCATCCACATAAGTCACATCATTCACATCTATCCTGCCCACAACCGAATCTGCATCGCGGCCCTCGAGTTCACCCCTGCCGAACATCGACAGCAGATAACCATCCCGTGCCCCGGGCATATTCAGCAATGCCGGATTGACATCTCGCGCCGACACATCGAAATCCAGTCTCTTATACCCCGCCGTCACATCAGCGTTAGCCGTCACATCCAGCATCACACCGGGATTGTCCACATTCAGCGAACCCGAATAGTGCGTGCCATCCACACTCACGCTGGAGGTTATCCCCGTGTACTCATGATTCTTATATACAAGCGTCGACACCAGCATATCCACCTCTCCGCTCGGTTTCTTACCATTCATCACTATGTCGAAGTCAGCCTCAGCCGTCACCTTCGTAAGCTCCTTTAGATTCACCGAAGTCCCATCCAGCAGCTCCGCCCCGTTGAAATCGCGAAGTGCAAGCACGCCCTTCAGTGCCACCGGCAATTTCGCGCCACGCCTGCGGTAATCGCAGGTCAGACCCAGTCCCAATCCAGTACCATCCACATCAGCCTGCACACGGCCTGCATTCGCATCGCCCGAAAAATCCCCCGTCAGCGTCAGCCCTCCCACATTACCCAACACTCGCGCCGCATTCTCATGCAAAGGCATCATCCCTCTCAGCACCTCTGCCACTCCGGCACCGTTGGCATTAAGTTCTATCACCGGAAAATCAACAGAGATATCACCGGTACACATCCCGTCCACCGTACCCTCGGCTTTAAGGCTCAGCAATCCCTCGCTCGCCACCGACACACCCTGCACAGCCATGCTCTCGGGATTACCCATCACATGCGCCCACACATCCATCTTCACATCAAGCCCACCCAACACCGGTGCCAATGCCTTGAAATCGCTCGGGTTCACATACGATCCCTCCTCTATCTTCAGCTCTACAGGCAACTCGCGCCACGTATCCTTCAGTCCCTTGAGCGAACCGAACACCGTACTGATATCGCCCAACGCTATACAGGTCGAAGGCATCCGCACCTCCACACCCTCAGCCGTGGCTCCTTCATTCCATACATGGAACTTCCCTGACAGACGCTCCAATACCAATCCTGATTTCTCACGCATAGCCAGCCGCCGCAACTCCACCGTATAGTCATCATTGGCAATGCGGGGCAACTGCACGTCAGCCTTCACATCCGACACATATATATGGTTCACATCCAGCCGCGCCGTATCCTCCGGAGCCGACAGCACATCATAGCACACCGACGATGTACGTATCACCACCGTATTCACTCTGAAATCAAACCGCGTTGGCGGCTTCGACTTATCCTTCGGCGACAGCGCATCTATTATCGGCTGTATATTTAGCGGACCACCTACCGAATCACGGTATATCCTCGCGTCCATACCTATCACCTCGGCGTAGCTCATCACCAGTCTACGGCGCGACAGCAGTTCCCACAGCTCCACGCCACCGCCTATACGTCTCACAGTCATGGCGGTATCGCCATTGGCATCAGCCACCCGCACCCTGTGCAGCGTCAACCGGTTAAACGGCGTTATCGACACATGGTCTATCTCTACATCCACGGTCAGCAGCTTCGACAGCTCCCGCTCCACACCCTCGCAGATGGCGTGCTGCACACTCGGCACCGAGAGGGCAACATACACACCGGCAGGCAATACGAAGGCAATCACCAGTATCACCACAGCCACACTGCGCAGTATTTTGTAGAGTCTTTTCATTTAGCCCGTGAATTTACAAAAAAAGTCCGTCAATATGGGTCCACATCATAATAAACTATCGCACCCTTCACCGCAGGCATACCCGAGGCATGCATCTCTTCAAATGTGGCGCGCATTATATCCTTCACCTTTTTCATCGACGCGTTCACCTCTATCTTGAGCATCAGCTTGCGTATGTACAGTGTCTGCACACGTGCCACATTCGGCTCCTCCGGACCGAACACGCGGGTACCGAACAACTGCCGCAACCGCCGTCCGTAAGCCACCGACAGCTCATCCAGCGCCGCTCTGTCGCGATGCTTCAGATATATGTAGATAAGACGCGTGAACGGTGGATAATTGAACTTCCGCCGCTCCTCTATCTCCTCCTCGTAATACCCCGCATAGTCATGGGCGCGTATATACTGGAACAGCGGATGCGACGGCTCGCGCGTCTGCACCGCCACCGTTCCGCGGGTATCCCTCCGCCCGGCACGTCCCGCCACCTGCGATATCATGTTGAATGCCCGCTCCGTGGACCTGAAATCGGGCTGGTTCAGTATCGCGTCCGTATTCACTATCGCCACCGTCCGCACACGGTCAAAGTCAAGACCCTTCGTCACCATCTGCGTACCCACGAGTATATCGGCTTTACCGTTCGAAAATTCATTGATTATATTCTCGTAACCGTCCTTGTTGCGGGTCGTGTCGAGATCCATTCGCAATATCCTTGCCGGCGCGAACACTTCGGCTATCTCATCCTCCATCCTCTCCGTACCGTAACCGTGCACCTCTATCGCAGGCTCTTTACACGCCGGACACACCGTAGGCAGCGGATATGGCGTACCGCAATAGTGGCACACCAACTTATCTATACGTTTATGATACGTCAGCGACACGTCGCAATGCTCGCACTTCGGCGTCCATGCACACATCTTGCACACCGCCACCGGGGCATATCCCCTGCGGTTCAGAAACAGTATCGATTGGTTCCCGTCAGCCACCGCATCGCGCACATAGCTTATCGTGCGCTCGGCAAGGGCTCCTTTCATGGCTCCCTGCTTGCGGGCGTTCGTCGTGTCCACCACCTCTATCTCAGGCAGCTGCACACCCGAATACCGCTCCTTCAGCTCCACCAGCCCATACCGTCCCTCCTTGGCTTTGTAATACGTATCCACAGCCGGAGTCGCGCTACCCAGAAGCGTCTTGGCGCCATGCATCCGCGCCAGCACCATTGCCGTGTCACGCCCATTGTATCGCGGGGCGGGATCCTGCTGCTTGTAGCTCGTCTCATGCTCCTCGTCCACCACCACCATACCCAGGTTGGCAAATGGCAGGAACAGCGACGACCGCGCACCCACCACCACCATCGGCTCGCGTCCGCCGAGCACCTTGCGGTATATGTCCACTCGCTCATTGTCCGAGAATTTCGAGTGATATATCACCACCTTGTCACCGAACACCCGTTGCAGCCGGCGTGTCAGCTGCGTGGTCAATGCTATCTCAGGCACCAGATACAACACCTGACGCCCCTGACGCATCACGAAATCTATCAGATGTATGTACAGCTCCGTTTTTCCGCTCGACGTCACACCATGCAGCAGCGTCACATCCTTTTCGCGCCACGAGGCATGTATCTGTGCCAATGCCGCCGATTGCACATCGCTCAGCACCGGAAGTTCACCGGTCACCATCCCGTTGTGGCGGAACCGGTTTATCTCTTTCTTGTATATCTCCACCACACCCTTCGTAGCCATGGCGCGCAATATCGGCTGCGTCAGCCCCGTGCGCTCCAGCAGCGCGGACTGCGTCACCTCCGTAGGCTCGCTCCCCTTGCGCGTATGCCCCGACATATCCAGCAGCGCCAGCAACATCTGCTCCTGCTTCTTGGCTCCGTGCACTGCATCAAATGCCTTGTGCAGCGCATCTGCGTCACCCTGCCGGGCGGACACCTTCACATATGTCACTTTACGCGACGTATAGCGTTCCACCAATTTCTCCGATATCACAAGGGCGCCGCTGTCCAGCAGACGGGCGGCTGTCACGCTCACGCCGGTCAGACCGGTGGCTTTCTCTATGTCGGCAACGCTCATGCGCTTGCCCGCATGGTCGAGTGTCTGCAATATTATGGCCTCGCGTTCGCTCAGACGGGCGTCGGCGCTCTCCTCATAGTCAGGGTTCAGCTCCATAAACGTCTCGCTCTCAACCTTCAGCCCCGCCGGCAATGCGGCTTTGAACACATCGCCCACCGAACACAGGTAATACTCTGCCACCCATTGCCACAGCTGCAATTGCGGCCTACGCAATATCGGCTCCTCATCCAGTGTCATGCTTATAGGCTTCACCTCATACCCCTGTGGTTTCTCATTGGTTAGCGACACCACTATGGCTGTGTAGAATTTTTTCTTGCCGAACTGCACCACCACGCGGTGACCCGGCTTCACCAGGGCACAAAACTCCTCTGGCACCGAATACGTGAATGTCGATACCAGCGGCAACGGCAATATTACTTCAGCATACAGCATCCGCATCCCCTCCTTTAGCGGTCACCGACCTTTTCGCTCAGATAGAAATAGCGCCACAGCGGAGCCAGCATGAGCGATTGCTTCATATCATCGCTCATCATAAGCTCCATAAGCTCCTCGCGGCTCATGGTCAGCACCGTTATCGACTCCGTAGGGTCAAGATGCTGTTCCGTGGTCTGGCGCACACCTTCGGCAAGATAGCAATATGTCAGGTTATTGGTCGTCGACGGATTCCCGCTTATCACGCACTGCAAGCTCCAGCGACCGCCGGTGTAGCCGGTCTCCTCCTCAAGCTCACGCCTACCGGCGGCTTCCGGCTCCTCGCCATCCTCCACCACTCCTGCGCAAAGCTCGGTGCTCATCCTGCCCAGTCCGTGACGGTACTGGCGCACCATCACAAACCTCCCCTCTTCGGTTATCGCTATCACATTTACCCAACTCGGATACTCCAGCACATAAAATTCCGGATTTATCCGTCCGTCCGGCAGTTGCAGCACATCCTTTCGTGCCGTCAGCCAAGGTCTCCTTATCAGATACTCGCTCGACAGCACCTTCCATTGCCGTTCCTCTTCGTGTCCTTGTCCTTTCATCATATTGCAAAGGTACACAAAAAATTCTCGTTTTTCGAGCTTTTTTAATAACAAGCTCTTATGTACCTTTGCACCCTGTCATGACACATCCCGACCATACCATACTCTGCGCCGCTCCCATGCAAGGCTTCACTGAAGCCGTCTGGCGCCACGCCCACGATTCCGTATATGCCGACGGGCTGCGATATTTCTCTCCGTTCCTGCGTATCGACAAAGGCGTAGTACGCTCACGCGACCTGCGCGACATCACATCTCCCCTCAACTCTCCGTTCCGTCTCACACCGCAGATTATCTTCCGCGACACCTTTGAGTTCTCCACACTGGTTCGCGCAGTCACCGAAGCCGGATTCTCTGCCATCGACCTCAATCTCGGATGCCCCTTCCCGCCGCAATGCCACCGGGGGCGCGGTGCCGCCATGATTGCCCGCACCGATGTCATGTCGCAGGTGGCGGAACTGATGCGCGATATGCCCCATATCACTTTCTCAGTAAAAATGCGCCTTGGTCTTCGCGACTCCGACGAATGGCATCCACTCATCGACATACTCAACCGCATCCCCAATCTCAGCCATATCACCGTGCATCCGCGCACAGCCTCTCAGCAATATTCCGGGCAGCTGCATCTCACCGGGTTCGCCGCCATACTCGACAGCTCCGCCCATCCGGTCATCTTCAATGGCGACATCACCACACCGCAGCAGATTTCCGACCTCATACAGGACTATCCGGCAATTGCCGGCATCATGATCGGACGCGGACTACTCATGCGCCCATCCCTGATATGCGAATGGCGCGACCATACTGAATGGGACCACACACGGCGCATGCAACACATCATCCGCACACACCGTATCATACTCGACCACAACAGCCGCACCCTATGCGGCGACTCGCAGATTATCGCCAAGACACGCCCCTTCTGGGATTATCTGGAGCAAGAGATAGGACGCAAACAGTGGAAAGCCATACGCAAAGCCACCACCCTCCCCGCCTACCTCTCCGCCACCCAATAACCCCACCGGAGCGAGCCCATCTTGCCCTCGTCCCCCCACCAACAAACACCCCCAAACCGGAGCGAGCCCATCCCGGGGCGAGGGCATCTCGCCCTCGTTTATCCCACCAACAACCTCCCCCGCAACCGCGCCGGAGCGAGGGCATCCTGCCCTCGTATCCCCCCAACAACCCCTTCCCTACCGCCCCCATCCATAGGGACGCTCTGCCAAACAAAAAAACGCCACCAAACCGGAGCGAGGGCATCCTGCCCTCGTATACCACCCCACCACCCACAAAACCCCTCCTTAACCTCCCTAAAGTCCTTAAAGACTCTAACCTCCTTACCACCAACCTAATAATTACTAATTCCGAATTACACACTCCTAATTAAAAAAATTCCTCACTCCTAATTAAAAAATTCCCCACCCATTAGATTGCAATCCGAAGTTTTTTCGCTAAGTTTGCCTTAAAATCCTATTTAAATTAATACCTACAGAAATATGACTGTCGAAAAATCCACCGTCCCCTCTCCCAAAGGACCTATTACCCTCTTCACGCTCACCAACGCTTCCGGTGCGCAAGTCACCCTATCCACTCTTGGCGCTGGCATTGTAAGCGTTAAGGTTCCCGACGCCGACGGACACCTCGACGACGTCGCTTTAGGCTATGCCGATGCGGCGGACTACTTCTACGACGGACCATGCGCCGGTAAGGTGCCCGGTCGTTATGCCAACCGCATAGCGCGCGGTCAGCTCACCGTCGACGGACGCCAATACCAACTCGCCATCAACAATGGACCCAACGCCCTTCACGGTGGACCCGAAGGATTCCAGAACCGGATATGGGACGCTGAGACCCACGGCAACTCCGTGATATTCTCACGTACAAGCCCCGATGGCGAAGAGTCATATCCCGGAACTGTAAAAGTACAGGCAGCCTACTCATGGTCCGACGACTGCACACTCACCCTCCGGCTAACCGCCATTACTGATGCCGCAACGGTTGTCAACCTCACCAACCACTGCTACTGGAACCTCAACGGACATAACTCCGGCGACATCTTCGGCCACAATCTTTGGATTAAGGCTTCACGCTACCTGCCCACCGACGACACCCTGATACCCACCGGTGAGATGGCACCTGTTGCCGGAACACCCATGGATTTCACACAGCCCAAAGCCATTGGACGCGACATCAAGACCGACTTCCCCGCGCTCAATTATGGTAAAGGCTACGACAACTGCTGGGTAGTCGACGACTTCGCCAAAGGACGCCTGCAACACGTCGCCACCCTCGACTCTCCGAGCACCGGACGCATACTCGAAGTCCTCACCACCCAGCCCGCGGCACAAGTCTACACCGGCAACTGGCTCGCCGGCTCGCCCGCCAACAAATGCGGACGCAGCTACAACGACTACGACGGCGTTGCCATCGAATGCCAGTCCATGCCCGACTCACCCCATCACCCCGACTTCCCATCCACACAGCTCTACCCCGGTGAGCTCTACGACCAGACAATAGTGTTCCGCTTCAAAACCAAATAACAATTCATATCATATATTATCAACAAAATCAATAACACTATACTATATGAAACCAACCCTTTTTGTTCTCGCTGCCGGCATGGGCAGCCGCTACGGAGGTCTTAAGCAACTCGACGGCGTAGGACCCCACGGAGAAACCATCATGGACTACTCCATATACGACGCCGTAAAATCCGGATTCGGAAAAATCGTATTCGTAATCCGCAAAGACTTCGAGCAGGACTTCCGCGAAAAGATTCTATCTAAATATCAGGGACACGTCCCCGTCGACGTTGTATTCCAGTCCATCGACGACCTCCCCGAAGGATACACCTGTCCCGCCGACCGCGCCAAACCATGGGGTACAAACCACGCCGTACTCATGGGCAAGGACGCCATCCGCGAACCATTCGCTGTAATCAACGCCGACGACTTCTACGGCCGCAACGCATTTGAGGTAATCGCCGAGGAACTCTCACGTCCCCACGACCGCAAGGGCGACTACTGCATGGTCGGATTCCGCGTCGGCAACACCATGACCGAAAACGGCTCCGTGGCACGTGGCGTATGCTCCACCTCTCCCGAAGGACTCCTCACCGGAGTTGTCGAGCGCACGGCTATAAGCTATGACCCCGACCACAACATCGTATTCACCGACGAAAACGGCACTCAGCAGACACTCCTTCCCGAGACACCCGTTTCCATGAACCTTTGGGGATTCACACCCGATTACTTCGACTACAGCGAACGCGAATTCAAACGCTTCCTCGACAAAGACATCAACACCCCCAAATCCGAGTTCTTCATTCCACTCTGCATCGACACACTCATTAAAAACGGCGAAGCCACAGTCAAAGTCCTCGACACCGACTCTCGCTGGTTTGGAGTGACATACGCCGCCGACCGCCCCGGAGTAGTCGAAAAACTCGCCCAACTCCACGCCCAAGGCACATACCCCGACCGTCTCTTCTAACCCGTTTACAACCATCCCCCCATATCCCCCATCAAGGCGCAGCGGCACCCCCGCCTTGATG
>OFFB01000536.1_pt1 | contig 34887 bp, 31 predicted proteins | sample 1521281 | NCBI WGS metagenome assembly OFFB01 (sample SAMEA3504109, study PRJEB24116) | mouse gut metagenome | biome: mouse gut; feature: mouse-associated habitat; material: faeces | place: Denmark | collected 2011
AAGAAAAGGGCTGTAGCCCCCTACTCGATTAAATCGGGTAGTTTGTTACAGCCCCGACCTTTTACTACTTGAGATCTGCCAGATACCTGGCCAGAGCATCCTGCCAGGAAGGTAGTCTGTCAAATCCATGCCGGTCAAGCTCTGTCTGGCTCATCCTGGAATTGTGAGGCCTTCTGGCTTTCGCCGGGAACTGCGAAGAATCCACAGGAGTTACCTGTACATCCAGTCCTGCCTGCCGGAATATTTCTTTTGCGAAATCATACCAGGAAATGTAATCACCGGAATTTGTGGCGTGATATGTTCCATATTCTTCTGTCTGAATCATATCCACGACCAGTCTTGCCAGGTCATAGGTATACGTCGGAAGGCCAATCTGGTCATCCACCACAGAGACCGCTCCCCGTTCTTTGCCAAGTCTTAGCATGGTCTTGATGAAGTTGCTGCCATTTTTTCCGAATACCCAAGCAATCCGGATGATGAAGTGCTTCGGATACTGCCGGACATAGGTTTCACCTTCGCCTTTGGTGATGCCATAAACGTTCAAGGGTGCAAATTCATCGTATTCCTTCCAGGGGGTATCTCCCTCTCCGTTGAAAACATAGTCTGTGGAGAAGTACATCACAGGTATATCCAGTTCCTGACACACTTCTGTAATGTATTTCGGGCCAAGGGCATTGACTTCCCGGACCTTATCAAACAGCTCCGGTTCTTCCCCTTTGTCCACCGCAGTCCATGCTGCACAGTGGACCACTGCATCGTATCCACCAGATGTGATTACTTCCCGGACCTGCACAGGATTGGTGATGTCCATCTCATCAATGTCAACACCGACTGCTTCCATTCCCCGCTTGCGCGCTTCATTGACCACGTCAAAGCCCAGCTGTCCCTTATAGCCGGTTACAAGAATCTTCATTATTCTTCTGCCCGTCCTTTGTCCACATACATTTCCTTGAAGTAGTTCTGGTAGTCACCGGAAATGATGTTTTCCCACCATTCCTTGTTGTCCAGATACCACTGTATGGTCTGGGGAATGCCAGTATCAAAAGTGTATTCCGGTTCCCATCCCAGTTCTGTTTCCAGCTTTGTGGGATCAATGGCATAGCGCATATCATGACCTTTGCGGTCCGTGACATATGTGATCAGATCTTCCGGCTTGTCCAGCGCATGCAGGACAGTCTTCACGACTTCCAGGTTCGTCCGCTCATTGTGGCCGCCAACGTTATAGACTTCTCCGACTTTGCCTTTGCGGATAATCAGATCAATTGCTGTACAGTGATCATGAACATGGAGCCAGTCCCTGACGTTTTCCCCGGTTCCATAGACAGGAATGGTCTCATCATTCAGGGCACGGGAAATGATCAGCGGGATCAGCTTTTCCGGGAAATGATAGGGACCATAGTTGTTCGAGCAACGGGAAATCGTCGTGGGCAGACCATAAGTTCTGTGATAGGCCTGGACGAAGAGGTCAGCAGCTGCCTTGGCGCTGGAATACGGAGAACTGGTATGCAAGGGTGTGGTCTCTGTAAAGAACAGATCCGGACGGTCCAGAGGCAGATCTCCATAGACTTCATCGGTCGAAACCTGGTGATAGCGTTTGACGCCATACTTTACGGCTGCATCCAGAAGTGTCGTAGTGCCAAGTACGTTGGTGCGGACAAAAATCTCAGGATCTTCAATGGAACGGTCTACATGGGATTCGGCGGCAAAGTTCACGACCACATCCGGGCGCTCCTTTTCGAAAAGATCCATGATGAATTCCCGGTCAGCAATGTCTCCTTTTACAAACTTGTAGTTGGGCTTATCCTCCACGCTTTTCAGTGTTTCCAGATTGCCTGCATACGTCAGAGCATCCAGATTGATGATTTCATCTTCCGGATACTTGTTGACCATGTATTGAACGAAGTTACCGCCGATGAACCCAGCGCCTCCAGTGACTAAAATTTTCATATCTGTCTCCTTCTAACAGTTCACTCCATATACAAACTGATTGTCTGATGATTCAAGCACAGGACCTGTTTTATCTTTGTCAGACAGAACCGGTTCAATGCCCTCCAGCAGTGTTCCCCAGTCCACGTTCACGGTCGGATCGTCATACCGCATCCCGCCTTCAGATTCTTTGTCATAGACATTGTCCACTTTATAACGGAACTCCACATCCGGTGTCAGTGTCAGAAACCCGTGAGCAAAGCCCTGCGGAATAAAGAACTGCCGGTGATTGTCTTCTGACAGCTCCACAGAGACCCATTTTCCAAAGGTCGGGCTGCCTTTGCGGATATCCACGGCTACATCAATGACCCGTCCTTTTGTGCAGGACACAAGTTTGGACTGGGCAAACGGCGGATTCTGCCAGTGAAGCCCCCGCAGTGTCCCGGGAGTGGCGCTGAAGGACATATTGTCCTGAACAAAATCTGCATGGATTCCCAGTGCTTCGTATTTTGGTTTGGAGTATGTTTCTGTAAAAAACCCGCGGTGATCGCCAAATACATCTGTATCAATAATCAACACCCCTGGGATGGCGGTTTCCGTTACCTTCATGACTGTCTCTCCTTACTTGATATATTTCCGGTCCAGAATCTTTTTTAAATAGTCTCCGTACTGATTCTTTTTATAGGTCTCATAAGTACGGGCGAGGTCTTCGTGTGTGATCCAGCCATTGTCGAAGGCAATTTCTTCCAGGCAGGCAATCTTCCGGTGCTGGTGTTCTTCAATTGTTTTGACAAAATTTGTGGCATCCACCAGGGACTGATGCGTACCGGTATCCAGCCAGGTAAATCCGTCTCCGAGCAGCGTGACATTCAGATTGCCGTTTTCCAGATAAATTCGGTTCAGATCCGTGATTTCCAGTTCACCGCGGGAACTGGGCTTCAGATTCTTCGCGTAATTCACTACATCATTGTCATAGAAATACAAACCTGTCACGGCATAGTTGGATTTGGGATTTTCCGGCTTCTCCTCCAGAGAAACTGCCTTGCCGTTCTCATCAAATTCCACAACGCCAAACCGCTCGGGATCTTCCACATAGTATCCAAACACGGTAGCGCCATCTTCCCTGGCTGCGGCAGCACGCAGTCTCTTGCTCAGGCCATGTCCATGGAATATGTTGTCACCCAGGATCATGGCAACGGAGTCGTCGCCAATGAACTCTTCACCCAGAATGAATGCCTGGGCAAGTCCGTCCGGCGAAGGCTGCACCTTATAAGACAGGTTCACGCCAAACTGATGTCCATCCCCCAGCAGCTCTTCGAAGCGTGGTGTATCCTCCGGGGTGGAAACGATGAGGATATCCTTGATGCCCGCCTGCATCAGAATGCTCATGGGATAATAAATCATGGGCTTGTCATAAATAGGCAGAAGCTGTTTTGATGTGACTTTGGTCAGAGGGTACAGACGGGTTCCGCTGCCCCCTGCTAAAATGATGCCTTTCATGGAATGTACCTCCAATACACATACAATAAACCCTGACCTAAGGTCAGGGTCAATACAGATACATATCACCAGTTACTTTTACAGTCTGCATTTGAAAAGAACAGGCTGCTTTGTGATGTAAAGGGATCCGCATCTCTGAATCTCGGCCTCTACAAAATCTTTGAACTCACCCAAACGCGGAAGCAGTATCTCTGACTGATTTCCATGACAGCTCAAAATATAATTGAGCAATGGATCAGCATCCTCCACTGCCAGATGATCGCGGTATTCAAACAGTGTGACTTCGGAAAAATACCGTTCAAGGATTCCTTTTCCATTCTCCAGACCAAACACATCACTCAGGCGGTACTCCGCCAGCCGGATTGATTTGTCGAATGATGTACACAAATCTGTTATCTCCTCCATATGCTTTCTGCCATATGTTGTACAGTAAAATTCTCCCCCAGGTTTCAAAACCCTGCAGATTTCTTTGAGTCCGCTGTCAACATCGTCCAGATAAAACAGAACGTGATTGGCGATAACCATATCAAAATACTGATCTTTGAAGGGAATCTGCGTGCAGTCAGCCCGGATACAGTTAAACTCCCGTCCCAGTTTGTTTCGGACCTCATCCACCATTCCTTCGGATTTATCCGTAAGAAATACCTCCCGGTTTCGCAGCATCTGCCGGTTGCAGTATCTCCACATCTCTCCATTGCCGGCACCCACCTCGAGAATCCGGCTTTTGCAGTTGAAGTCAATATGACGCAAGACCCATGGATACCAGGATTCGGGATTGCATGAATACTTGTTATGCAGACTGATCCGTTCCTGAAGGTAAGAACTGTCCCGATAATTGTCTGCTGTCTGGGAAGAACGGATGGACAATCTGATCAGGTTCATGACTGCAGGGGCATCAATTGACTCATCCTCTTTTATACAGTCTGCCACTTTGCCAAGAGCATCTTCAAGATTTTGCAATGAGTTGATTTTCTGTCGGACCAGTTCCTTCTGGAACTGATAAATATCTCCTGCATCATTTTCTTTCATCAGCAGCCTGAAAATATCGTCCAGGCTGAAATCCAGCTGCTTGAACAGAATGATCTTCTGCAGCCGTATCAGATCATCTTCCGAGTATGTCCGATATCCGTTTTTGCCGGTACGGGTCGGCTTCAACAGACCGATTTTATCATAATAACGGACAGTCTTTTCTGAGACGCCAGCCGCCTTTGCAAATTCCCCTGTCCGCATCATCATACCTGGTTCCTGGTATACAAATAATACTCAGGTTCTCCTTCATCGTTGTATATACTTTCATACACCGTAAATCCAAGCCGGTTCATATTTACATCATATGTACGGTGGTCCCTGAGGAGTACAGCATCAATCTGATACTCATCGAGCAGCTGCCCGAAAGCAGCTGTGGAAGCCTCATCATTGTTCACCAGAAACGATTCAAATATCTGCTGCTGATCTACGGTATAGCTTCCGTACACCGGATCTTTGTCTGTAGGAAATCTGGTATTTGCTGTCGGAAATATAACAGTTGGTGCCAGCGGTCTGGTCAGTATATGTTTCAAATCTGCCACACCGTCAGATTCATAGTACGTTTCCGTAAGAACCGCCAGATGGTCATCCGTTTCAGCCAGGCGATTCAGAGCATCCGCCAGATTTATGGTGGATACAGGCATGAAATCCGGATTCTTCTTCAAAACCTCCAGGGCTTTTGCCAATGTGATTGGCTTGCCTGCCTGCCCCTGAATAATTCCTGCATCCCCTCCGTAGGCCGTGAACGCATAGAAGTTGATCCCTGCCAGGATCATGCAGCAAGCCATACCCGCAGCTGTCAGAATGCCTTTGCGCAGCCGGACCGATGCAAGCCAGGTAACAGTCAGCGAAATCATCGTGCATATGAAAAAATATGCAAAGGCTGTAATCACACGTCCCGTAACGAATGTATAAAAAGAAAAGACAGTGAAGTACGCGGAAAATCCTGGTACAAACAGGAGAATGAACAGGCACAGTTCCAGCAGCAGCAGTCTGAGCACCCTTCTGTTTTTCAGTAGAAAGCCGCTGACAAGCCCCGGGGCCATCACCCAGGGAACAATTGAATGAGACAGAGATGCCAGCCACTGCATGGATGTATTCTGTAAGTCCTGAATCGAATTAAATTCCGGGTTGCTGAAATGTACGGTTCTTTGCAGAAAGATGCCCAGTCCTGCCATCGCTATCGGGACTATGAGACAGAAGATTTTTGGAACGCTTTCCTGATTCATCATCCAGACATATATATAAGCTATGCAGCAGACAATGATCAGCGGCAGTGCAATGGTTGATTTTGATATCAGAACCAGAGAAACTGCCATAACCTGAAGAACCACCTTCCAGTTCAGGCAGTAGTTCCTGATATATGGAAGAAGGAGGAGAAAGAAACCGCAGGTCCGGACAATGGAAGAGCCGAAATACATCGCCGTCGAAGTCTGCCAGCTGTCCTGAAGATCAAGAATTCCATTGTTGGCCATGAACACAAAATTTGTAGTAAACAGCAGCAGAATGCCTGGTACAAACTGTATAATGCTTCGATATTTACCATCTTTGCGGACAAATCTCAGGATCTCCTCTGCAAGCGTATAGATGCAGCAGGCGAACAGAATATATCCTTCGGCCGACAGAAATACCCGGGCAAAAAGTCCCACTGGCATATTCAGAAACTGGAGGAACACAGAGGCTTCCAGTTCGTGGGTATTGATTGTGTACTGGTCAAAGGTGTGTCCTGTATACAGGCCAGTCGACAGATCATGCTCGAAGGGCTGCGGTGTATAAGGATAAGAAGCCATTCTTGAGAGATAAAACCCGCCATCTGACCGGTTTCCCAGCCAGAACGCCGGATAATTGATGATGCACAGAAATACCGTCACGCCGATTATCAGAAACAGTGCCCAGTAGTTTTTAACGAAACCACGAATGCTTTCCTTTGCGGGTTTCCAATTGTCATTTCGGTGAACAATACAGTACAGGGAAACAGCCAGCAGTCCCGCCATCCAACCCCACATTAGAAACCGGAACAGAGACCAGCTTAAATTCAGCAGCTGCACTGTGATTCCTGCAACCGCCACACCGAAACTGTAAATAAGATACCCTGTCAGAATCCGGAATGGACCGCCTCTGTCAGATCTGCATGCCGCCGTTCCAACAGCAAAAAAGAAGACAAACAAGCCGGCCAGCCACAGGCAGCCAGTTACCCAGTTCATTTTGTCTTCCTTTCTTTATCTGTTGTTTCTTCAAGCTCAGCTTTCGCAATACTCAGCTTTTGTATCAGCTCTTTTTCTTTCTCCTTGAGTTTGGAAATCTGAATCATCTGCATAAAAAGAGCAATATAGAGATAAAACACAAAAAGTGACAATATGAAATTGGATGTAGACATGAAGCCAAGGAATTTGGCAATGCCGTCAGCAACAGCCGGGAAAAGACTCAGAATCAGAAGCATCATCGACCAGAGAATCCAGGTCACTGAATCTTCAATGTTCAGCCCATATTTTCTGATCTGACGGATCACAAATATAATGGTTCCCACACTCGCGAGAATAAACACAATCTGCAGCTTTAAATCCATATCAACGCACCTTTCTGAAAGGCTGAATCAGCAGAATGGAAATCATCATTCTGGACATATACTTGACTGTATTAGGCAGGTTCAGATAAGATTCGCCAAATTCACGGTCAGACATCTGAACCTGGACTTCCGTTATTTTCTTTCCCTGTCGGAGCATATAAACCAGCGTATCCGGCTCCGGAGGCATATTAGCATCGAGCGCATACGCTTTAATGCATGCCCGGTTATAGGCGCGGAACCCGCTGGTAGGATCCATGATCCTCTTCCCCGTCACAAGATGCATGGCTGTACTGATCAGTCTGGATCCGGCCATTCGTGCAGTCCAGGGCTTTTTGTCACTGACAAAACGGGAACCGATGGCTATGTCACTGCCATCCCTGATCTCATTGATCAGGTTCTGTATATAACCGGCGTTGTGCTGTCCGTCTCCGTCAAACTGAACGACTATGTCGTATCCATGATACAAAGCATATTTAAAACCGGTTTGAACAGCACCAAACAATCCCAGATTGCAAAGTGAGTCAATATACGGGATGCCGATTCTTTGGAGAACTTCCAGGGTATTATCTCTGGATCCATCATTCACTACAATAAAGTCAACATCCGGCGCATTTTTGCGAAGATCACAGACCGTCTTCTCTATGTTCAGCGCTTCGTTGTATGCGGGAATCACCGCCAAAGTCCTAAGCGACATGTAACTCTCCTTTTAATTATCATGCAATGATGATTGTATCACGTCCGTAATCTTCATTGAATCAAGTCTGTCAGCAGTTCAGGTCTTCCCCCTGGGTATCAGACAAAACAGCAGATCCATGACCCTGGCACGGCCTGTTTTCAGTTCCCTGTAGAACGGATTGAGATTCTGGACCAGAAGTTTCATGAACTGCCGCTTTTTCAGGGCTTCTATATGCGCCCTGCAGAATTCAATGCGTTCTTTGCAGAACAGGATGTTTTCATATTCCTCAGGCCAGATTTTCTGAATCGTTTCTGCGGCAGCCAGCATATCCTGAGCAAACTTCAGCCGTACCCATTCCTCATGCTTTCTTCCCCTGGGAACCCCAATGGTATTACCGGTATGTGTCCGATAGAAAAACAAAGGAATATTCAGGAACCAGAATCCGTGATCATGGCTTGCAAGAAGGGCGATCAGCCAGTCATGTGGCAGCCGGTCGGTCCAGTTCGACAGAAACTCTCCGGCTGTTTCTTTTCTGACAGCAAGAGAACAGCCCTGGAAATAGTTGTGACTGCAGAATTCACGGAATGATACATTGTGCAGTTCTCCCCGTTCTACAGGTTTCAGATACATATTGTTGTTGGACATACCCTTCCGCAGCTTGACAGCATAGACCTCTGACTGGCTGTCCATAAATTCAAATGAGGAAGACAGAACCTCAATGTCCGGGTTCTGCATCAGAATGTTAGTCATGATCTTCACTTTGTCCGGGAACCACCGGTCGTCCTGATCACACAGAAAGATGATATCGCCTCGGCATAGACTGACGGCTTTTCGAAAGTTCTTCTTATACCCCAGATTTACATCGTTCCGGTACAGCCTGATTTCCGGGTGGGTTTTCAGGCAGTCCTGAATGATATCCATTGTCCCGTCACTGGAGCAGTCATCCACAATCACGATTTCATCCACAGGATCTGTCTGACTGAAGATTGAGTCCAGCTGTTCCTGAAGATACATTTCTCCGTTATATACTGCCATGGCTACAGATATCATAGAAGCTTCCTCTCTCTCAAGGCCCGGATCAGCTGCAGCCGCCATCGCAGCATCTGCGGCAATGAAGCATGATGGAGGCTCGACTGGTTGTGCTGATGCCTTCGGTAATCCATCAGCTGCCTGTACATCAGAACAACAGATCCGGATCTGGCAGCGGTCAGGCCCAGCCACTGATCGTGCATGGGCAGACTGTCAGGGAAGGGCAGAGCCTCAGACAGAAGAGACCGCCGGAAGGCCATGCAGCAGCCAATATATGAATTTCTGAGGATATTGGTCCAGAATCCCCCTCTGGTTCTGTGCCATCTGAAATAGGATGGCTCCAGTTCATGCAGTGCATCGTCTGTCATGCGACAGTCATGAAGTACCAGAAGGGTCTCATCCTGCTTCAGTACGTCAAGCACAGTTTGAACTTTGTCCGGTTGCCAGACATCGTCCTGGTCAGCCAGAAATATGAAGTCACCCGACGAAGCCATAAGGCCATGCTCAAAATTCTTCACAATTCCCTGCCCTGGTCCCTGAAGCATTCTGATTCTGGAATCCTGAAATCCCTGTATGACTGAAACAGTCCGGTCTTCAGAGGGGTCAACCGAAACGATCAGCTCATCGTTTTCCTCCAGCTGGCTGAGGATGGAAGAAATCTGCGGACCAATGTATCTTTCCCCATTGTGGGCAGCCAGTACAACGGATACTCTCTTATTCTTCAACATACACGTCTACCACCACAACACATCCAGGCTGCGCACCTGATAAGCCAGACGGAGTTTCCGCTTCATAATCAGAAAACAGGCTTTCCATGATCGTCTTCCGTAATATACAGCCAGATCCTTCTTCTGAATTCTGAGTCTCTGCCTGCATGTTGCTCTGTCCGGTCTCTCTGCAGAAAAATCCTGTTTCAGGTCTGCAGGGAGAACCCGGATCCTGTGTCCGGTTTCCCTCATGTCTTTTAAAAACTGATGATCTATAAAATCCAGAAAGAGCCGTTCATCATATCTGTAAGAATCTGCAACCTGCTTGGGTATTGCCATTCCGCTGTTGATTCCGGTGATATGCTCAATGGAATCCCAGGAATGAGCAGGGTGAGGAATATCATGTCTCATCTCAGCCGGAGAAATCATCCGTCCCTCAGATGTACGTACCACCGGCAGAAGGACCGCATCTGGATTCTGCTGCCTGAGCTGCTTCCAGTAGGCTGCCGGTACGGTGGTATCATCATCCAAGAGCACAACCCAGTCTCCTGCTTTGGTCTTCAGATAGTCAAAAGCCGCGTTGTAGGCCCTGGACAGTCCTCTGTTGCCATCCATAGAAAGAAACCAGGCGCCTGCCTGACGGGCTTCTTCCTGGTTTGACAAAGATTCATCTGTACTGTTGTCCACGACAAGAAGCTGCACATCCGGCTCCTTGAGAGCGGACTGAAAGGAAGAGGAGAGGGCAAGGGGTTTGTTGTAAACAACCAGCACTGCATACATCGTCATGCATTCACCTCTTCCAGGGTACGGAAAAATGTTTCCTCAGAAAAAAACTTTGTGTACACTTTCTGCATATTTTCGCGTCTTTTTGCTGCCTGTTCCGGATCCTCCAGGCAGATTGCATCCGCAAGGGCATCCAGGTGATTTCTGTCCACATTAAAACCCAGATTGTATTCATCAACGAGTTTTTCTGTATCTCCGCCAATCGAGTTGAGTATTGGCAGCCCCGCTATCATATAGTCCAGCGATTTCATGGTCAGTCCGACCATGACATTCGGTTTGATGATATTCAGTCCAAAATGACAGCGGTCAAAAACTTCCTGTTTTTCAATCGGGTCAAACAGTATTCCATGGTCAATCACTTCAGCGCCTGTTGATTTTATTTCTGCAATCAGTCTGTCCCTGGTTTCTCCTTCTCCAATGATATGCACTCTCACAGGCTTGATCTTCATTGCTGCTGAAGCAATCTGCCTGATCAGGGAAATATCAATGATGTTGTTGATAGATCCAAGATAGACAAGATCCAGTGTATCCTGCTGCAGTCTGGGGTGAAGGGGCATCGGTTTCTGCGATCTGGCAAAATGCAGAACCGTGTACTGCCGGTTTGGTTTCAAGCCTTCCAGAAACAGTTCACACTCGACAAACACCAAGTCGGCTGCCGGCAGATTCCGATCCCGAAGTTTCTTCCATTCAGAGAAAACCGGAAGCCATTCAAAATCCCGGATTGGCAAAGCTTCGGGCCACAGATCATTGATGTCAAAATACAGCCGGGTCTTCGGATACCGGCTTTTATAGCGTGCCATGGCTTTACAAAGTGAATTGGCAGGAACCATGGAATGAATGATATCCGGATGGAGTCTCTCCATCTCGGCTTCTGCTAGTCGTGAAAACCGGTGATGGGAATACAGCCTTCGCAAAGATAGATTTTTATAGTAAGGAGGAGTGGAAATCAGCGTGTCTGCATCATCCAGAATCGAAATCCGCTGTTTCTTCCGGTGGGAAAAATCCGAACTGATGACCGTCACTTCATGTCCTTTTGCCTGATAGTACCTCTTCAGCAACCGGACTCTGTCGAAGAAGGTATCGTTGAAACATACAATCGCGACTTTCACAGCGCTCCTCCTTTCTGTTCAAAACATTCCAAATCAGTATAGCACATCGGGATTGACCGAATTCTGCATAACAAAACCAGCCTACCCCATCCGGTAATCGAAGGATGCACTTCGTGGTCTGAGCAGGTCAGTCAGGATACTCTTCTGAGTACGCCTGCTCCGGTTGAGACCATTGGGATGGATCATAGTAGCCGGAATCGACTCCATAATACCCTTGCCCGTCATAAACGTCATCTACGGATACCGTTTCCTGATGGATCTCATCCTGCTGTGCGGCAGACTGAGGTTCTGTTACGGTATCTGCATCCTTTCCGTCCAGAACCGCCATGATCTTGTCATGTGCCAGAGCCGTGGTGTTTGGATCCGGCACTGTGACATACGCTTCCTGTCCCAGAGAAGGACAGAAAAGCATTGCACCTTCCCCTGACAGCTGGTAAGACTCAAACTTCCACCCTGGACGGGCCTGGATCTGGTATTTGATGAAATTCGTAATTTCATCTTGTGTCAGTGTGGTATCAAAGGCGCTTTCCAGCGCCTGCAGCAGATTCGGATAATTGACAATAATTTCCGGGCTGGTGGCTTTATCGAAAATTGCCTTCAACACCATCTGCTGGTTGCGGACCCGCTGATTGTCCCCGTCGATATAGGCGTATCGTTCTCTGGCAAAGGCAAGAGCCCGCTCGCCGTCAAGATGATTCCGTCCCTCAGTCACCCCTTCAAGCGTTGAGTCGGCATAAAATGTCTCCACTGCCTGCCCTTCAGGGACTTCAATATCAATACCACCCAGACTGTCCACGATGTTTGTGACGCTGGAAAAATTCACCCGGAAGGTATAGTTGATGTCGATATCCAGAAGCTGCTCCAGCGTCTGCTTTGTGGAAGTGATTCCATTGATTCCCGTATGCGTGATCTTATCCAGCTGTCCCTGGGCACAGGCGTAGGCATCTCCACAGTCTACGGGCACATAGGAATCCCGGGGAATGCTGGTGAGCAGAACGGTGGATGTGACCGGGTTGATGGTCACGATCATATTGACATCAGACCGGGACAGTTCACCCACATCTCCATACGTATCATTGCCGGAGATCAGGATATTGTACGGACGTGTCGTCACATCCGATACAGCCAGCGCTTCATTTGTGGCATCGGTTTTGAAAGAAGCCTGGAACAGGACTCTTGTTCTGTCGGAAAAATCTTCGTAGCCCTCCAGTTCCATGACATTGGTTCTGTATGCCTCATTGAGAACAATGGCATCCACTTCACCGGTATACAGGGAGAGGACTTCCTGAGGAACTGAGTCGAGCTCAACGAGTTCATATTGAGCATCCGTCCTCTTTTCAAGCTGCGTCAGCGCCTGTTCCGTTCCGCCTTTGTCAATATTTTTCAGCACTCCGACTCTTTTTCCGGCGATATCTTCCGGAGTCTCTATGGATGAATCAACCGGAACGATCAGCGATACCTTGTTGTTGCTGGTTTTTTTGACAGCCGTAATGGCAGACAGTGTTCCGCTGGTTCTGTACAGATAATAAGATCCTGTGCCAAAGACAGCCGTCAGGATAACGGAAACCGCAAATGCCCCGACCATGATTTTGGGCGAGAGAGAAAACTCAAATTTGACAAGAATGACAATCAGGCAGACAAGACCCAGGCATGTCAATACAGGAATCTGAATATTGCCAGGCAGAACATCCAGCGTATACAACTGCCAGCCAAGAATTCCTGCTGTCACAATCATCAAAAGACTGAACAGTTGATTCCAGAAGACAAATGACTTAAATACACGCATGGAAACTCCTACATATCCAGATAAAAGGGTGCAATGTCCAGATTGAAATTTGTGTTGTGGAACGGATCCGGTCCCCTGGACTCATCAGGCCATTTTTTCTGAAACAGCTGCACTTCATACTCAAACCGTTCCCTGTTGCTTCCTGTCTTGTCTGACTGCCTGGTCTTGGACTCATAGTGATACCACAGTGAAAACGGAGTCATGACATTTCTTTTCCCCAGTTTCAGCAGTTTCAGGCAGAAATCCACATCATTGGCAGCGACTCTGAATATCGGATCAAATCCTCCCACCAGTTCGAAATCACTTTTTTTCACCATCATACAGGCGGCTGTGACGGCAGAATAATCAGACACGATGAGCGGTCGGACCATATGCCCTACATTGTCTCTGTCAATTCCGGTAAATGCATGAGCTGCATAGCCTCTGAACCCCAGTACCACACCGGCATGCTGCACGGTATCATCCGCGAACAGGAGCTTGGCGCCTACAGCCCCAATGTCTTTCTGCAAGGCCAGCCCTGCCATTTCGCGGATGGATCCGGGTTCAATCAACTCCGTGTCATTGTTCAGAAACAGCAGCAGTTCTCCTTTGGCGTGCCGGGCACCAAAATTGTTGATGGAAGAATAATTGAATTCTTCTGTCCATTTCAGTACCTCCAGCCGGGGATACTTGTTTTTCAGCCGCTCATATCCGGCAAATGTCTCCGGCTTAACGCTGTTGTTCTCTACAATGATGATTTCCAGATTTGTATAGTCGGATTTTTTATCTATAGAGTCCAGGCACTGTTCCAGAAGTTCGATATGATCTTTGTTTGGGATGATGATGCTGACCAGGGGATTGCTGTCTGTGCTGTAACGGACGCGGTACATTCCATAAAACGGCGCCCGCATCATTTCCACTTCCGCATTTACACCACAGCGCTTCAGGTGATCTTCTATGGCTTTCTGTCCGGCTGTGTAGCAGTACATCTTGCTTTCCGGATTCATGGCTGTGGAAGAAGGGTGCATTCTCCAGTGATACAGAACCTTCGGGATGTGGTGTATAGACTGAGCCAGTTCGCTGACCCGGAGAATGAAGTCATAATCCTGCGAACCGTCATACTCGCTGTGAAGTCCTCCGACCTGATCGACCAGGTCTTTTTTCACCGTCAGAAAATGGGTGATATAGTTGTGAGAACGAAGCTGGTCCAGAGCAAAATCCGGCTTGAAGTGAGGATCATTGAGCTCCTTGGTCACATCATTCAACTTGTCTTCATCTGTATAGACCACATCATGATGAATTTCCTGCATGCTGCTGACAATTTCATACAGGCAGTCCGGAGTCAGCAGGTCGTCGTGATCGTACAGAGATACATACTCTCCGGTGGCCAGTGAAAGAGCACCATTCATGTTTCCGGAAATCCCATAATTCTGATCAAGCTTTTTGAACTTGATTCGGGGTTCCGAGGCATAATGAGACTGGATATAGCGTTCCACTTTATCATTGTCAGATCCGTCACCGATGCACAGCTCCCAGTTTCCGTAGGACTGTTTGATGACTGTGTTGATCATTTCCTTCAGATAGTCTTCGGGGGTATTGTACGTTGCAACGATGATGCTGATTTTCGGTGCAAACTCAAATACATGCTTTTCCTGCTTTCTCAGTTCGCTGACAGTGACCGCCTGACGGTCAAACCACTGCTGGTACGACTTCGGTTTCTGATAAGGCCCTTTTTTCAGTCTCTTCATGAACCGGGTAAACCCGTTCTTCTGAAAATAATGTATGGCATTCCGAATCCGGACAGGATTGGCCGCTTTCCAGTAAGCTCTGACCAGTCCAAAGCCGTTTTCATGCTGATCACTCAGAGGGAAATCCAGAACATCCGTACCATTGGTCAGACGGAGTGTATATCGTCTGTTCACATCTCCGAAAAAAGTCAGATAATAGCCGGCTTTGCTGTGGGCTTTATCCACAAGGTTCAGTTCCACAAGATCTCCCCGCTGAATCCTACGGCAATCAAACGGAATTGATTTTCCTTCCGGATCCAGAACTTCAAAATCCACCTGTTTTCCATCTGCGGACAAAGCCCATCCAACGGCTATGCACTCACCCTGAACCCCCAGCGGCTGAAAAGAGTCGCAATAGGCCTGCAGAAGTGAATACTCGGAACACTTCTCCAGCTGCTTCTCATTCATGTTCAGAATGACCTCGCCGGTATCCGTTTTCAATTCCAGCATCCGGACATCCTCATCCGGTCTTATATTCACCTGCAGACCGATTCTGGGATTGTCTAGTATGTCTTTATAGGAATCCAGAACATCCTGACGTACTGTATGGATCCGTTCGAACTCATGCTGCCTGCCATTTACATATACCTGCAGGACCAGAGGTGAATTGTCTGTATGAAACGCCCATCCCCGGACGGACAGCAGTCTGTACCCTGGAACATTCCGGTATCTGACTTCTTCAATATTTGAACGCAATCGTTTATTTGCCATAAAAAACCTCTACAATTCTTCCGCAAATCCTTTTTCCAGGCGGTGAAACACGACTCTGCCAATGAAAATGACAGCAATGGAAAGAAGCCCTACCAGACCCAGAGCAAACCAGTCCGGCCATACATGGTAGAGAAAACAGTCACGGTAGGCATCAATCAGGACAGTCACCGGATTGTACGCAATGAGCGAATACAGTGTCTGATTCGCACCGGAAAACTGGCTCAGTGAATACAAAACCGGAGTACCGTAAAACAGCATGTTCAGAATAAACTGAACGATATATTCTGTATCCTGCACATACACATTGACGGCGCTGAGTATGAAAATGATGCCCAGGATCAACAGCCCTTCAATCAGAGAAATCAGTGGAACGGCAATCAGCTGAACGGAAATCCCGACACCGAATATCAGACAGAATATCAAAATGATGATGCAGGATATCATAAAATTCACCCAGCCGCTGCAAACCTGGCTGAGGAGCAGAATTTCTCTTGGAAAGTACACCTTCTTCAGAATTCCTGCATTGGCTTTGATAGCTGTGGTCCCCTGAGAAACAGTCGTCAGAAAAAAAGTCCAGGGAATCAATCCGGTAATCAGGTACACAAGATAATTTGGAATGGCGGCTCCGCGCATCAGGTACGGAAACACAATATAGTAGACAAATACCTGAAGCAGAGGATTGAGGAAGGTCCAGAGCACCCCCAGAACAGACCCCTTATACCGTCCGCGTATATCTTTTTTTATGTTGGTTTTCAGGAGTTCCCTGTATCTGTATATCTCGCGGATTGTGTTCATGCAGGGTCCTCCAGTGTGAATTCCAGTTCTTTCTGCGCAAGCATTCTCTCACCATCTCTCAGTTCCACCGTCATGGTATTCCTTCCGGGAACCAGAATGGACCGGTCAAGGACCGCCTGCCACCCGATTGTATCCTTGTCCAGATCCGGAAACTGCTCAGCATACGCTGTATATACATCATTGCGGCGTTCATATCTCTCAATTTCCACCGGATTTCCATTGACCCTGATGGAAAAAACCGGCACAGCCGCATCAGTTGCCTTCCAGCCTCTGATATGAAGCGGGAAGTCTTCATTCCGGAAAGAATCCAGATCCCGGGGAGTGTCCACATAGACGACGCCTTTTGTCATATGTCTTCCGCTTTTGATGGCTTCTTCCCGTTCTTTGCGCTGGTCATCTGCACATTTTCTCAGATATTCGTCGACGACATACACAGGATCTCCATCCAGACGGAGTTCACCTTTATAGATCCAGATGGCCCGGCTGCACAACGTCTTTACTACCTCCAGACTGTGCGTCACGATGACAATGGTCTTGTCGCTGTCCCGGAGTTCTTCCAGCTTTCTGAAACACTTGTCCTGGAAGTGCTGATCACCCACGGCAAGAATTTCATCTACAAGCAACACTTCGGCATCCACATTAATGGCCACGGAAAACGCAAGCCGCATATACATGCCAGAGGAATACGTGCGGATTGGATCATCGATGGCCGGACCAAGTTCGGAGAACTCGATGATTTCATCAATCCGATGGTCGATTTCTTTTCGTGTCAGGCCAAAGATCGAGGCATTGAAATATATGTTTTCGCGTCCGGTAAAATCCGGGTGGAAACCGGCACCCAGTTCCAGAAGGCTCGTCAGCTTTCCATTGGTCTCTACTGTCCCTTTGTTGGGGTAAATAATTCTGGTCATCAGCTTCAGAAGTGTGGATTTGCCGCTTCCGTTGGTACCAATGAGAGCTACTGTCTCGCCTTTTTTAATATTGAGGCTGATATCTCTGAGCACTTCATGGACTTCCTGTCTGTCACGGCGAAAAAAGAGAAGCTTCTCTTTCAGAGTCTTCGCTTTATCCCGGCTGATTTTAAAATATTTTGACATATCCCGGACTTCAATCGCATTTCTCGTATCCATCTGTATCCTCCTTTCTGCTGCTTCTTCAGGTTTATGTTTCGGAATTCGTTTTCTCACTGGATGCATAGACACAGGTCAGAAGTCTCGCTGCAGGTTCTGGCCAGAATTTCCGGAACATCTCAAAATCTTCGCCTGTTCTCTGTCTGGCTTTAATGGTCTGGGTGGTTTCTGATCCTTCATGAATTCTGTGGGCCATCAGTGGACTGGCGACATACTGGAATTTCCCTTCCATACGGGATAACACCTCCCAGGCTTGCCAGTCTATATTGCTCCGCATGCCTTCCTGAAAAAGTCCGTGTGGTATATTTTTCATATTATAGGTAACTGCAGGACAGCAAATGGCATTTCCGAGAGACAATGCCCTCCATTTCCTGCTTCGGCTTCCTGCATGCTTGCTGTTTTTCAGGCCTCTGAGCAGAATTCTCTTTATCTTTAAATTTATCGTTGCCGCTGTACGTTCTTCTCCACGCAGTTCGTAATACTCACTGAATGCAATCAATGTATCATCTGTCATCCGCTGAAGAATCGTTTCCGTGTAAGCGGGATCATAGACATCATCCTGATGGGCCAGTGTACAGTAAGGTGTATCACATTGCTCCATTGCAAAATTCCAGTCTGCAGCAATTCCGCGGCTTTCAGTATTTACGATGAGCTCCAGGCCAAATTCCTCTGCTGCCTTCTGTATGTATTCACCAGGTGTGGAGGTTGTTATTCTGATCACAGATGGGACTGTCTGGTTCAGCAGGGACTGAATGCATTCCCTCAGATATGGACTTTCTTTATAGGCACACACAACAAAAGTATGGTTCGCATTTCTGGGATCCATCATCTTCCTCCTTCACTATCCGTCATTCTAACATTTGTCTAATTGCCTTGGGAATGCGGCTGTGGCAGCGAACCGCTTACAGTGCCTCCCGCATAAAGAGAAAAGGACAGCAAGTGATGTCTCACTGTCCTGGCTCTTATTCGTAGGTGTATTCGAAACTGCCGGCATCATCCTCAGGATCCGAGAAATCATTTCCCTGGGGTACAGTTCCAGCATCTTCATACAAGACATCATCCTCTGAAGTGTCATCTTCTGTCCCATACACCGGTGCATATCCGGCGTCTTCCTCCGGGACATACACTTCCCCCATGCCCGCCGCACGCTCTGCACGCTGCTGGTCCACGCTCAGGGATCCTGCCGCATCGACAGAATGCGCTTCGGCATAGCTTCTGACTTCATCGGCACTGTCGCCGTTTTCCGTCATCAGGATCAGCGTCCTGGCAGCGTCTGTCATTTCCGGGCGGGGAATGGTCACCGCCACATAAGAGCCAATGGTACCGGACAGCTGTGTATCCGGGTCACCCGCAATGGCGTAGCTGATGATCTGCCAGTTGGGACGGCGCAGGAGCTCATACCGCAGGAAGCTCTTGATCTGGTCGGCGGGCATGTTCGTTTCGAAAGCCACACTCACCGCGTCCATCAGCGCTGGGTACCGGAAGAGCAGTTCGGGGCTGATGATTTTGTCGATCAGAGCCCGCATGACCTGCTGCTGGTTGCGGATCCGCTGATTGTCTCCATCCTGGTAGGCATGCCGCTCCCTGGCAAAGGCCAGGGCCCGCTCGCCCTCGAGGTGGTTCCAGCCGGCTTTTACACCTTCGGTGCCATTGGCGTAGAACGTATCCACTTCCAGCCCTTCGGGGATCTCCACATCGATGCCACCCATGGCATCCACGAGATTCACCAGACTGGAGAAGTTGACCCGGACGGTATAGTTGATTTCGATGCCCAGGTAGTCCTCAATGGTGCTTTCTGTGGTGCCCACACCATACAGACCGGTGTGCGTCAGCTTGTCATCCACCGGAGAGCAGGCAGTTTCATCCTTCTTGCAGGACATGGTCAGATAGGCGTCCCGTGGAATGCTGGTGATCAGGACAACCTGCGTGCGCGGATCGATCGTCAGCAGCATATTGACATCCGACCGGGAGTTCTCGTTCAGACTGCCATAGGAATCATTGCCGCTGATGAGGACCGTGAAGGGATCCCGGGTGATATCAGCCACGCTGTCGGGATCATTGGCGGCTGATTTTGTGCGGTCGGTGTACCAGACTGTCTGCTGCAGGACATTGGAATCGGTCTGGAACTCAAAGAATCCTTCGGTTTCGTGGATGATCTGCCGGGTGTTGTCCGGAATCAGCACAGCCTGCACTTCGCCGTCATACAGTGCCTGGACGCAGGAAATCACATCAGGGTAATCCTGCACAGACACGCTGGCTTTCGACTGCAGTTCCTGCAGTCCTTTGGCGATTCCTTCCGGATCAGCTTCCGGCACCGTGCCCACGGTTTTGCCATTGAGGTCCGACACATTGTCAATATTATCTTTTTTCAGGCCCACCAGGGACACGGTATTGGCAATCCTGTCGGTGAGGTTGGTCACATTGTCAAATACTTCATCCGTTTTCTTCAGATAGTCTGCCCCGACGAAAAAACCGCAGGCAAGGGCCACAGCCACAAGCCAGCAGATCACGCGGGCGGCGGTTTTCCGGGCAAACTTGAACCAGAGAATGACGTAAATCAGCAGGGAAACAGCCAGGATCACGACACCCGTCAGAAGTATGTGCGATGGCAGCAGATCAATCTGCACGAGGGCAAGGACAAACAGTCCCAGGCACACAAACATGGCCAGCACAGCCACAATACTGAGCAGCCCCGGACGCCGGCGCCGCACGGTTTTCTTTTTCTGTTTCCTTACTGGTTCAGCCATGATTCCCCTCCTGTGTCACAGTTGTTTAAGGTCGTGAACATAAAAAAACAAGGTTTTTTGTCCCTTGTTTCAAGTGTAGTAAAAAGCTCAGCCGGAAATCAACAACGTTTCCGTCTCTTGTTGCATTTATTGGGTGAAAGTCATGAATTTTCTGTTTCATTCGCCGCCGGTTCGCCGCTTTTCGCATCCAGCACACCCTTCAGGCTGTGGTCCTGGACCCAGGAGCTGTAGTTGTAAAGAAAGAGCACATCGGTGAAGACACCGGTTTCCATGAGCCGGTCCAGGTTCCCGTCATAATACCTGGGGTCCACGACTGTGATCGACCGGCACTGAGGGATCAGGAACTGCAGCATGGCATTGGCATAGGAATCCTTGAACAGAAGCAGCCGCACAGGACTGTCATTGTCCATCTCCAGGGTGAACTCCCCGGTATTCGGGCCGGTGAAAACCTGATATTTGTCCCGCCGGTCCAGTGCAGTTTCGTCATACATGGTCCTGGTCTTCACGCCATCCTTTGTCATGACATACTCCGGCCCGTTTTTCGGCACCCAGATCTCGACGGTGTCCGAGAGAAACGGGTCACCGGTTTTCGCGGAGAGTGTTCCCTGGAAACCGTCGGCAGCTTTCAGAATGTCAAAAGCTGCTTCATCTGCACTCCAGCCTTTTGCGGCAGCCAGGTCCGTCCAGGCATACCAGGCACCCCTGGACTTCCAGTGGTGGTCGGTGGCGTAATACAGGTCTTCGTCTTTGTGACTGGCCAGCGTATCCAGGCTGTTGATGAATCCCAGGTCCTGGCTCTTGCTCTGGATATCCGCAATGGCTGCGGCTTCATCGGCGGAGGTGGCATTCATGGGCAGCCTGTCGGCATTGACCGCAATGGAGGTGGGGACGATCTGCACGTTGACCGGGATCCCGGTTTTTGCCTGAAAATCACGGATGGCCTGCAGGTTCTGGTCCGAGACTGCCGCATCATAGGCGGGTGCCTGCTGCAGAAGCATATGACTGCCTATATAGACATCATCGATCTCGGAAACACCTTCCAGGCGCTGAACGCAGTAGTTCAGGTGAAGAAGCGTGTTTCTCAGCGGAAACTGGTCAGCATACCAGTCACTGACTTCCCGCCCGGTCTCGCCCGTCCAGAGCCCCCGGGCCTGAATGTCCGATATCTGGGCAAGAGGCCGGTTTTCTGTATCGCTGTCGGCTTTGTCGGGCAGGACAAGGTTCAGGATCAGCGCCAGCAGGCCGCCGCCGAGGATCACCAGAAAGAGAATATTGCCAAGCCGGTCCTGCCGGCTCCATTTTTTGGTTTTCATGGATTTCCCCTTTCTAGAATGCAAAATACAGGAAGGTCCTGGAAGTGCCGGCCACCAGGGCTGCCAGACAGATCAGCAGGATCAGCGACCAGAAGACAGCCATGCCCAGTACTGCCGGCATTTTCCATCTCCGGAGGATCCTGTCCTGCAGGCGCTGGAACAGCGAGCCGCTGAAGACGAATGCCAGCAGGAAGAGAATGGCGTTGGTCCGCAGCCAGAAGAGTGTCTGGTCATCTGTCAGTCCAGTGACACCAATGCCAAACATCCGGCTCAGTCTCGCAAAGGCGGTCACAAGGTCCGGGGCAGCGAAGAACACCCAGCCAATGTCGGCAATGAGGAAAATCAGGATGACCCGCCCCCACCGCGGGAGCTTCTCGAGATATGGCTGGAACCAGAAGCGTTCGGCAATGATCAGCAGTCCATAATACAGTCCCCATACCACGTAGGTAAGGTTCGCTCCATGCCAGATGCCGGTAAGCAGCCAGACTATGAGCAGATTGCGGATGAGGGCTTTTGTGCCTTCACGGCTGCCGCCCAGCGGAATGTAGACATAGTCCCGGAACCAGCTGGAAAGAGCAATGTGCCACCGCCGCCAGAAATCACGGACAGACACAGACCGGTAAGGATGGTCAAAGTTCTCCGGAATGTGAAAGCCGAACCATCGGCCCATGCCAATGGCCATATCGGAATATCCCGAGAAATCGAAGTACAGCTGGAAGGCGTAGGCCAGGGACAGGACCCAGACACCGGCCCAGGTGGTGTTGGCCTGCAGGGCCGCAAACACTTTTCCGAGTCCATCGGCCAGAATGACTTTCTTGGCCAGTCCCCGGGTGAATTGCAGGCTGCCGGAGCCGATGTCCTGGAAGGTGACGGTCCGGGTGGACAGTTCCGGTTCCATTTCGTGGTACTGGACAATGGGGCCCTGTGCCATTTTCGGGAAAAAGGACAGGTACAGCGCCAGTTTGAGAAAGTCTGTCTGTGCAGTGCACCGTCTGGTGTATACATCGGCGAGGTAGGACAGGGCCGTGAATGTGTAGAAGGAGATCCCCAGCGGGAAGGGCAGCCCCAGGGGCCGGAGCCCGAGCCCCGTCAGGATGGGATCCAGATACTTGTAGAGGCCCAGGATGACCAGAAGTCCGCCGGCAGCGGTCCAGAACAGCGGCTTGCGGTTTGCATCGGACTCGTCTTCGAGGGCCCGGCCGGCAAACCAGATCCAGCAGGTCTCGATGAGAAGCAGTACCAGTCCCTGGAGGCCGGCCCAGGCATAGAACAGCCAGGACAGTCCGACAAGAAGGATGTTGCGGCTTTTATCTGTCTTCAAGGCACGGTATCCCAGAACACTCAGGGGCAGGAAGGCAGTGAGAAACAGCAGATTCGTGAAACTCATAGCGCCTCCTCGAACCGCTCTGCGGCTTCCTTTGCCTGGGGACCGGTCATATAGAACAGGTAGTTGGGGTGCACATCGACCACAGCCTGATTCACCATATCCAGCTGTTCAGGGGCGTATCCCTGGTAAATGTCTTTCTGGGACTGGATCCGGGCATTGACTTTGTCCAGCACGTCCTGTTCCTGTGCAGGGTCAAACCGGATGATGAGCAGTTCTTCGGCATCCATGGCATTCAGGCTTCTCCAGTAGGCAATGTCGGGATACTGCGCCGGGTCCAGTCCGAGCTTGCTGCGGATCAGGGACTGGTCTGCGGCCGGATAGGCTGTCATGTCCATGTCTTCGGTGACCGCAGCTGTCACATCCGCAAAGTCTGCCTGGCTGGGTCCTTCCCGGAATACAGAGGGCAGAAAAAAGCACAGGAAAGCGGCGAAGGTCGCGGCCATTGCGATGGTCCAGCGGTTGATGGTCAGGGTTTTCAGGCGGTTCATACGGCTTCTCCCACGGCATCCACGATGTTTTCGGCCCATTTCAGGCACATATCCGGTGCAAGGTGAATGCCATCGGATTCCAGGTTGTCCTGGATCTCTGCATTCAGGCTGCCGGAGTCAATGAAGACCCAGTGGTTTCTTTCGCACATGGCCTTGAGCTGTTCGTTGTACTGCCCAAGGTTTCCGTACTGTGGATATTCTTCAATGACTGCCGGTGAGACGTCCAGGATCGAGGTGACAAACACCCGGGCCCCTGGTGCCGCTTTGGCTGCCTGCTGAATATAAGATTCATAGACCTGCGCAAATCCTTCGGGACTGCCACCCAGGTTATGCTGCACGTCATTGATGCCATAGGACACAATGAGATTGGCCGGCTGGAGGGCGGTGATCCGCTCCAGCTGGTTGGGTATGTCCTGGCAGTCTGTCCCGATCACCGCAATGTCCCGGTCGCCATCCAGGATCTGGTATTCCGCGAGAGCTGCAGCCCTGGAATCACCGATCATGGCGTAGTCCGGCAGCAGCGCGGAGTAGGAGATCTTTCCTTCGCTGTAGGCCTGTTTCAGCTCGGCAGTCCGCTTCTGTGCGAGCACGGAAGCCAGTTCAGCGGGATCCTTCGCAGCCTGTTCCCGGATCCATGTCCGGCCGTCTGTGACCTGCTGAGACTGTGTGTGAATCGCAAGCCACACAAGCAGCAAGACAAAAAGAGCGCCGGTTCCCACAGCAGCGAATTTCTGCCGGAGAACCAGGCGGTTCCACCATTCTTTCATATCGTTCTCCCCTTATTCGTTACTGCTATTGTACGGAAAACCGGCTGTTTCTGTTACTGAAAACAACAGAAAGTGCAGGTTTTTTCTGCAGGGACAGGCAGGCTGCTCCCACTTGTTCCCGGCAGGAAAAGCATACATTGCATATGAGGGCAAGTCCCGGCAGAGTCTGGAATCGTGGCAGCAAAAAGGCCGGGGCATCAGTATATTGACGATCCCTGTCTGTCTGCCACCATGAGTTTTCCTCCTGCCGCAATCTGCTTTCCAGACAGCACCACACCAAGCAGCCATGCAAAAGCAATATATACGTTATTTATATCGTTATTAACGAATTATTGCGGTATTTATCATAAGAATCCCGTCATCTTCCCGCAGAATCCGCATCTGTCAGCAGCGTATCTTCCATACCCGGCAGTTCATCTTTCTGTCATTCGACTCCTGTACCAGTCAGAATGCACAATCTGGGTAGTGACAGATGTACTACCAGCAACCGCATAAGCAGTCCAAAAAAGGCCAGACATCCCTTCTCAGGAGATCTGGCCTTCTTGAACTGTCACTGCTTATCTGTTGAAGAAGAAGTTCGGAATCTGATCATCCTGACCAGCTGCATTTCCGTCTTCCACACTCGTCACCACACCCGGGTTGCCCGGGGTCTGGATCGTCGGCTTCGTGAACAGCTGCGGCTCCGCAGCTGTGTGCTGACTCCGGCGCTTCTTGCCGCCGGCTTTTTCCGGTGCATCATCGAAGCCTGTTGCAATCACCGTCACGATGATGGAATCACCCAGCTGCTCGTTGATGGCGATACCGAAAATGCAGTCCACATCTCCGCCTGCGGCATCCTGGATCACAGCCACTGCGTTCTGGGCATCGTAGAAGGATACCTTGTCGCCGCCTGTGATGTTGATGATCGCAGACTTCGCGCCCTGGATGCTGGACTCCAGCAGCGGAGACTGAATGGCCTTTTCCGCTGCCACGATGGCTTTGTCTTCGCCGTCGGCCATGCCGATGCCGATCAGCGCACGGCCCTGGTTCTGCATCACGCTGCGAACATCCGCGAAGTCCAGGTTGACCAGCGCCGGTACGGCAATCAGGTCGGAAATCGTCTGAACACCCTGGCGCAGCACGTTGTCAGCTGCCTGGAATGCTTCTTCAATGGGCTTGCGGCCCAGGACCTCCAGCAGGTTGTCGTTGGACACCACGATCAGAGAATCCACGTATTTCTTCAGTTCATCGATGCCCTCTGCGGCGCTGTTGGCGCGGCGCCGGCCTTCAAATGTGAAGGGACGTGTCACAACACCGACAGTCAGCGCGCCTTCTTCCTTGGCAATCTTGGCAACCAGCGGTGCGGCACCCGTACCGGTTCCGCCACCCATGCCGGCTGTAATGAACACCATGTCTGCGCCCTGGATCGCTTCACGGATTTCTCCTTCACTCTCCTCGGCTGCCTTGCGGCCGATTTCCGGGTTGCCGCCGGCACCCAGACCCTTCGTGGTTTTTTCACCCAGCACGATTTTGTTGTCGGAGGGAGAGTTCTTCATCACCTGCACATCGGTGTTCGCAATAAAGAAGTCCACACCCCGGACACCGTCGGAGACCATGCGGTTGACCGCATTGCTTCCGCCGCCACCGACACCAAAGACTTTGATATCCGCTACTTGATTGAATTCTGGCATTCCTGTTTCCTCCTTGACCATTTCTGCATCCGTTTCTGTCAGACCGGCCTGCACCTGTCTGTTTTATCCTTCATCCGTCAGGACCACGCTCTTCATCTTCCGCGTGAATCCCCCGTCTCCATGGTGGCTCCGGGCATTGATCTGATCAATGCTGGCCTCCAGTTCGTTGTTGTTCACGGAAATCCGGTCATCGTGCCGGATCCGGTTGATGTCCATCAGGGCATAGACACTGCCCAGCAGGGACACAAAGGCGCCGTCACGGGCACCGACACTCGTTTCCACATACACTCTGGCCGGTGCGTTGAACGCCGGTTCCAGTTCCTTCAGGACCGGTATGTTGCTTCCCTTGCCCGTTACGATGTACTTGACCTTGCCCCGGTTCACGATCGGGGCACAGGCTTCGTTGATCCCTGCGATCCATTCCCGGATCCTGGGCACCACGGTTTTGGCGAGCTCCCCGGCCGTGATCTCCACGCGCTGGTCTTCCTTCTGTTCAATATAAATAATGACACTGCTGTCCTGCATATCCGTGGAGAAGCAGTTCTGCAGCAGCCGGAACGTGACTTCCCGGCCCAGGCGGTATTTTTTTCTCAGCGGTTCCATGAACCACATATATCCCTTGTCCAGATCGAAGCTGGAACGCAGCCGTCCGTCCTGGAAATACGTCAACAGGGTGTGGTTTGCCTCCAGCTGCACCTGGATCACCGGACGCTCGCTGCTCTGTGCCAGTGCCGCTGTTTCCTGTGCCGCCGCGTAGGAGTCCAGCACCAGATCCAGTATCTCCAGATTGGCCTGCTCCACTGCCCGGGCATAGGCATATACGGTGTCCTTGTCGGCATACAGCAAATCGACATCCATGACGAATTCCTCGCACTGTTCGGACAGGGGCAGCTTCGATGAGGTTTCCCCGTTCACTTCATACTGGATGCGGTTGGCATTCACAAACACCGCATCATCATCCCGGCGCAGCTGCTGTGCCCTGGTCAGCCCCTGCTGGATGTGGAACAGCCGTACGGTTTTTGTGCCGTCTTCGATGCCCACCCTGATTTTCTGAGACGAATCCTTCACGTTTACACTGGGGACAAGCAGCACAACGCGCTCGATCCTGTAGCCCAGCGCCGCCTGTGCAGCAGTCAGCGCCTGGCGTATGGACGCCACGACACTGGCTTCGTCCGTGATTGTCGTTCCGGAAAGCCCGGCTGCCGGCGCCCGCTCAATGCGAAGGACATTTGCCCGGCCTTCATAGACTTCCATGACCGCCAGTCTTACTTCGCCATCCGCCAGCTCAAGCGCTGCATATACACGTTTTTTCGACATTCGGCCCCTCCTTCATTCCTGTTCTTCATTATACAATCGATGTCCTGCAATTCCCAAAAAAAAGCAGGCATACGCTGTTTATAGTACAACATATGCCTGTCTGTTTGAAAGTCTCCATGACCGCCCGATATCCGGCCCTGATTGCGAAGTGCATGTAAGCGCTCCCCTGCAACAGATGTCACACTGCACCTGACGAACGTCAGGTCTGTTACTCCATCGTGACCTGAATGTCGCTGCTTCCGTCAATCGGCGTACCGGGTTCAATGTTCTGGGCCTGCACCTTGCCATAACCCGAAGTCTGCACCCCGATTCCCGTCAGTGCCCAGAACGCCGTGACATCCTTGCGCGTCCATCCGCTCATGTCCGGCATCGTCAGCGACGCGGAATCCGTCATGACCAGGACCCGGGAATTGGAGTTGATTTTCGACCCCGCACCGGGATACTGATTCACCACACTCTGGCCATCTCCCAGCACTGTGACATTGAGCTTCTTTCCCGCCAGCTCCTGGTCCATCCAGGCCCGGGAGTGATTCACCAGACTCGGCATCTCATAGGTGTCCCAGCTGTCTTCTTCCTGCTCCGGGTTCTGCGGCTGGACTGCATTCGCTCCGGAGACACCGTTGGCGATCAGCGCTGCCTTCACGATTTCCTGAAACGGCTCGGCTGAATAACCCGTGATGTTGCTGCTCACCATTCCCCAGTACACCATGATCTTGGGATCATCCGCCGGCATCGCCGCGATGACACTCGAAGTATAGTTGGTCTTGTCGTATTCCCCGGTCTGTTCGTTATACAGCTCGCCGGTACCGGTTTTCAAAGCCATGTCCACCCCGTCTATCCGGAACCGCTCACCGGAGTTCCCGTCCTGGGTGACACCCTTCATGATGTCCACCACCTTGCGGGCAGTCTCCGCAGATATGGGTTCTCCCACCACCTCGGGTTCAAATTCCTTCAGTGGCGTTCCGGTATCCGGATCCTGAATGGATTCCACCACATAGGGCCGCATCATTTTGCCGTCATTGAAAATCGCCGTATAGGCCTGGCACAGCTGCAGCAGGCTGATGGACGACCCCTGTCCGAATCCCGTGGAGAGATAGTCGGCAGCGGTGTCCACGTTTTTGACCCCCGTGGCTTCGGTGACAAAGGAAATCTCCGTGGCCTTGAAGAACCCGAACCTGTCCAGATACTCGACATACTGGTTGTAGTTGATGTAGTTGGCCAGCAGCTCGCAGATCCCGACATTGGAGGAGACCCAGAGGCCTTTGTCAAAGGTGATCTCTCCGAAGTCGTTGCCCAGAGCATCGCTGATGGGTTTGAAGTCGGTCTGTGTGCCGTTGGGCACACGGATGATTTTGCCCGTGGAAGGATCCTGGGTATAGGTGAATGTGCCGGCCCTGAATGTGGTCTCTCCGTTGTAGACGCCGGTATCGATCGCCACCGCATACGTAAAGGGCTTCATGACAGACCCCACTTCGACGTTCTTGTCCGCCACGTTGTCCAGAAACGACGGGATTTCCTGGTGGGTGTTCTGGTCATATGTGGGATAGGACCCCCAGGCCAGGACCTTTCCGGTCTCCGGTTCCATGACCAGTGCCCAGGCGGCCTGTGCATTGTTGTCCTGCATGGTCTTTGCCAGCTGGGCCTCCACAATGGACTGCAGGTTCGAGTCAATGGTCAGATACACGTTCTTTCCATCAATCGCTTCCTGGTAGACCTGCGTGGTCCCCGGCAGGATCGTGCCGTCCACCGCCTGCTGGTACTTCATACGCCCGTCTGTTCCGGACAGGTATTCCTCCATGGACAGCTCCAGTCCCATTTTTCCCTGTATGGCCTGTTCGTCTTCATCGAAGGCCGCAAACCCCACCAGATTGGAGGAATACGGCGTCGTGGGATAGTTCCGGTTGGTGGTGTCCACGAACCCGATCCCCGGAATGTCCGCCGCCTCGATCTTCTCCATCACGTCTTTGGTCAGGCGCTTTGTGCCGGTGCCCAGTTCCGTCTGGACCTGGCCGCGTTTCATGGCCTTCTCCAGGATGGTGGCTATCTGTTTTTCGTCCACGCCCTCCAGCACTTCGGCCAGTTTCTTTGCGGTTTCCTTCGCATCCTGGACATAATCGGGATTCCCCTTGGCATCCCTGACGGAATCGTCCAGATACGCCACCAGGGTATAGGCCTTCACTTCCTGGGCAATCACCGTGGAGCTGCGGTCCAGGATCTGCCCGCGTCTGGCCTCCACGGTGGTGTCCACAATGGAGGAAGCCAGCTTGCCGGTCAGCACGTCTTCCTGACTCCAGATGTGTCTGTGTGTCCCCATAGTGAAAAGAACATTAGCAGTCACTAATGTTCCGGCGGTCCCCATCGCCAGGACCATGCGAAAGAGTTTTTTGTTGGTCCGTCTGACGTCCATCACATGCTCCTTTTCAATGTTTCAGTTGTGCAGTGCAGCTGTCCTGGACAGCTGCAGGCGGTACAGTGCCTACTGACCGGAGTCGCCGATCACGTAAATATTGCCGGAGTTGTCCTGCACCTGTTCCCCCAGCATGCTCAGCACGCGGCCCTTGTCCTGCATGCTGTGCACCTGCGCCTGCAGGTCCTCCACTTCGCTTTTCTTCCGGGCGATTTCACTGGCCAGACTCTGCTCCTTTTGCTGAAGCGTAATATTATATGAATTCAGTCCGACCTTCGCACCTCCGTAGAATACTACAGAAAACCCGAAAACAAATGTGCAGACGCCTCTGATCCCAGAGCGTCTTTTTTTGATTCCCTTACTCCGATTCCTCGCCATTTCTTTCTATTCCCCTTAATTTTGCACTGTGCGCCCGGTTGTTGTCCTGCAGCTCCTGCAGGTCTGCAGTGACCGGTTTGCGTGTAAGCAGTCGATATTGCCGTTTTTCTTCCCCTGTCTGCGGCAGTCTGCGGTCGGTCCTTGGCGGTACGGCCGCTTCTTTAAAGGCGTTTTTCACCAGACGGTCTTCGAGTGAGTGGAACGTGATGACAGCCATGCGGCCACCGGGCTTCAGCCGGTCAAGTCCCTGCTGCAGGACACTCTCCAGCTGTGCCAGTTCCCGGTTGACTTCGATCCGGATCGCCTGAAATGTCCGTTTTGCCGGATGGCCCTTCTTTCGCAGAACAGCCTGCGGCAATGCCTGGCGGATCACATCCGTCAGCTGAAACGTCGTGTCCACCGGCGCGGTTTGGCGTGCCCGCACAATGGCGGCGGCGATTTTTCCCGCAAAGGGTTCCTCGCCGTAGAGTTTCAGGATCCTGGTCAGGTCCTCTTGTGTATAGGCATTGACCACATCCCAGGCGGAAAGTGCCTGGTCCTGGTCCATGCGCATATCCAGACGTGCATCTTCCCGGTAGGAAAACCCGCGGGCCCCGTCATCAAACTGCGGGCTCGACACCCCGAGATCCATCAGGATGCCGTCCACTTTCCCGACGCCGAAAGAATCCAGCACGGAATCCAGTTCGTCAAAGGGGGCATGAATGCACGTAAATCTGTCACTGATCGCTTCAAGACGCGGTGTACTCTCGTCGATCGCTTTCTGATCCATGTCGAAGGCATAGAGATGCCCCGTTTTCAGACGGCGCAGGATCTCGCTGCTGTGACCCCCTCGTCCCAGCGTGCAGTCCACGTATATGCCGTCCGGCTTCACATCCAGCAGATCGATTGTCTCATCCAGTAAAACACTTTTATGTTCCATATCACATTTCCATCAGGCCTGAAAGACGCTCGGCCGCTTCCTCGAAGGAAGCCTCTTCCACATCTTCCACTTTCTCCCAGCGGTCTTTTGCCCAGATCTCGATATGATTGGCGACGCCAATGATGACGCACTCCTTCTCCAGACCGGCAAGCTGAACCAGGCCGGCGGGAATCAGAATTCTTCCCTGTCCGTCCAGGTCGCATTCGGCGGCTTTGGACAGCATCATCCGCTGATACATGCGGGCGTCCTTGTTCGTTGAGGGCAAAGTTTTCAGTTTCTCATATACGACCTGCCACTGGGCCATCGTATAGACATACAAGCAGCCATCCAGTCCACGGTTCACCACGACAGTCTCGCCGAGGTCTTCACGGAACTTCGCAGGCATGATCAATCGCCCCTTACGATCGATGTTGTGCGCGAATTCCCCCATGAACATGTGCCATCACCCCCACTTCCTGACACAATGCGCTACTTCGTACCACAATGATACCGCAACAGACCCCCCCATACAAATCCTTTCAAAAAAAAATCCAAAGCCCCGGTATAGCAATGCGCCGGGGCTTTGGAAATCTGATACTCTGAAAGTGCAGGCGTCTGCCTGCAGATACAGGAGAGTGAAAACATGAATACTGGACTGCTGTTTGTGCTGGGGCTCTGCCCCATTCTCTGGCTCATTCTCGCCCTGCTCGTGCTGAAATGGCCCACCTGGAAAGCGGCCGTGGGTTCGGCCCTGCTGGCGGCAATCGAAGCCATGCTGGTCTGGAAGCTTCCGGCGCTGGATACCGGATCCGCCGCCCTGGAGGGCATCATGATGGCCCTCTGGCCCATCGTGGTGGTGATCATTGCCGCGGTCTTTACCTATAACCTATGTGTAAAGACCGGTGCCATGGAAACCATCAAGGGAATGCTCGCGTCCGTGACCAGTGACAGGCGCCTGCTGGTGCTTCTCATTGCCTGGTGCTTTGGCGGCTTCATGGAAGGCATGGCCGGATTCGGCACCGCCATTGCCATTCCTGCGGGAATGCTCGCCGCCATGGGATTCGACCCCATTTTTTCGTGTCTTGTCTGCCTGCTTGCCAACGGATTCCCCACGCCCTGGGGCTCCATCGGCATTCCGACCACGACACTTGCCAACCTGGTGGGACTGGAAAACACCCACCTGTCCTTCGTGGAAAGCCTCCAGTGTGCACCCTTCATGCTGGCCGTGCCCTTCATCATGATGATGCTCGCCGGCGGAAAGGGCATGAAGTCCCTGAAGGGGATCGGATTCATTACCCTGATGTCCGGTGTCTGCTTTGTGATCCCGCAGCTGATCGTGTCCTGGTTTGTCGGGGCGGACCTGGCTGTGGTGGTCGGAGCGGTGTGTTCCATGGCCGTTACAATTGTGCTGGCCATGAAAAAGAAGACACCGCCGGAATATGAAATGGAAGTGAAGACGGAGAAAAGCCTGACGCTGGACAAAGCGCTGCGTGCCTGGAGTCCGTTCATCATGATTTTCATCCTGCTGCTGGGCACTTCCAAGCTCGTGGCCCCGGTCAACAGCTGGCTGGCACAGTTCTCCTCCGCCGTGTCGGTCTACACCGGTGCAGATCCCAACACCATCAGCTTTGTCTGGATCAACACCCCCGGTGTATGGATCTTTCTGTCGGCCATTGTCGGCGGTCTGATCCAGCACGCATCCTGGGAGGACTTCCGGTCCGTGTTTGTGGCCACTGTCAAACAGATGACCCCGACAATCATCACCATGTGCAGTGTGCTGGCCACTGCCAAGATCATGTCCTATTCCGGCATGATCGGGGACATCGCCGCATTCTGCATTGCTGTCACCGGTTCCTTCTATACCATCTTCGCTCCGTGGCTCGGGTGCCTGGGCTGCTTTGTCACGGGATCTGGCACGAGCTCCGGCCTGCTCTTCGGCCAGGTGCAGATGGATGCCGCAACTGCCCTGAACATGGATCCGTTCTGGGTCGTGGGCCTCAACATGTTGGGTGTCGGCGTGGGCAAGATGCTGTCCCCGCAAAGCATTGCCATTGCCCTGTCAGCCGTCGGCGGCACGGGCAGGGATTCGGAGCTGCTGAAAAAGGTGCTGCCCTATGGGGCAGTGCTGCTGGTGTTGACAAGCCTGGTGGGATACTTCGGCAGCATCCTGCTGTAAGGGTGCATCCATGATTTACTGGGAACTGTTCTGGACGTTCGCCAAAATCGGCGCCTTCACCTTCGGCGGAGGGTATGCCATGCTGCCGATGATCCAGGCCGAGGTGGTGAGCAAAAAACACTGGGCGACGGATGATGACATCCTGGACTACTTCGCAGTGGGGCAGTGCACGCCGGGGGTCATTGCGGTGAACACCGCCAGTTTCGTGGGCTATTACCGCAAGGGCATCCCCGGGTGCATCGCCGCAACCCTGGGTGTGATTTTCCCGAGTCTGGTGATCATTCTGGTCATTGCGGCGCTGTTGTCCAGCTTTGCCTCGATTCCTCTCGTGCAGCATGCCCTGGGCGGGATCCGCATTGCAGTGGCGGTGCTGATCGTGCAGGCGGTCTACAAAATGGGAAAAGCCGGGATCACAAACGGTTTCGGCTGGATCGTTGCCCTGGCGGCGTTTGCCATCGCTGGATTTACGTCTGTGCCGACGATCGTCATCGTGATGCTGGCAGCAGCAGTCGGGGTGCTGTGGCAGCTGCATATCACCCGGAAGGGAGTGCAGTCATGAGCTGGAAACTGCTGCTGACACTGTTCTTCGAATTCTTCAAGACCGGGTTGTTTGCCGTCGGCGGAGGCCTGGCGACGATTCCGTTCCTGCAGGAGATGATGAACAAATATCACTGGTTCAGCACATCGGATCTCATGAACATGATTGCTGTCAGCGAGTCCACCCCGGGTCCCATCGGCGTGAACATGGCCACTTATGTGGGCTACCATGTCACAGGCGGCCACATTCTGGGGGCGGTGACCACGACCATCGGACTGGTGATGCCGTCGGTGATCATCATCTGCATCATTGCGAAGTTCCTGCAGAAGTTCCGCACCAATCACTGGGTGAATGATGTGTTCTCGGGACTGCGGCCGGCGGTGACGGGACTGATTGCGGCGACCGGGATTTCGGTGCTTCAGGCGGCGCTGATGCCGGGATCCGGTCTCGACTGGATCCGGGTGGCGGTATTTGCGGCTGCAGGCGCCTTTGTCCTGTACTTCAAAAAGCTGCATCCCATTGTGCTGATCTCGCTTTGCGCGGTGGCGGGCATCGTGCTTCAGCTGTAGAAACGGTTTCAGTCACCGGGGAGCAGATTTCCGGTCCTGAACTGTGCAAAAAGAAACAGGAAAAAGCCATCGGCTCTTCCCGCCTGCATCACTGTGCAGGTCCGGGAAAAGACGATGGCTTTTTGTGTACGGCTGAAGTATGGCCACAGGCCAGATCCGCAGAACGCATCGACCATGCAGATCCTCCGGAGCAGGCCCCGTTTCAGGACAGGCAGTCAGGTTTTTTCGCAAGAAGAAAGAAAACCGTCCGTCGCTTCTGTGGATGGAGAAGCTCCGGCCGGTCTTCGCTGGTCTCATTCCGATAAGAACCTCCCGTCTGTCATGCAGCATGAACGCGTGAAGAGTCCGGGTGCAGCACTGCCCCTCTATCGGATTGCCCGATTACAGTATAATGCAATGTGACACAGGATGTGACTGTCATGCACACAGCTGTCCCTTCTGTCGGTAGGTCCGGGCAAATGATTTTTTTCAGGGAAGACAGGGACGGCCACATACCGCATCCTGTTCAGAGAAAAGGGGCTGTAACAGTAAGGCCGGTTTTACGGTCTGCAGGCTGATTACAGCCCTTTTTTCTTGTTGTGAACGGAAAAAATGTCCGGAGATTCCATTGGTACTCTCCAGACATTTCTTTTTGGCCATTATAAAAACAACTTGGGGGATAACTTTCAAAAAAAGCCTGTTTTTCCTCGTCAGTTTAGCTTGCCTATAAGGTTATTTGCCCT
>OFFB01000549.1_pt1 | contig 34428 bp, 27 predicted proteins | sample 1521281 | NCBI WGS metagenome assembly OFFB01 (sample SAMEA3504109, study PRJEB24116) | mouse gut metagenome | biome: mouse gut; feature: mouse-associated habitat; material: faeces | place: Denmark | collected 2011
AGGCAGATAAGCCAAAATAAAACTGACCCCGTCGGCCAAACTCTTCAGGGGTCAATAACAAATTATTTTCAGGGGTCAGATCAACCTTGGCCGCAAGGGTCATCCGCGCCTGGGTTTTCCAATATTGGACGTTTCGCAATAAAATCTTCAGTCGGTTTCTCAACTGTGACATTATTCAAGCAGCTCATGACACTCGCGGTCTCTCCAATAATGCGAGACAATGACAGCTATATGATTGCAGAAACAGACGTTCATTTATTGAAGGTTATGAATGCACTTGGTATCAAAACCAGAAAAATAGGAAAATCGGTAACATATCTCGCATCTGAAACCATTCCGATATGTTCAGCCAAGGAAGAATTGGTGGATTTCTATAGAAGGTGTAGTACACTTTTACAAGCATCGTAATCACGGTATTATACACAAAAGGGTAAAATTTGTAAAGCCTTGAACTGAAATACCCTTTTGTGTTAGATTTAGGATTCACCAAGGCATTAACTTTGCATCGTAAAACAAAAAACACTTATAAAACAAATGGAAATTAGAAAATTAACCCTCAGCCTACTTTGGGCTTCTGCAAGCTTCGCGACAGCGATGGCTCAGTACACGGGAGTTATTCTTGATCCAGAAAAACAACCGTTGGAATATGCGAATGTTGCTTTGCTTCATCCGCAGGACTCAACCCTCATCGCGGGCGGCATGACAGATAGTGATGGCTCCTTTTGTATCTCCACAAAAGAAAGTCCGGTCATTGTTCGAGTATCATATCCGGGATATAATCCTTTATATAAGGATGCCGCAGAAAAGAACGTAGGCATAATCTCAATGACGGAGGGAGCTATGCTTGCGGAGGTGACGGTAACTGCAAATGGTGGTAAGTTGATTTCACAGAAAGTCGACAGACTAATATATGATGTGGCGAATGATCCGTTTGCCTCAAACAAAACGGCCATTCAGCTCTTGGAGCAGACACCACGCATAATGGTAAATCAGAAGGAAGCCACCTTGAGTATGGTAGGACGGGAAGGGGTAAACGTCATGATTGATGGCAGAATCCTTTCAGGAGAAGAGTCAAAAAGCTTTCTTTCCAACCTGAGAGCTGAAGAGATTTCATCCATTGAGGTAATTCCAATACCTCCTGCCAAGTACAATTCTGAGGGAAATATCGGGTTGGTCAATATCCGTCTCAAACCGAATCCTTCAATTGGCTTCCAAGGAGACTTGAGTCTGAACTATGACCAAGGGTACAAAGATAGTTGGTTTCCGTCGGCTACCCTTAATTGGCAAAAGAATAAATGGTCGGCCCGCATAGGACTAACACCTCGTATCATGCGTGGTAAGCAGAACTCTTCTGAAACATTTGAAGCTGACACATATCAATATGAGAGAACCTCGGAGATGGAAACGGATTTAAGAGACTATGCCGCCAATGCGATTTTCAAATATAATCCTTCTTTACTTCTGGTGCGATAAAATCGCGTTGGTTTAGAAATCATCAAATAAAGAGAGATCTTTGACATTTTGATTTGAATTGGTTGACAAGTCTTGCTTGGTTAGAAGTTGTCGTAACTCGACACGTTCCAAAGCAGAGATTCTGATAAGGGTCGCCACTTCGGTTATAGAATACCAGCTTTTATAATCGGCCTTTATTCGAGCTACCGTAAGATAGGCAATGACAGCAGTCCAAAGATGGATTTTTACAGCGTTCTCGGAAAATCCCCAAAGGGTCTTCACGACAATATTCTGTTTGATCCATTTGAAGAAAACTTCTATATCCCAGCGATGGCGGTAGAGATTGGATATTTCCAAGGCGCTGATTTCAAAGTTATTGGATATGAAATCCACAATTGTGTCATTGTCTGGGTCATATACTCGTACAAACCGCATGTCATCAGGATAGAGTTTACTCGACTTATATCCGGTTACCCGAATACGGGAGTCTTCTATGATGCCTGACTTTGCATTGGGGATTTCCATTTGCCCGATTGTCATGAACTTCATGTTCTCTTTCGGACGGGATACCCAGAATGCCTGTGACTGATGGAATCTGAACAAAGCCTTGAAGTCAACATAAGCCTTGTCCATCACATAGAATGCGAATGGTTCCGGCGAAAGCATGTCAAGTTCGTTGCTGTCATGCCATTTCCCGTCGGTAATATGGATGTTGGCCGGTATGCTTCCACGCAGATCAAGCAATGTGTGCATTTTTATAGCGCCTCTGCTGTATTTGCCCAATGCCCATGCCGCAAGTTTTATGCTGGTTGATATGGTTGTAGAGTCCAGAGCATATATTACGTTGTCTATGGTTATCTCAGACAGTTTAGCCTTTGAATACATAGGTCTTACCAATCCTATGAGATAAATACCCAAACCTTCAAAAATTCGATAGTCCCGACTTTCGTTAGCCCGCGACAATGATGTGTGGCTGACTGTTTTTCGAAAACCGAGATGATATAGCATTTTTGAATGGGCCTCCAGACATAGACAGATGTCCCGTAGCGAATCACAGCCTGTCAGCTGTCCGAAGAGCAGATGAAGGAGGTGATTGTAACTGTTGAGATTCTTTACATGCCAGTCTCCTTTATACAGCCTTACGAGCTTATCGAACTGGTAGCGCGGTATAAATTCGATTACTTGGGAGAAAACATACTTACCCTGATTCATAATCTTGATGTTTGGGGACAACAAGACTAATAAATCAATTTCAAATCAAAAAATCAATGTTCTCTTGTATTTAACTAAATACTAATATTTTAATAACAATGGTTAGATTTTTATCGCACCACTACTAGAATCAGAACTTTCATCCATATGGATGGAAATAGACCGCCAAAGAGCACACAAGAACAACGCCGACTCCCCACTCATGGCGCTCCCTGCCATTTACCGGCTTTTATACAGTGCCGGTCTAAGAATGGGCGAAGCTCTTTCAATCAGGAATAAGGACGTCAACCTGCAGGACGGCACAATACTCATACACGCCACAAAAAGAGAGGCGGAGAGAATAATAGCCCTTCATGACACCATGAAGGACGTACTCCGAGACTACATCGAGTGCAGGAACCGAATGCCGCTGTCCGGACTCACAAATCCGGAACATCACCTGTTTGTAAAGCTGGACGGTACTCCCGTCACGGATAAGGCTGTGTACGCCAACTTCAGAAGTCTGTTGAGAAAATGCGGGATACAATATGGTGGTCGTTCCAGAGGTCCATGTGTCCACTCTCTGCGACATACCTATGCGGTACATGCTTTGGCGAACATGACCAGAAAAGGCATGAATATCTATGCGGCACTTCCTGTTTTGTCTGCAAGCATGGGACACCATTCCCTGGAAGCCACTGAATATTATGTGCGTCTTACTCGGAACACATATGCCGACATCGAAAGAAACAGCTCTGCGATTAACGCGTTTGTCTATCCATCTAAATCAAAGAGCCATGATGACTGAGACAGACTTTGCAAACCGGTTAAGCTCATTTATGAGCGAGTATCTCCCTCATGACCGTAATGTGAGCAAGCACACGCTGGCCTCGTATAAGGTGGCATTTATCGACTTCATAATCTTTATGGAAAAGCAAAAGTCTGTAAATGTCAACCGTGTTATGCTCAAGCATATAACAAGGGAAAACATACTCGATTATCTCCACTGGATAGAGACTGAGAAAGGCATCAGTCTTGCAACACGCAATTATCGGTTGGCTGCGGTGAAGTCTTTCTGTCGGTTTTTAATGTATAAAGATGTCGATTGCATGGCTCAATGGCAGAATATTATGTCCATACCTAAGGCCAAAACAGAAAAAAAGGCGTTGGAGTATCTTACTCCTGAGGGTATAAAGCTTATTCTCGAACAGCCGGATCAATCGACCTCAATGGGGCGCCGACATCTTGCACTTCTGGCTCTGATGTACGATACCGCTGCAAGAGTGCAGGAAATGGCAGACTTAATCGTCGGCAGTCTTCGCATTCAGTCGGAACCATATACAATTAAAATAGTAGGCAAAGGGAACAAAGCCCGTATAGTACCACTCTCAAAGGAACAAGTATCTCTGATTAAACAGTATATGTCCGAAAATCAGAAATTGCTCGTTTCTCATACATCGCCTTTGTTCCAAAACTCCAGAGGCGAAAAACTTACAAGAGAAGGAATCGCCTTTAGTAGATGACAAAAATTAATTTTTGTCAGTTATATGATTGATTTTTAATTAGTTATTACTTGTAAAAGTCCCTGAAAATTAGTAACTTTAAAGAAAAGTTTGACCGCTTTTTCCATGAAAGTTACGACAACTCTCAGGGACAATGGCAAAGTTAATCAAATTGTCCCGATTATGCAAGAGCATCTTGGCTCGGTAATGAATCTTGCCCGCATAAAATTGCTTGCGTTTGTTCTTCAGGCACTTTGCGTTGTACAGACAGTCAGTCTCCACAAGATAGCATCTGCAATGCCTACGTGTGTGGAGCGTGATTCCAACCTGCGCCGTCTGCAAAGGTTCCTTGCCGGATATGCCCTCAACCTTGACCTTATCGCCAAAGTGATATTTGCTCTTCTGCCCGTCAAGACAGGACTGGTCCTGAGCCTTGACCGCACCAACTGGAAATTCGGTGAGGTCAACATCAATATCCTTATGCTTGGTGTCACTTACAAGGGTGTTGCCTTTCCTCTGCTCTTTACCATGCTCGACAAACGCGGCAATTCCAATTGGAAAGAACGGACGTGGCTGATTGATAGATTTATACGATTGTTCGGAGCCGAGTGTATCGACTCTCTTGTTGCCGACCGCGAGTTTGTCGGCAAGGAATGGGTCGAATATCTCAACAACAGACGCATCCGATACTATCTGCGGATTAAACAGAATTTTTGGTTGCGCAATCCCAAATCCTGCCAGGATGTCAGGGCGTGGCATCTGTTTCACGGTCTTAAGCTCGGCCAGGAACGTGTCTACGACAAGCTGTTTCTCCTCAAAGGGGAATATGTCTATATTTCCGGAGCCTTGCTGAAAAACTCCGATGGCGTGCCTGAACTGCAAATTCTGATTTGTTATAACCGCCCAGAAGAGGCCGTTGCCACTTACAAACAACGATGGCAGATTGAGACATGCTTCAGAGCTATGAAATCCTCCGGCTTCAACATCGAGGACACCCACCTGCGCGACATCGACCGCATCGCTCGTCTTACGGCGATGGTCTGTATTGCATTGGCGTGGGCGTATCTTGTTGGTGAACATAAGGATATCAATGTAAAAGCTATCAGAATATTGAAACACGGCAAGAGAGCCAAATCACTAATCAAGTATGGTCTGGAAGAAATCGCAAACGTTCTTCTAAGACCGCTCTACAAGCCGAAATTCGATGTGTTCAAATTTTTGTCATGTACTTAAGGAATCGCCTACATACTAAAAAGATATGCAGACATGGCAAGACATCTGAATCCGGGGCTGATACCGCAAAGAATAAGCCCGCACTGCATAAGACACAGCAGAGCCATGCACCTTCTTCATAAAGGAGCCATGCATATCGTAGACCTTAGGGACTTCCTCGGCCATGCTTCGATAGTCACTACCGGAGTATATGCGAGAGCAGACTCCAAAGCCAAACGGGAAGCTTTGGAGCAAGCTTATAAAGGTGCAACATCTGAAATGTCAGAAAGAGAATGGGAAAATGACAAAAACCTGTTGACCTGGCTTAAACAGCTGGGGCACTAAATCTTTATGAGAAGTCCATCTGATAAGTAGCCAAGATAGACATCTGGATATCAAGCCGCTTTGAAATGGACTTCTCATAATATATCTCTACTCATAATAGGTGATGCACTCAGAGAGCGACTTTGAGGGATTGGCATACTTGACGGCGAACAATGCGTCAGACTCCGCCATTTTGTCAAGATAAGTTCTGATTGTGTCTTGGAACGCCTGAGTTCCTTTCATTGATTTCTGTGCCATAGTCGTAATATTTTAGAATGTCATTAGCCAATAGATTATCGCTATCATCGTCAGTATGGAGATTAGCCACCCCACACCTCGGAATATCGGCTTTACAACCGCCCATATCATCAGACCGACAATAGCACCGAGGATAACCACAACCACCTTTGCAACCTTTTTTAATGCGGTTTGAGCTGGTGAAGGAGTGAAGCTCGAATTTTTAATATGTCTGTCATTCAGTGTCATAAGGCGATATTTTTTTAATGCGTATAATCGCAGTTTGAAGTTTGTTCGCTCGATGAACTCCCCGCGTGACGGAAAGCAAGGGGTGTTCGCCTCTCGGCTTAAAAAATACGAGCTGACCAACGGGAAGTCTGGAGATTTTTTCAGCCGAAAGGCAAAGAATACCCCGTTCCGGCACGTTCATCGCCACGAGCGAACATACTTTGAACTCCGTTTATAATCAGCATGAAAGTAGAGCCAGCGCAGCCCCGCAGGGTGACACTGAATGACAGACATACGGAAATGGTATCCCTGACAACGATGTGGAGATGCAACGACCTATGAAAAGAACTATGAAGCGGGCGTGAAGAACACGGGTTGCCGATCAGAGTCGCGCGAGGTACAGCGACGTCCCCGGCGCATCCTCACGCGGCGTTGAGGCTACCGGTGTTTAGCCCGCTTTCACTATGCAGAGTGCGGTCAATGGGTGTCAGGCGCAGCCCGTCACCTTTTGACGGCACTCAACCCAAAACAACAAGCGTTGCATTTCCGCCTCGTTTCGCCAGTGAATATTGTAGGTTATTCATAAATCAGGAAGTATCGTAGTCATGTGCCTTACATGTGCTTGTTCAATATAATATTGCAGTTCAATACGATTGAACAACTCGATATTTTTGAACAAGATATTTTGTAATAGCCGAGCAAACAATGAATCCTCTGGAAATATTAAGTAGTGCAGTCGCGCCCCTCTTGAGTTTTTAACTCAAAATAATCTGTCAGTAGGTATTGGAAAATTTGGTAGTCTTATGGTTTTTGTGTAATTTTGCAACAGCGGTTACAGTAACGGCCGTTGCAGTAATATGAAATTCTACGATAGAGAAATAGAAACACAGACGCTCCGAAAGATTGAGGAAACATCGAGGCAATATGCGCAGATGACTGTAATAACCGGTCGCCGACGCATCGGTAAAACCACGCTTATAAAGCACGCTTATGGTGCTGACGATATGATCTATTTCTTTGTTGCAAGGAAAAGCGAAACTCTCCTTTGTGCGGAGCTCGCCGATACTATCCGTGACTGTCTCGGCGAGGAGATTGGCGATTTTACAAGCATGGCAAAGCTCTTTTCTGCCATAATGCAGATTGCCAAACGCCGACACTTCACGCTTGTGTTCGATGAATTTCAGAACTTCAAGTATGTCAACGAGGCATTCTTCAGCGATATGCAGAATGTATGGGACTCCAACAAACAGGAAGCACGGATAAACCTTATTATCTGCGGCTCGCTATACTCGATGATGACCAAAATCTTCGATGACCGTAAGGAGCCTCTTTATGGACGTGCTACTTCAAGAATGCGTCTGCGTGAATTTCCGCTGCGGACACTGCGTGAGATTATGCACGACAACAATCCCGATTATACTCCGGATGACTTGTTGGCAATGTACATGATAACAGGCGGTGTCGCCAAATATGTCGAACAGTTAGTGCAGACAGGAGCTTTCACCAAAGATAAGATACTGGACTCTGTCCTCTCTTTTGGCTCCTATTTTATTGAGGAGGGAAAGGAACTGCTATCTGATGAGTTCGGCAAGGACTACGGCAACTATTTTTCAATCCTTTCCGCAATAGCATCAGGATTCAACGAGCGAGGAGAGATCAAATCCTATACCGGCATTGAGGCCGGAGGTTATCTTGACAAACTCGAAAACACCTACGACCTTCTTTACCGCTATCGCCCATATCTTGCCGCACCGGGAAGCCGCAATGTGAAATACGGTATCAAAGACAATTTCCTCAACTTCTGGTTCCGGTTCATCTATAAATACCGCAGTGCTGTGGAAATCGGCAACCTGAATTATGTACGCGAGAAAGTTGGTGATGACTACGCCACATTCTCCGGTTGGATACTTGAACGCTACTTCCGTCAGTTCTACCGCGAAACCGGACTCTACAACATCGTGACGAACTATTGGGAAAAAGATGGTCGCAACGAGATTGACCTGATTGCCGTAAATGAGCCAGACAGAGAAATCATCATCGGCGAGATCAAACGGAACAAGAGCCGGATAGACCTCCACAAACTTGAAGCGAAGTCCGAAACCATCTGCCGGAAACAGAAAGGATGGAAAGTCGGCTATGTCGGTCTGTCACTTGATGATATGGAATCGTAATCCACCAGACGGTAACGGACGTATCGCCCGCTTGATGCTGAACGTCTATCAAGGGCGCACGGAGCAACCCAAGATGTTGAGCGAGGTATTCCGGCAAGAGGAAAGGCTCTTTCTATTTTTTCTTTTGTGCTCGCTTAGATAACCAGTATTGTATTGGTAGATAGATAAGTAGTTGCGAAGAATTAAACAGCATAAGTGATTCTTTTTCAAAGAATGATTTGAACAATAATTTCACTTTCTCTTCGGCGCTTTTTGCCGTCATCGTCAGTCGCTTAGCTCGCTAAGCTCCTTCCTCCCCCGGCAAAAATCACTCGAAGATAAAGCAAAATTATTTGTTCATTAATTCTTCGCAACTACTTAATTGAAAATACAACTCCTTGAACAATAGTCCTCGGATCAAAATTTGAAGTGCCGTCAAAAATCCAATTAAGAATCCATAGCACTAATACAAAGCAGAAAGTAAGGGCTATAAAACTTTTTTCAAAGATTCTGATATAGCGGCAGCTTCGCAGAATATCGCATACCCATCCTCAGCTCAGTCAAGATGACTGAACGTGACACCATAGACATGAAGGCAAGTTGAACTTGCGAAAATTAAATAAACTATTTCAATATGCCGGAATTGACACCTGACTGCTGCGTGGCCTCATCTCCACGATTAACTTTCTTGCCAAATCCGAAGGTATATGTTACCGCCAAACGCGCCAGGGCATGGGCGTTGATTGAATATGTCTGTTCTGTCTTGTCATAATACCTGCTGTGCATCTCGCTTTTGTTGTAACCCCAATTCCAACGTGCGAAATTTGCAAGTTGCAACTGGAGATTCCAAGTGGAGTTTGACCACCCGGCCTGAATCCGGTAAAAAGCTTTTGTGTGCATCCAGGTGCCCACCATGCAACCGTCGGGATACCCCTGTGCTGAGTAATACAAGCCGGAGAAAGACCAACTTCCCAGATAGTAGTTTGCCTGAATAGCGTAGCCCAAACTGGTTTTGTTCAGATTATACGGTTCGCCGTTGCGTACAGATGCGGCATTTATCTGTGCGCTCAGTTGCAGTCTATTATCCAACAGACGCAGGGTGCCATATACCCCGTAATTCCATTGCGAGTAAGAGCCGCCCGGTTGCTTGATAGTCCGTAATATACCTGTCTCCGACGGAATATAATCATATACATACCTGTTATCGACAATCCATGTCGAAGCAAAAGCCGAAAGACTCAATCGGTTGTCAGGCACAAATGAATAATCGATTCCGGCATGATAGCTTCCAAATGATTCCAAGTTGGGATTGCCCGTATAACTCATCAGCGGATTGCTCTGTATGACTGCGGCAGAGCGGAAACTTGACGAGGGCATGGTTTCATCATGATGAAAATTTCCACGTATCGAATGACGGTCATTTGGAGAGTATTGCAATGAAAAGTCAATCCACGGAGATGCTGAGTTATCCTTGTAGTCCATATACTCCTGGCGGTCAAAGTTATAACCGAACCCCACCATGCCGTATATCTTCCCTTTGGAAATACTGTATTGCACACCGGGGCCGATGCGGTATATATGGGCGTTGTCGCTTGTATTGGAGGTTCCGGAATAGATGGTGCTGTTAGTGGTGATTTCCGTCTTTAACATTGCATTAAGAGTGCCCCACTTGCCGAATGAGTGGGTATAGGTCAGATTAGCTTGGATTTGATGGGAATCATCTTTAGCTGCATTATTATATTCTCCTATCCCATCCTCTACATACAGACTACTCGTATTCGTGTGCGAATACGCATAAGCAGGCGAAAAGGTTATGGAGTTCTTATCAGTGAGTATGAAATTCCAATACCCGTTATAGGAAAAAGAGTTCACGCGTCTGGCAGAGTTATTGTAATAATCCGCTTGTGGCGATATCTCCGGGGAATATTGGATAGATCCGGATTGTTCGTTTACCGGCGACTGGTTGAAATCAGCACCGATCAAATTCAGAACAGTTATTCTGTCGGATGAATAGAGAGCCTTGAATGTAGGCCAATAAGTATGGTCTTTACTTTTTGATGACTTCTGAATAGAATTTCGTTCAAAGACTTCCAGCGAGCCATCGGCCTGCGGCATCCGGAAAGTTTCGTAAATATCGCTTCCCGAGTGTTTCTCATTGACATAGAATCCTCCGCCGGCTATGTCAAACGTCATTCGCTTGTATTGCAGCTTGCCATACACACTGGCTTGTCCGGCATTGGCCGTATTCTCCCACCCATAGACTTTCACATATCCGCCATATTCATATTTCTGCATTACGAAATTCACAACGTGCGCTTTGCCAAGAAAACGCGGGTCGGTGGGGTAATCATAGTATTCCACTTTCTTGACATCCTGCATACGCATACCATCCATGTCCTGCGTCGAAGCCGGGAGAAAATCTATGAAAACATCTACGCTTTTACCTGCCAGACTCTCTATCTTGTCATTGGGTGATATCCTCAGCTGAGGGATCGCCATCCGGTTGAGAAGGTCAGCGGCAGTCTGTGCGGCATTCTTCTGTTTTGCTGTCGGGATATAGGTTGATACTTCCGCTCCAAGTCGCTGGTTGCGTGCATCAACCACAACCTCTTTCAGTTCCCGGGCCTTTATCGTATCGGTATCCTCCTGAGAATAGGCAGGAATTGCAACCATAGCCGACAACATGATTGCTAACCATGTCGAGACTCTCCTCATTGAATTATATTTTATCACCCGCATATACATAAATCACTTTTTGTAGGTTTTTACCATTAATTTGCTGTCAATATTTCCTAAATGACTCAGATATATTGGAGTGATATTGAGGAATTTGACCCGATTACTTAATTATCACGGAAAGAAGATTACCGACAGAGTGACGACAATCACAAGAAGCACTATCCACAGAATGGAAGTATAGAATCCCTGTTTCTCACCCGCTGTGACATATTTCGACACATATTTCTTAATTCGAGGAATGCCGAAATATGAGATTGCAGAAAAGGCTATCAGTAGCCAAATCGGAGTGGCGTCGGGGTTCTGACTAAACATTCTTAGCAACTACTTGACATTCAACAAAACAAGAAAACAATTGTCTACAAGCTACTTCGGTAGAAATTCGCTATATTATGGAAATTCGCTATATTAGAGCTACTACACTATAATTTATCGAACCAATGCCGAAAGATACTTCACTTGACAAAGATACTATAAATTTTGTGAATATATCCTAAGTTTTGTGTTTTTAACAATTATGATGATGGAGAATAGGGTGAAAAGAGCTATCTTTGCATAAAATATGGCCTTGCTGAGAGTTTGGCCACCTCTGAAATACAGAATCATGTTTATAGCCACCAAAAATATCAATCATCGTAATGTGCAGGCAGAAGAGCGCCTGTGCAGGGTGGTTCATGTGCATTGGTTCAGCGGATTCATTTAAGTTACATACCCTCCCTTGCCTGCCGAAGGTGACTGCATGGAAGTCATTTAAACTTTTTATGGGAAAATATAAATTGAAAGATAGTTTTCCCAAAAAGTTCAAGAATTGCGTCCCTACGGCTCCCCTATTTTCAATAATTGAAGTTGTTTAAACTTCATTTTCTCATCATGTCTGGCCACCACAAAATGGTCAGACCCAATCCTGTTATGTAACTTATGTTCAAGATACTTATCCTCCTGCTCGCATCAGCAGGCGCTGGCTATCTGCTGCGCCGCAACTCGGGTCTGCGCAACGTCCTTGCACGCAGCACATCCGTCACTATATTCATCTTGTTGTTTATCTTCGGATTGAGCATTGGGTCCAACGAATCAATCCTGTCGAATATTCCGAAAGATGGCCTGAAGGCCGGCGCAATCGCCCTACTGGGGGTGGCCGGAAGCATAGCGGCCACTACCGTTTGTGTCAGACTCACACGCCGGAAAGGGGGTGCGAAATGAAGCATCTGCTGTTTCCACTTATGGTGTTTGCCGGCATATTTGTCGGTTGGTGCGGTCTGATGCCCGATGTGGTCAGCGACTCCTCCCTCCCGCAACTTTGCCTCTATGCCCTGATAATACAGGTCGGCTTGGGTCTCGGGATGCGACCGGATCTTAAATCGATTCTCAAGAGTTTCCGTCCACGGCTATTGCTGCTGCCGGCGTGCACAATCTTCGGCACGTTAGCCTTCACCTACATCGCCACGATAATCTTCGCGGATACCTCATCTGCCGATGTGATGGCCATCGGCAGCGGGTTTGGATACTACACGCTTTCGTCGGTGCTGATTGCGCAATTCAAGGAAGCCTCGGTGGGAGCCGAGGCGGCCGCTTCAGTCGCGGCAATAGCACTTCTGGCCAACGTAGTGCGTGAAATGATAGCACTGCTGACGTGTCAGTACCTTTCGAGACGCGGACGGGGCGAAGCTGCAATCTCAGTAGCCGGAATCAACTCGATGGATGTCTGCCTGCCAATGATTGTGGGGACTGAGAAGTCATCCGATGCCCAACTCGTGTCAGCCGCCTTGGTGCATGGCCTCATACTCGAAATCAGCGTACCCATCCTGATCTCAATCTTTTGCGCATAAACGCAAACTACAACTTCGCAAAAATTGGGACGGTATTTTTCTCTGCCCGACCGAACTATCAAAATTAAGTAGTTGCTAAGAATCACACATGATGTTAAATTCTTAGCAACTATTTCTGCATTATTTTTAAGTGATTTTACGCCACTCGTCCAGAATAGCTATCGGGCTTTGACTTCTCATGCAGTCTTACCCACAAGCAAACGCCGTGGTATCAAGTTTCTGTACGTCAGGCCAGTGCTTTGCCGCCGACTTCCTTCACACCCAATGTCGCCATTGGCAGCTTGTCTTTAGTTGTACGCTTGCCGCTATTAGGCCGCGTTAGGGACTTGCAACCGTTAGATTATGCCAATGTCGGGCGAACTGAAGAAAGCTCCAACTGATTAGGCTGGAGCTTTTGTTTTGGATGTGGTCAGTATTGGAATATTGGGCTGCCTTCAATTCTATCAAACGCATAAAAGGAAGATTCTCCATCAAATGTATAGTATTTGTATTTACTCTGAAGTACCTTCATTTCATCTACCAATCCTTTTATTTCAGAATATGGATATTTGCTCCAATCGGTATTATCATTAACCACGATATTTAGTGGTTCATCCACATAAATATCATAATTGTATAATAACGCTTGCTTTATATCTTTATACAGATTGGTCGTGTTTAGTGTTTTGATACGAGAATCTGGATAAGGTCTAAGTTCCCCATCCTCTTCTTGATTAGATACCATAATCACTTTATCGGCAGAAAGATAGAAATACGTATCTTCTGTATTTCCATCCCAATACACTTCAACACCTCTACCATTGGCTTTATAGGTCGCTTCTGGTTCATCCTTATCATCCCCACAGCTAGTAAAGGCGATAGCTGTAAAGATAAGCAGAATGGAGTGTAGGATAAACTTACTCATTGTGGGTTAGATTAATGCAGGAGATAATGCTTTATGTAAGAACTATCCCCTGCAAGTTATCATTTTGTGTAGCGTTCCCAAGTCCACAGTTCATAGTAACCGAAAGCATCTTTATCATAGCCTTCGCCACTACCAGCTTCTTTATCGTATCTACGCCATACTATTTTGTTCTTAGATACTGATTCTGCTCTCATTTCCTCGATTTGGGTTTCACCGTAGAAATTGATGTTGATATTAACCCAACCATCTTTAGATGTCCAAGTAAATGAATATCCTTCACTGTTGTTTTGATAATCAGTAGGATTTTCATATCCTATTCCAGTTCCATTGGCATTTACGGTTAGAATGTCGTTATCTCCATCCTGCGCCCAAGTTCCTACAATGATTGTAGTTAGTTCATCTCCTGCTGGTTCATCATCATCGCTACAGCTAGTGAAAGCCATTGCCATAATGACACACAGAGCTACAGTAACCAGCGACTGTAGGTGAAAGAGTTTGTGTTTCATTGTAAAACAATGTTTTGTGCTTCACAATCCCGATAAAGCGGTTACTTGTTGGATATAGAAAAGGTGTGGGATTGTACCTGATTTATCCGGTGATAGGCTTCTAGCATTGCCTTAGATAGTGATAAAACAGCAAACCCACACCGATAAAGCTATGCAGATACCCCTAGAGGGGTAGGTACAAGCTACCGATGCAGATGCTATTTGTGCTTATCTTACTATCTATGAGGAAATTTTGCTAGAATTTATCACAGAAGATAACTCAAATAACACCCTTTCAGATGTATGAGCCTACTCTAAGGCTCTATTTTCGGATGCAAATATACTAAATAAATCTGATATAAGGGTGCTGATATGAAGAGAAATAGCTTATTTTGTAGATAAATTTGAGATTATGGGGGATCTTTGACCTATTTAGAAAGAAGCCTACTAAGGCTACTCCCATAGAATCCACCCCTATGGACGTAGAACGGATTCCTATAACCACTTCTAAACCTACAGTCCCTCAATCTTACTTATCTGAAATGGATAATGTAAGAGCCTACTTTGGGAAACTCAATAAGAAAAGTATGTGTGATATATGTAAGCTCAATATCCTTCACGTAAAAGCCAATAGGAGTATATTGTGGTTACACTAAGTACAACGGAGAAACTAATAGGAATGGAGTTTAAGGTGTGGGTCTTTATCTTATAGATTATTCTCTGCTAGTGGATGTGGATAGATAGCAATGGAAGTATTATGAAAAAGATGCTGAGAAGAAGGATTAAAGTGGGTAGGTTATAGTGATGGTGATGGCGAAAGTGTAAGAATCACTATCTATAAAGGGAAGCCACTAGAATCACAAGTAGAATCCCTCTTAACTAATGTAGGTAATGTATAGGTACAGTAGCCCTTACCAATACTATAGACAAAGAGCGGAGAAGATCTTACCGACAAGACACTCTGCGATCTCTTCGACAAAAAGAATATCAAAGATGTCAATATTCTCTATGGTTAAAGTGAACCGAATTTGTTTAATTATTTATCCCATTAGTGTCCTCCAAATTTTTAGTGGACACTAATGAGTGTTTTTAAGCAGTAATTCTATTGAGATTGCAAAATTTCTCAGTAAAATCAGTTTACACTTAAATGAATTACGGCTTATCTTACCTAAACTACGGAAAATTAGCCCATCACTTTAATCACTTTTGATTTGCCCGACTTATTCAGCCTATCAATCACAGGTTGGCTCATCCCGGCAAATTCTTGTGGCTAATAATATCCTGGTTGAGCACGCCATTTTTCTCAATCCTGCTCTTAAATTTCCGTGGAAATAGGCACTGTGATTTGGGTGCGATCAAAAAATAAATCGCTATATTTGCAAAATAATTCCAAATACCACACTAAAAATGATATTGGAAATCACTCTTACCAATTTCTTCTCTCTGAATGAGAAGGTGACTCTGGATTTGCAGGCTGCAAATCTCCAGACAAAAGAAGCCCGGGCTCTTGCCGACAACACATTCTCTGTCGGCAACGAACGCCTGTTGAAAACAGTGGCCATTTACGGAGCCAACGCCTCCGGCAAAAGCAATATTATCAAAGCTATAAAGGCTTCGGTAGATATGATTTTGCAGTCGCATAACTTCAACGAAGGTGATTCATTCGGGTTCAAACCTTTCAAGTTCGGCTCAGCTGATGCACCGAGTGAGTTCTATATTCGTTTTCTATTGGACGGAATTGAGCACGAGTATTCGTTTTCCTGTACCCGGAGTGAAATCATTACTGAGAGCCTTTATCATTATCCCAAAGGGCGCAAGGCTTTGATTTTCTCACGCGACGAGCGTAAGGAAGGTGGGAAAAAAGATAAATATGAATTTACAACCGTTATCCGTCGTCCGCTCGATGTTGCTAACAACACCTCACGCAAAACACTTTTCATCTCCCGCGCAAGTCAGATGGATCGAGAGAAAGCAAAAGAGGTGTACCGCTGGTTTAATGAGCAGCTTGTGTTCAGCTACCGCGGTCAAACGACTATCACCATTGACCGTTTTCTCGGAGACAACAAAGATGCCGTTCTTCGGGTATTGAAAGCAGCCGACAGTGATATTGTTGAATTTTCATTCAAAGACGGAGAATTGACTACGTTCCACCGTCGCAACCCATCGTTGCCGTTTGACTTCAACACAGAGGAGTCGGAGGGTACCAAAATTCTGTTCAAGATAATGCTGACGGTAATGGACGTGGTTCGGAATAACAAGGTGATGTTCCTTGATGAAGTTGAAACGAGCCTGCACACACGACTGGTGGAATACCTGATAAATCTATTCCATACAAGCAAATCAGCGCAGTTGGTTTTCACTACCCACAACACACATCTGCTTGACATGACGCGTTTCCGCAAGGATCAGATATTCTTTGTCAACAAACGAAATGATGGGTCGTCCGACTTATATTCGCTCTACGACTATAAAGACTTCCGGGAGAAGATGGATTTGGAGAAAGCCTATCTTCAGGGACGTTTTGACGCGGTGCCATACGTTAACGAATTTGAGAATATCTGATATGGCACGCAAGGCAAAACAACCGAGAGGAAAGAAGATGAACCCAACGTTCTTCGTATTTTGCGAAGGGAAAACAGAGGCGGCATACGTTGACCTGCTTCGGCGTAATTTCCGTGTGCCGATTGAAATTATAGCTCGTGTCAGCGACTCCAACATATCCCAGCCATATATTGACAGATGTAAAAGAGAGCGTTTCACCACAAGCGAGGATAAGACTTTTCTCATGTTCGACCTTGACGTGCCGGGGATGCTGGAACGGTTACGCAAAATCAAAGATGCAGTACTCCTGCTCTCTAATCCTTGTGTGGAATTTTGGTTTCTGCTTCATTATAAGGATGTGGCATCAGAACTGTCATCGGCCGAATGTGTTGCGCGGTTAAGGAAACTTGATACAGAATATGCCAAGGGCACTTTCTCTACTCCGATGAAAAAGATGTTGATTGAGAATATTGCTTACGCCGCTAATAGAGCGATTGCAAAAGCACCTTATTCCAATCCGTCATCAACCGTCCATTTGTTGACTAATGAGATACTTAAAAATGTGAGGCAGCAATAAATACGGGAAAAATCCAAATAAAAAGTTTAAACAACTTCAATATGTCGTTGAAGTTGCAGCCAGAGAGGGCACCGGCTTTGCGGCTTTGTCGCTGAAAGTGGCTTTTTTATCTCAGAATAGTGCGGGGATGAGTTAATATTTGTAATTTTGCATCACCAAACTGAATGATGCAAAATGCTTATGGTCAATCGCAAGAAATACTCACCCTGGGGCGCTATCACGATTAGGAGCGCCGTGAGATATCTCTTGCTGACTCTGGCATTCGTCTTCATATCGTCGGGAGCCCTCGTGGCCGGATTCCTCGACACGTATGACGCAGTGGGCTTCGGCATCTTCTGGCTTCTGCTGCCCATGACGGCAATCTTCATCGCCGCCGTGGTGGTGAATGACCGGATTCTGATTCCATTCCTGTTGCTCAAAAGACGTCTGGGGGGATACTGCGCGGCTTTGTTCGCCATGGTCTACACACTGACGCTGATCTCGATAGGGATGGAATACCTCTCCCGACGTCTGCTGGATCTGCCGATGCGCATCAGCGATTATTCGAGTCCCTGGATTCTGGCCGACGCCTCTGGCAACAGTATGCTTCTGGCATTGATATTGCTCGGATTGGCCATGCTGCATCTCTTCAGGCGATGGCGACATGAGGTGGCTGCCGAAAGAGAGCTATCTGACCGTCTGCAGTCATATATCGCCACTGTCAGAGAGCGACTGAACCCGGTGTTGATATTCCAGAAACTTGAGGAAATACGTATAGCCTCGCAAGCTTCAACAGACGAGATTGTGGGGATGATCAGACAACTCTCAGACTATCTTCGCGGTCAACTGTATGAATTGCCGGCGCCACCGTCGGCAGCCTGCCGCCAACCGTATGAAGCCGCTGATTCACGATTGGCCACATTGCTTGTGGCCAGGCGATTCAGAGCCGGGCGGCACATCATTTTTCTGGCGATTCTGATGTACATCTCATGCGGAGCCCTCTTTATCGCTCCGGATAAGCCGGAGTTCTCGGTCAACGCACTGATGGGGGTGCTGGCGATGTTCGGCATATTGGCCACTATCTCATATGCCAATATACTGTGGCTCTACCCGCGCTTCATGAAGCGTGGCAATATGAGCCGGTATGCGATGGCTATAGGGGTGATGCTTGTGGTGCTGTTGGTGCCGATAACAATAATGCAGATTCTGACCTATGAGCCCAATGTCTATACAAAGCCATTGCCTATGACTGTCGTCATCATATCCACAATAGGGAGTCTGATGACCCTCTTCCTCTTTATCGGCGGCACCAGTGCCCTGCTTCTGCTGCAGAACTGGATATGCACCCAGCGCAGACTCTCCATGCTGCATGCCGAGACCATCCGCCAGGAATATGCCTATCTGCGCAAGCAGATTAATCCTCACTTCCTCTTCAATGTGCTCAACAACATCGGCATCACCGTCTATGATGCTCCCGACTACGCCCGCAGTCTGATTTCCGACCTCATCCAGCTGCTCAGATACCAGCTCGGCGAGATGGGGCGCGAATCTACCACCCTATCACGCGAAGTGAGCTTCATCCGTAGCTATTTCGCCCTCGAGGCCACCCGGCGTGAGAGTTTCGAGTATCTGATCGATATCGACTCAGCCGACATGGATGCGAGGATTCCGACCCTGCTATTCATCCCATTCATCGAGAATGCGGTGAAATATTCGGGGGCCGACGACGGGGTGCCCGAAGTCGAGGTGCGGTTCTCTTCCGCCAATAGCCGGCTCACCTTCACGTGCGCCAATCCCTATGCTTCCGGCAATCGGGGGGCTCGCCGCAGCAGCGGCATAGGACTCGCCAACACCCGCCGCCGTCTTGACCTGCTCTATGATGACGCCTACTCGCTGCATTGCGGCCATGACGGCAATATCTATTGTGTAAAATTAGAAATACCGATACAATGAGATGCATAATAATCGATGATGAACCCATAGCCCGCAAGGGTATGCGGCGACTGGTGGAGAAACGCGGCGAACTTGAGCTGTCCGGCACCTTCGAAAGCGCATCAAAAGCTCTCGAATGGTTAGCCGCCAATGAGACCGAGCTGATTTTTCTCGACATCGAAATGCCCGGACTCAACGGCATTGAGTTTGCCCGCCGCCTTCCGAAAGAGTGCATGGTGATATTCACCACGGCATATTCCGAGTATGCGCTCGACGGCTTCGATGTCGATGCACTCGACTATCTGGTCAAACCCATTGACCCTGCCCGCTTCGACAAGGCCATTGACCGGGCTATGGCTTATCATCAGCTTGCCACGCAGGCCAAGGCTGAGGAGGCTGCACCACCGCTTGAGTTCATCATCGTCAAGGCCGACCGCAAATATGTGCGCGTGCGCCTGGAGGATATTCTCTACGTGGAGGGGCTGAAAGATTATCTGATAATACATCTCGCCGACCGACGCATCATCACCCGCATGACGATGAAAGCGATGGAGGAATCTCTGCCTCCTGCGAGTTTCATGCGTGTGAGCAAGTCCAACATTGTCAACCTGTCGAAAATCGACTCGTTTGACAACAATGATGTCTGCATCGGCACCACCGAAATCGCCATCGGTCTGTCATATCGTGAGAGCGTGTTAAATGCGCTGCTGAAATAGGGATTCTCCCCCCTCTCCCCACCTCTCCTACTTCCTACTTTGAGATAATGACTTCAATGGTTGCCGGCCGGAAGTTGGCCTGCACCATCCGATTCCACATTCCCGCCGACTTCCGGGAATATAATACAGAAAATACAGGTAATAAAGGTAAAAGAAGTATGATTTTTAGGTTTGTTTATGCAATCGGTGTCCTTGCCGGCACGTCATTGCCGGCCATGTCGCAGACGGATGCCGATATCGCGGCAACCGACTCGCTTGAGAGCCGGATGCTGAATGAGGTTGTCGTCACCGGCAACAACTCGGCGCAGCGCGTGGAGAACGTGCAGCTCGGCGCCGAGAAACTTGAGATGAAGGTGCTTGAGAAGACCCCGGTGCTGTTCGGCGAGGTCGATATCATCAAGTCTATCACGCTGCTGCCCGGTGTGCGCCAGGAGAGCGAGGGCTCGGGTGGATATATGGTGCGTGGCGGCACTGCCTCACAAAATCTTGTGCAGCTCGACGGCGCCACCCTCTACAATCCAAGCCATGTGATGGGCATATTCTCTACATTCAACGAGGATGCACTCGGCGGCGCCACCCTCTACAAGGGGCTTATGCCGGCATGTTATGGCGGCGCCACCTCATCGGTGCTCGACATACAGCTCGCTCCGGGCAACATGCAGCGCTGGCACGCAAGCGGCACAATCGGTCTGCTCGCTGCCAAGCTCAATGCCAACGGCCCCATCGTGAAAGATAAGCTCTCGCTGGCAGTAAGCGCCCGCCGATCGTATGCCGACCTCTTCCTGAAGATGGTGCCGAAATACCGCAGCACTATCCTGCACTTCTACGACGTCAATGCCAAGCTGCGTTATCGTCCGCGCCCTGACGACTATATCGACGCTTCATTCTCGATCACCCACGACAACATGGGTATATCCGACATCATGTGGATGGACTGGGGAAATATGGCTGCATCTGTCAAGTGGATAGCCTCGCGAGGCGACCACTGGAAATTCATCACCACCGGAGCCTGGACCGACTACACCGGCGACATGTGGATGGATATCATGGCCAACCGCCAGCGCCTCGATGAATATATCCGCACCGTGTCAATCAACGAGCGTGCATCATATGCCATCAATGACAACCATGCCCTCGAAGTGGGCTTCCGCTCCGAGCTCTTCCGCGTGAAATCGGCCGAGTGGACGGTCAATGATTCGAAAGAGAGGGATATCCGCTCTGGCTGGACCAATGAGCTATGGCTGGACTATAAGGGTGACCTCACCGAATGGTTCTCGCTTGAGGCGGGTGCCCGACTGAGCATCTTCTCGGCTCTTGACGGTCATTCTTTCTCTGAACTGCTCGATTACTACAATCCGGGTCTGCAGCAGGGTGCCAACCGCATCACAAAGAGCTACATCATGCCGGAACCTCGCCTGAGCCTGCGCTTCGATGCAGCCGAACATCACGCCATCAAGGCCGGTCTGACCTCAAGCTCACAGAATCTGCATGCCATACGCACCTCAGCCAACACCTTCCCCTTCGACCGCTACGCCATCACCTCAGCCGACATAAAGCCCGAGAAGGCCTGGCAATACTCACTCGGATACACCGGCACTACCGACGACGGCATGTGGGAATGGTCGGCCGAAGGCTACTACAAGGATATGCGCAATGTCTACGACTATCGCTCGGGTGTGACCATCTTCACCGACATCAATCTCGAGAAACTGATTCTCGGGGGAAAAGGGCGCTCATACGGCATGGAGCTGATGCTGCGCAAAAACTCCGGACGCCTCACCGGATGGGTATCCTATACCCTCTCGAAGACCCAGACACAAATCGACGGCATCAACGACAACCGCTGGTATGACGCATCCAACGACCGCCGCCATGACCTCAACATAGTGGCCATGTTCGACCTCACCAGCCGCTGGAGCCTCTCTGCATCATTCCTATACGCTTCGGGGCAGGCGCTGTCGATTCCTGACGCCAAGTATCAGCTATCAGGAGGCACTGTATATTACTATAGCCAGCGCAACAATTACCGCACGCCGCCCACGCATCGACTGGACCTATCGGCCAACTACCGCCATGTGGGGAAACGCTTCACCTACGAATGGACCATTGGCATCTACAACCTCTACAATCGCTACAACCCCTACATGATATACTTTGAGGATGCACCTGAGAATGCCTCGGGCACACGCGCCGTGCAGTATTCGATGTATGGCATCGTGCCTTCAGTTTCATACACTCTAAAATTCTGACCGATTATGAAAATTTCAAGATATTTCATCCTTCCGCTCGCCATGGCGGCGGCCGCTCTGACTTCGTGCGAGAAGGAGATTGAGTTCGAGTATCACGACATTCCTGAGCAGCAGGTCATCGAGGGGGTTGTCTCACAAGAGGGCGTGAGCGTGACGCTGACTAAGACCATCCCCACCGACGAGCCCTTCACCGACCACACCGTCACCGATGCCGAGGTGCTGCTCACCGACCTCACCTCGGGTCAGGTGCATAACCTTCGCCCTGACCCCGAAGGACGCTTCACACTTCCGGGCCTCGCCGGAGTCCCGGGCCATGACTACTCGCTCACCGTCAGCATCGGCCAGGAGACCTACACCTCTTCCAGCCATATGCTCGCCCCTGTAGAGATAGTGTCGGCCGAATTCAACTGGATAAAGATGCCATATGATGATGTGGCGGTGCTCAAGGTAGAGTTTACCGAAGATGAGGATAAGCTTGCCCGCTACTGGCTCCGCGTATACCGCAACGGCGAACCCTACGAATGGCAGGCCATCGAATCGCGCAACTCTGTCGACGGCCTCGTGACAGGCATGATGCTCACCTCGCGCAAGGACACCGATGAGGAGGATGACGCCTCAGTGCTGAGAGAGGGTGATGTGATCGACCTCGAGGTGCTCCCCATATCTGAGGAGATGGCCGACTATCTCGACTCGCTTAACAACGGCGACTACAACGGCAACCGCATGTTTGAAGGCGCCTACTGCCTCGGCTACTTCCTGGCCGCACCGATAGCCCGCTCACAACTTATCTACCACCCCGCCGACATCCCCTACGCCGAATAAACCCGCCCTCTTCCCCACTACGGAGGGTATACCCGTGGACGGAAATAATAAAACAGTGAGCCGGAAAGATGCCCCATAAGCAGGGCATCTTTCCGGCATCTATTTTGCTCGCCCTCTGTCGGGGCTGAGGATTGGGGTTATTTCACGAGCACTTTCTCTGTGCGGCCATTCTGCAGCTTCACGTATACACCCGGCATGAGCTGCCCGGCAGCCACACGATTGCCACTGAGGTCATAATACTCAGCTTCGGCATCCGATGCGTCCGAGGCATCAGCTGCAATCTCTGTCACCGAGCTCCACAGTTCAATCGATGTCACACCCGGGCATCCGGCGAAAGCATCCCCCGCCATCTCCTTGTTGAAATATGCTGATGGCTGCCGAGTGCCAACGACGTCGTGTAACCTTCATTTTCAAGCGCCGCTATTGGCAGAAAGAGAATATTTGTCTAAATTTGCAGAATCTCCCGGATGATATCTTAGCCGCATGGCTGCAATCTATGGCTGCAATCTCATGGAATATCAAGAAGATTTTGCTTACGGCCGCCACGCTGGCAGCCGTGATTGCCATATTGTATCTCTACACTACCCTTGACCCTGACGATGCTGTCGTCGGGCGTTTCTTCCCGAAGTGTCCGGTCAAGTTGCTCACCGGACTGCAGTGTCCGGGCTGCGGCCTGCAGCGCGCGCTGCATTCGCTGATGCAGGGTGATGTCATAGGGGCGCTACGGCATAATTGGTTTCTGGTCTTCTCTCTATCATATCTGCTCGGGCTGCTGCTGACGCGCAATCTCGATGGCCGCACCTCGCGCCTGCGGCGTTGGCTTTGGGGCAAATGGGGATGCTCGCTATTTGTGGCGCTTTACGCCGCATGGTTTGTGGTGCGCAATCTCCTCGGCATATAATACGCCATCAAATTCAGCAGCACTCCGATTTGACCGGATACCTACAATTTGCCCCGCCACTTTAGACAATAGTCATAAATTTGCAACGTTATACCTATACGCGGCACTCTCCCCACCCGCTGGCCGCTAAAAGCGTCAAACAAAAAGCGAGTGTCAATTCCCTGACACAACATTACACCCGATGTCACCCGCATGACCGTATTCATGCCGCGGCATTGCGAAGGATTTGAATATGAAGATTACATTTCTGATACCCCCCTGTTTCGACCATAAACAGCCCGCTGAGCGATCTGCCGGCTGCACCCGGATAGTATATCCGATGATCAACATCTATGAGCTGACTGCAGCCGCTGCCCTGCGTGAGGCGGGCCATGAGGTGGCTTACCGCGATTTCGTGTACAATACCGAGGGGCTCCCTGAGTTTGAGGCGTTTCTCGAGTCAGACGACTCTGATGCATATGCCATTTGGACTGTCAATCTTTCGCTCGAAAATGATCTCGAGGCCATAGGCCACATCCGCCGCTACAAGCGCCGCAATCCGGTGGTGATGATGGGCCCGGGGCCGACTTATTACGTAAACCGCGCTCTGGTTGACCCCAACACCTATCTTGTGCGCGGCGAGCCCGAACTCACCCTGCTTGAGCTCATGGCTGCGCTGGCAAAGGGTCAGAAACCCAACGGGGTGAAGGGTGTCACATATATTGATGAAAACGGCAAACGCGTCAGCAATCCGCCGCGCCCGCTCAACGACAATCTCGACGCTCTCCCCTTCCCGGCCCGCGACCTGCTCGATGGCCGACAGTATCATAATCCGAAACTCAAGACCGGACCCTACACCACGGCCTTCACCTCGCGCAACTGCCCCTATCAGTGCATCTATTGCGTACCGTCGTCGATGACTTTCGCACGCGAGATTGAATTCGGTCGCGAACACCCGGGGCGCAAACCCACCATCGGATTCCGCTCGCTCGAAAGCGTCGAGAAGGAGATCGACCAACTGGCGGCCGAGGGCTACCGCGCCATCGGATTCATGGACGACAACTTCATCTGGAATGAGGAGCGCACCGCCGGAATCTGCCGCATCATGAAGAAGCATGGGCTCGTGTGGGGTTGCCAGGCACGCGTAGACGCCATCACCGAACCGATCGCCAAGATGCTCGGCGAGTCGGGCTGCCGATATGTGGACCTTGGCATCGAGTCGTTCGACCCCGCCATACTCGAATATGTCAAAAAGGGAATCACGCCCGAAGACATTCGCCGCTCGGTGCGTCTGCTGAAGAAGTATAATGTGCCCGTGAAGCTGAATGTGCTCATCGGCAGTTCGCCGCTCGAGACTCGCGAGACTGTGGCCTACACCCTGCGCGAGGCTAAGCGCCTCGATGTTGACCAGGTGATGTTCAACATCGTCTCACCCTTTCCAGGCACAAAATATTACGAGATATGCAAGGAGAATGGATGGATCAAGGGTGGCAAGTACCGCCCTACCGATGTGCAGCGCGAATCGATTCTCGACCTTCCGCAGATCAGCTCTGAAGAGATGGAGAAACTCCTCTTCAAGAACAACCTCTCCTACTTCCTCTCGCCACGCTTCATCTGGAAGCAGGTGCGCCGCTTCCGCTCGGCCGAGGAGTTCAAAGCCGCCGCCAAGGCTCTGAAGATTAAGCTTTTCCATTAATCGGACTGAGTTAAATTAGATATGGAGTAATCTGTTGATGCGTATCCATAAATTCTCTTTACCTCATCCCGAATACTTCATCCCTAATACCTAATACCTAATCACTAATACCTACCACATGCTCTCCATCATTATCCTGACCTGCAACCAGCGCGACTTCACGATGCGTCTGCTCGAGTCGATGCGCGATTGGCTCCTTTCGGCCGCTCCGGGCCGAAAGGGTGCCGGCGAGGACGATGATGAGCACGTGGAGGTGGTGGTGGTCGACAATGGGTCGAGCGATTCCACATGCCGCGAGGTCAAGGAATGGGTGCGACGTCATGCCATCGGCAATCTGCAACTCGTGGAGGCCGGCAGCAACCTCGGAGTGGCACGCGGCCGCAATCTCGGACTGCGCCATGCCAAGGGTGATCTGCTCATGCTGCTCGACAACGACACGATTGCCTCACCCGCGACTTTCCGCGCCATGATGCGCCACCTGCGCAGCAATCCGCAATGCGGACTCGTGGCGCCGGCCCTATACTCGCCATCCGGCGAACTACAGGCCTCGGCAAAGCCCTATCCGGGATTGTGGATAAAGCTGGCCCATGTGCTGCGTCCGGGGCGTGAACTGAAATGCGAGCGCACTGAGCTCTCAAAGCCCCACCCCTATTATGTGATAGGTGCATGCCAGATGTTTCGCCGCGAAGTACTCAATCTGGTGGGGATGCTTGATGAGTCGATATTCTTCGGCCCTGAGGACTGCGATTTCTGCATACGCATCCGCAAGGCCGGGCTGACGGTGGACTACCGCTCCGACCTGCGGCTCACCCACGACTGGCAACGCGCCACACGCCGCTTACCATTCGGCTGGCTCGGCCGCCGCCACGCCGCCGCGCTCCTGCGCTTCTATCTGCGGCATCCGTTACCCTGACAACATAATAACCGCATAACTGTAGGAGGCAGCCCCGTACGGACTGCCTCCTCTTTTGTCATTGGGCACAAATTTCAGGGTGTCCAAGGCAATAACTACATCACTGAAGGAGGCAGCCCCATGCGGGACTGCCTCCTCTTCGATTCATCTATAAGAATGGTTAACTATACGGACGGGGGCAAGCCGCGCCCGGAGTGGGACTATCAACGTACGATCTTTATCGTCTGGCCCTCGCAGACCACGATATAGATACCCTCGGCAAGCGACTCGAGTGAGTTCTCGCCTGCGGGGAGTGTAGTCATCAGCTGGCCACCCAGCGAGAATACGCGGGCCTCGGCCGGAGCTGTGAGCAGATGTGCGGCTGCATTATAGGCCAGTGCATCACCTGCCACCTCATCTACACCTACATTACCCGAAGTCACATAGGCTGAGAGGCGGATTACACCATATTCATCAGCATGCTCGCCATTGACCACATACTTCTGCGGCACCTTGGTGCGCGCGTCAGTATAGAGGCAGAACCACTGGCATACATAAGAGTCATCGGCCACATAGCACTGCAGCTCGACCTCGCTGCCCTCAAGCACCACTACCTGAGTGCCCTCGAAGCCCTGCGGAGTGATGACTGTGGTGAAGGCCACTGATGAGAGATTTGCATATTCAAGGCCATCGACATAGCACTGCTGCATGTTGATGGTGTATGATTTGTGCTCCTCATCGGCCACGAATGCACCCTGCACCATGATGTTGTCGACACCCTCGGGCACGACCAGAGTATAGGGAGCCGTCGTAGAGATGAGCTCGATTATATTCTCAGGATATGACCATGTGAAGCCATTGAACTTATAGCCGGGAGCGGCAACCGGAATGATTGTCACAGTCTCGCCAGACTTCGCACGATATGAGCTGTTACCCTCTTCGTTGATGTAGATATAGCCGATTGTAGAGTGGGTCACAGGGTCTGACACCTGATAACCTGAAATTGTGCAGAACTGCTCGATATATGTGGTCACATCGATTGTGGCATCCTCGCTGACAGTGTAGGTGGCACCCTTGTTGTCGGCATCGAGCTCTATGTCAGAGCCATTCACCTTGACTGACTTCAGACGCACATCGCCATAGCTGACAAACTTCACAGTCGAACCCTTGGCCAGCTCATTGACACCCTGCTGCAGGATTGAGTCACGCTCGCCGTTGGGGAAGTAGGTCAGGGCTGACACCTTGCTGTTGTCGCAAGAGTATGTGAGAAGAGCGTTGCCCTCGGCAGCCACCCATTCCACAACCTCGATGCTCAGCGCGCCGGCTGCATTGACATTCACCTCCCAGAGCTCAGTCTCTTCGTTGTAGTCTGCATAGAGACCAGTCCCGGCCTGGAAATCCTTGATAAGATAGCCCATGGTGGGAGCGAAGGTCAGTGTGGTGCCGGGCATGGCGGCAAGCACTGTGGTCTCGGCAGTGAGTGTAGCCTCCTTGTCGTCGTTGGTGACTTTGAGACGGGTGTAGTCGCCGATTACCGACACAGTCACAGGCACTGCTTTCTGCTTCTCTTTGGTGGTGATCACGAGTGTAGAACCGGTCTCGACAGCGGCAGTGTAAGTGCCGTCAGACTTGGCGTCGACAGGCATACCGTCGAGCACTACCGACACGATCTCATAGTCGGCGGCAGCCACGATGCTGAGCGGGTTGCTGACGGCGGTGAGTTTGTTGGTGCCGTCGGTCAGGGTGAGCACATCGCCATAGCCGTTCTTGTCGGTGATGACCACAGCCGCAGCGTTGTCGATAGTCAGAGTGATGTCAGAGATGGCGTCGCCCTGCACATATACTGTGCCCTCTTTGGTCACCATGAAGCTCTGGATGCTACCTTCCGACACAATCATATTGCCGGCCTCAGTGGCATAAAGACCTGAAAGAGCGGTACCCTTAGCACCGGCTACCGACACGATTGAACCGGCATGTATGCCTACAGTAGCATTATCCTTAGTCACGCCGAGATTCTTACCCTCGACTGTGAATACGAAATCATCAAGAGTGCGTGCGCTGCGCAGCACTGCGAAAGTCACGTCGACCTCCGGGCCTACGGCATCAATCACGAAGGTATCACCCTCATTGACGAAGGCGCGCCAGCCCACCCAGTCGCTATAGACGAGGTCCTCTGTCTTGCCATTGGCGAAGATGCGCTTGATAGAGCGGATTGTGCCACCCTGCACCGGATAGAAATCGACTGCATACACATCCTTCGGAGCCACCGTAGTGTAGGGGCCGCTGCCGTAAAGGGTGAGCACCTTGCTTGTCTCGGGCTTCTCCCAGCTGCATTCGGCATCGGTCCAGGCTATGAGCTGCACATTTGAGCCGAGATTGACATCTACACCAAACTCGATACCCTCTTCGCTGACCTCCACGGTCACGAAGCCGTAGTCTTTGGCGGGGGTGATTGTCCAGGTGCCGTCGCCATTATCGACTGCCTTGTTTTCCCAGTCAATCTCATAGTTGACGCCGGTGATCTTATAGCCGGCGAGGGGTGCGATCTTCACCTCTTTGCCGGGGAGTGTATAGTACTGCTCCTGGTCGATGATGACAGTGGCATCGTCATACGACACTGAAATCGAACCGAGCGGATTGACATTAAACCATGTCTGATAGTCGCGAATCTCGACCGGAGCATCAGCACCTGTGTCGATATCCACAGTCATGTCGGAGATGGCAGTGCGGTAGGCACCATCGCCGGCGGGATAGATTTCAGAGCCATCCACAGTCACCGATTTGATCTCGGCTCCGTTGGCGGCCGCTATTGTAAGCGGGTTGTCGGCAGATGTAAGATTGAACGTGTTAGACCCGTCGACAAGGGTCAGCTTCGCCCCGCTGTAGCCGTAGGTCACGGATACGTTGGAGGCTCTGTCAACATTGATGTTGACCGTTTCAGCCGTAGCCGTCGCCACTCCGAAGATTATGGCGAAGAGCATGAGAAGAAGATTTTTTCTCATAATGGTCCGGTTTAAGTTAATATTGTGATTTTGGAATGAAGGCTGTAGAGAAGTCGGATGCGGATTCTGCAAGCCCGCGGGCTCGGATGTGAATCTGCATGAATCATGATTCGCGTTTAATCAAAACGTCAGTTAATTTACATCTCTCTCGTCATGCCGTCGCCCGGCTGGGTCATGTCTGCCCCTACGGCCGGCGGCATGACGTGGAGATGCGGGTATATCCTGTATTGAAGAGAGGTGCAGATGCTGCATCAATGAGCGGCTCTCTTCACAAATTTCGTGGTCTCGCCCGAGTCGGTGCGACGCAGGTATATTCCGGCTTCGGCAGCGTCGATATCCACTTCGAGGCCCTGGAGGTTGAAGTAGCGCGCGGGCTGCTGGGCTGCATCGGCTGCAATCTCATCGACACCTGACTCAATCATGAAGTCAAATGTAATCACACCATCCTCGCTCTCGCGGATGTTGGTGATGGGCATCGACACCGGTTTGCCGCTCGAACGCCATACGGCGCCGGGCGCTGACTCATCAGTAAACTCGGTCTTGCCGCGGCTGCCGGGCCAGGGATCGCCGGCCTCGCCATCGGGGGTCATGTTGCGTGAGTTGTCGGCCGGGATGATATTGATGTGCTCATAGCGCGACACAGTGGGTGAGTTGGCGCTGTTCTTGACCCATGCCGAGCGGTCGTAGTGGCAGTATGATATCACAAGGCCATGGCCGGGCAGGGCTGAGTCGAAGTCGATGAGCTGACGGTTTTCGAGAGTATAATATTCGTTGGGGTTCTCGGGGTTGACGATAAAGGCGCAGTCATTGGTGTCGCCGAAGTTGCGCAGTGTCACATCCTTCTGGGGCGAATCGAGCACCATGGGCTGAATCCAGCCAAGGGTGAATTTCTCCATCGAGGTGTAGTTGCAGGGTGTGCGGCCATCGTCGTTGTAGGGGCCGTAGCACATCATGTCGAAGTGGCCCATGCCGTAGCCGCCTGTGCCCATGGCGTCGTATACGTCGGGCAGGCCGAGGATATGGCTAAACTCATGGCAGATTGTGCCCACACCGTCGAGATTGGCACCGCTGCCACCCTTGAGCTCGCAAGAGCAGGCAGCCACACCGAGATACATGCCGCCGAATGAGTCAAACACATACTCAGTGATATCCTTCATGGCGGGCCAGATGCACTCTTCAGGACCACCCTGCGCCTGGCCATGGCCGGCGAAGATGACGAAGAGGAAGTCTACAAAACGGTCGCCATTCACGTCATAGCGAGAGAAGTCTACATCAAATTCATCCTGCGCTGCATGGGCCGAGTCGCGGAAGAGTCCGTCGAGGTCCTCATACAGGCCGTAGTCGGCACGGTTCTTGGGTAGAGTCACCGGGCCGATGATGTCGAACTCCGGAGTGAATACACCCTTCGACTGGGCGGCAAAGAAGTCGTTGACACTGCCGTAGGTCTCCACGCCGCTGTATCCGGGCTGGTTGACCTTGGTGTCGAAGTACTCGCGGGTTGAGCCGGGCTGGAACTTCACATCCTGGAACTCTGCCATTATGATAAGTCCGCGCACTGTGCCGGTGGTGGGGAAATCGCGGCGTATCTCGGCAGGAGCCACACGTGCCTCGGCGTTAGACTGTCGCTGAGCCATCGCCTCAAGGGCGGCTTCGCGGCGCGCCTCAAGCTCATCGCTGCTTACGGGCTTGATGAAGCCATCGGCCATGTCGGCCATCATGAGTGTCCCTTCGGGAGTGACATACCAGTGAAAACCGGCATCACCCATGATTGTGGCGCTGAAAGTGGTGCCATCGGGCTGAGCCACCTCCACCACTCCGGGCATCGGAGGAACCGCAGCGGCAAAAAGACAGCATGCAGCCGCCGCTGTACCTAAAATAAATCTGTGTAGTTGACGTTTTGCCATAGTTAGATATTATATGGAAAGAAAAGATTGTTGTTTCTTAGATTTTTTAACTCTAATATGAAGAAATGTTAGCTCTTCACTTTGCAAAGGTATAATTTTTTTTTGGCCGAAAGTATTGAAAAGGATGTTTTTTTTATCGTTTAACAATAATTAACTAATATTTCGCCCTACTTTCTCCGAGGCCCTATTATATTTGCAAGCGAAAGAGGTTTTTAGTGCTCCAAGAGGGAATACTGCAGACTCTATGCTATCAGAATTTTTAACAAAAGTATATATAATTTTCAATATTCTACATATTATATATTGTTAAAAATTCCGTTTATTGTGAAATACGGGGGCTTTGAATTGACAAATGCTCATTTCCTCGCTCCGACCCGGCATCGCGAAGTGATTGCAGCCCACATGCGGCACACACTGCCGCCATCGTCAATAGGCTGCCTTCGGCGCCCCGGCGCCTTGAATCATCGCAGCCGCGAAGTCTACCCCCTATTCACATACATTCTACCTAATTCTACCTAAACAAATAAGTTTCACCTAACACATATTGACAAATGAAGAAGTTTTTACAGTATTCATTGGTTGCGGCTGCGGCTCTCTCCGCCACAGGCCAGATGGCAGCTCAGGCTCCCGGCAACCGCATGATCTACGGCTTCAACCTCGGTTCGGCTGAATGGAAAGACGGCACTAAAGCTTACGACTGCGGATTCTGCGCATATCCGTTTGACCTCTCAGCCAACGGCACAGTGCTCCGCTCGTATCTCGACAATCCCAACCGGGCTATGTATGCCGGCACCGGTGTGGAGGGCATTATATATGCGTGCGAATATGAATTCACACAATCTACCACCGAACCGGAATCGACCGACCTCGTGGCCTTCAACACATTCAACGGCACAATGGAGCGCATCGGCAAGTGGAATCCTGACCAGACCCACTTCAAGCCCTCCGACATGACCTACGACATCAAGAACGACAAGATCTACGCCATGGGCTACGATTACGGCTCAGGCATATATGAGGTCAACCGCGAGACAGGCGAGTTCACCAAGGTCTGCTCTCTGGCCACCGGCGGCACTCTGGCTTGCAACGCCAAGGGTGAGCTCTTCACAATCGATTCGGGTGGCGACCTCTACTCTATCAATCTTGAGAATGGCAAGATGGCCAAACTCATGTCGACCGGACTGAGCGGCATGCTCTTCAACCAGACCATGGAGTTCGACCACACCACCGGCCTCCTCTACTGGGCATCATGCACACGCTCTCATCCCCTGGGTGCTGAGAATGTATGGCTGCAGGAGATTGACCTCTCTGACCTCGACAACATCACTATCCGCGAGGTCGGCAGTCTGGGCATCCAGTCTCGTTTCGTGGCCATGCACATTCCTTATGCCGACAGCCTCGAGGCTCCGGCCGCTCCGACTGAAGTGACTTCGAAGGCCGGCGACGGTGGCATAATGGCTGCCGAACTCAGCTGGACCAACCCCACCACTGCCTTCGGCGGCGGCGACCAGGGTCAGCTCTACGGCATCGTCATCAAACGCGACGGCGTGCAGGTGCACTACATCAGCGACCCCACTCCGGGCGAGAAGATGCAGTGGACTGACACCAGCATCCCCGAGCGCGGCTATTACCGCTACGACATCCAGGCTGTCAACGCCAAGGGCAACGGCGGCAAGGGCACCGCTTTCCAGTTTGTAGGCGCCGACGTGCCTGCGGGCGTGGAGAATATCAAGGGTAAATTGGCCGATGACATGTCGTCGATCACCCTCACATGGGAGGCTCCGAAGACCGGCGCACACCTCGGTGCATTCAATCCCGCCGAGTGCACATACACCGTGGTCCGCAACGACAATGTCACCGTAGCCACCGACATCACCGAGTGCACCATCACCGACAATGATTTCGTGCGTCTGCTCAACTACAGCTACACCATCATAGCCAAGAATGCCGAGGGTGAGAGCTCCACAGTATCTCCCTCTTTCATTATCGGCCCGGCTCAGGCACTCCCGCTCGACCAGACTTTCGAGAATGAGGCTCAGGTGCGCAACCGCTGGACTATCGTCGATGGCAATGCCGACACATATTCATGGCTCTTCGCCACTGACCTCGGCCATGCTATCTTCGGCGACTATGAACTCTGCGCCGAATATATCACATCGCCGACTCTTGGCAACTCTGAGGATGCCGATGAATGGCTCATCTCACCCCCGCTCAAACTTGAGGCAAATACGGAGTATATGGTACTCGTGAGCGCACGCTCTTACAGCTCTATCGATGGCACTGTCGACTCTGAGGAGACTCTCGACGTGATGATGGGCAAGCAGAACACCGTAGAGGCCATGACCGAAAAGATCGGCACTCTCATGATTGGCGCTAACGATGCTGACGAGACCACCGGCACAATGGCATTCGTAGAGCAGGCTGCAATTATCCCGGAATCCGACGAGGACCAGGTGCGCTGCGTGGGTCTGCACCTCGTGTCGCCTCTGATGCGCGCAGGCTTCCTGCAGATCAATGCCATCTATATCGGCGAGAACGACGGCACCGGAGTGGAGAACATCTCTCTTGACGCTCCCGAGGCGCTCTTCTCTCTCACCGGCCGCACTCTGCTCATCACAGGCAAGTTCAGCAATGCCGCTCTCTACGACATGCAGGGCATGAAGGCTGCCTCTATCACAAGCGCCATCACCGACCTCGGCCAGCTCCCGAAGGGCATCTACGTGCTCTCTATCGATGGCCGCGCTTCGAAACTGATCCTGAAATAAAACCCGCTGGACAGGGGACGGGCTCTCTCCGCCCCCTATCCGACGGCTACCCTGAAAGAATAAAATATCCTTTATCCTTTTTTCATACTTTCCATTAAATGCCAACCCCGGCTGCCTCCCTTAACGGAGCAGCCGGGGTTTCCTTATTTACCCTAATCAATTATATCTGCCCATTAGTGTCCACTAAAAATTTTGGAGGACACTAATCGGTTAAATAATTAAACAA
>OFFB01000553.1_pt1 | contig 34331 bp, 27 predicted proteins | sample 1521281 | NCBI WGS metagenome assembly OFFB01 (sample SAMEA3504109, study PRJEB24116) | mouse gut metagenome | biome: mouse gut; feature: mouse-associated habitat; material: faeces | place: Denmark | collected 2011
GAAGCCGGCAGGCTTCCGGAAAAGGCGCCCGGATTAATCAGCGCACTGCCACTTTCACACTCTTGCCATTCAGAGTCACAACATACATACCTGCCGGAAGCGCCAGGAATGAGCCCTTGACCTCGCGGGCCACGCAGCGGCCATCAATGCTATAGACTGAAGCTTTGCCATTGTTGGCGCGCAGAGCCACGCCACCCTTCAAGCCATAGGCCATCAGAGGCTCAGCCGATTCGCCAAGCACACCCTTCACGCCATTGTAGCCGGGCACCTCCACCTCGCATGCATTCTCGATAGTACCGTTGATGTTGTTGACCACCAGTGCCACCACACGCACCTTCTTGGCATCGGCAACGCCGGTGAGAGGAATCTCAACCTCGAAGGGATATTCCACACCCTCCTCGATCGATGCGGGCAGCGATTCAGCCACACCTGCGGGCTCAGAGCACTCACGTGCCACCTCGTTAAACTTCAGAGGCACGAGCTCACCCTTATCCTCAAAGCCATAGTAGTCGTCATCCAGGCCGGCGGCATAGTTATGCTGCACATAGGGGCCTACGCCATTCTCTATCACCACATAGCCTACGCGATAGTCAGCATCCTCCTCAGAGGCACCGAATTTAGTCTTCGTGCTGAGCTTGAGAGTGTTCTGTGCCGAGCCATTCTCTACTGTGGCCGAAATCTCGGCATATGCCGGAACCTCGCTGAGCATCTCGAAGTAGTATTCGAGGTCTTCGGGGTCAGGATAGATCTCTGTGCTCATATCGCGGTTGGCGTAAGCGCAGGGGAAGCCGGTCACAACCTGTGAAATCTCATAGTAAGGCTGGTCGACATCACACACCTCCATCTCGTCGCCCGAGTGTACGGCGATGCCGATAAAGCCCTTGTCGGCGTAGTTCTCAGCCATGTATTCCATGCCGGCATAGCCTACGACACACCATCCGCACCATGTGCCGGTGTACTCTTCGAAGACAGTGTTCTTCGCGTAGCCCTCTGAGATACAGAGCAGCGTACCCTCGATGATATCGAGGTCATCGTCGGCAATCTTCTCGCCGTTGACGGCTGAGATATAGAACTTGTAAGCGATATTGTTGCCAACAGTAGTGCATTCGAATTCGGCGCCGTCAAGGCTATACTCGCCATACGCCAGGGGAGCGTAAGCCACATCCAGAGTCTTCACCTGAGGCTCCATACCCTCCACCTCGAGTGTGAGGTCGATGGTCTCGATGGTGTTGGCTCCTGCATTGCTATATTGTATCAGCGCCTCGAAGGGCTCGCCCGGAGCTGCATACACCGGCAGCTGATAGGCATATACTGAGGTCACATTAGTAGGAAGTATGTCGCCGTTGACACGCGCCTTCATGCAGAGGTTGCCATAGTCATAGCCAAGCTCGCTCCAGTCGTAGTCTTCGGCCTCGAATACGGGATAACCCCAGTCGTCATATCCTGAGTACTTCGACCATACGTAGCAACTCATCGAGTCGAGGGGATAGTTGTAGTCAGTGATGAAGATGCCGTAGTTGCCATCCTCGGGCACATCCTGGAAGGTATAACCGATATACACAGGTGTCTCGGCTTTCAGTGTGTAGGGCTGGTCGAGGGGAATCTCCTGGAATATCACACCTTCAGAGTCAAGATCAGCCGTGGTCGATACCACCGGCTCGCCATCGAGGGCCTCCTTGACCCACACGGTCACCTTCTTGACAGGATTGTCGTATACATACCATCCATCCTCCTCGCGCTCTGAATCGAAGTCCAAGGGAGTGCATACAGTCACCGCGCTTATTGTGGCGCCGGCCCAGGTTGTGGCTTTCTCGGCGCTGAGCTGGATTGCACCGCCAAATTCTCCGGCGTTTGAAGGCATGGCCAGATAGGGTGAATCACAGTAGCCCCAGTTCATCGAGAGCTGCGTTGCCTCATCGGCACGGGTGAGGCGCTTCTGCAGCGGTGAGCCGGGAGTGCGCATCAGCTCCGAGGCCTTGAGGTTGGAGGTCAGCTTGCGCGCCGGCATACCCTTACGCTCGGTCAGCTGACCCGAGAAGCTGAGTGACTTTGACGGATTGACAGCAAAAGCGCCTGAAACTGCCATTACGGCAGCCAATGATAGTAAAGACTTCTTCATATAACTATGATTATGGTTAATATTTCCATCCCAAAGATGGCATATCTACATTTCCACCGCAATAACTTCTAACAATTTTAAAGCGCGGATGCACAAAATTAATACAATTTTCCATTCTATCAAAAATTTTTATAAAAATAATTAAAAAAATATTTTGAGGCGCCGGTGATGAGTCTCTGCTTTCTGACCCGCCGGCTATGAGATGACTCAGATTAGTGGCAACTTGAAAAAAAAGAGAGGCGCCCCCTTCCACGATGTGAAGGGGCCGCCTCTGTATATTGGCAATTATCGATTAGTAAGCTGCGCTATCAGCGGATGACTACCTTGCTGATCTTGCCGCCCTTACGCATCACATAGATGCCGGGAGTCGGGTTCTCTACACGCACACCCTGGAGTGTGTAGAACTCAGCCTCTGCCTCTTCGGCACCGATGCCTTCGACGCCTGTCCAGCCTGAGTTGTCGTAGAAACCACCCACAACGAGATCGAAGTCATCAGTCTGACCCTGGCCGTTGCCGCCGTTGAAGATTACCTGTGAGCCGGCTGCCACTGTGGGAAGCTCGATCACGAAGTATCTCTTGCCGTTGAGCTCAGTAGTCTTGGTCATCTGCTTGCCGGGCCATGCACCGAAGTATTCAGTGACGCCATTCCAGGCATATGCGTAGACATTGCTCCAGTTGCTTGAGTTGTAGAAGTAGATCACATCTTCGCCAATCGGGTCAACGATGTCATCACCGCCGCCACCGCCGCCGAGGTCAACTACAGTGTAGCCTGTAGAGCCATTGTAGGTGAAGTAGCTGTTCTTGGTGATATTCTTGATATCATCAGTCTGGCCATTATCATTGAAGATGATGTTGACACCCTTCACCTCCTCGGGGAAGGTATAGTACCAGTAATCCTGGCCATTCACATTGGTCTGTTCTGTGAGGCGTGTGCCGGGCCATTCTCCAGTCAGCTTCGCACTGCTTGTAGCATCCCATGCATAGAGGTTGGGAGCCGAAGTGGCAGCTACGTAGATAGTGATGCCGTCGGTCACGGGCAGGGGTGCACGCTTGGTGTATTTCACGCTGCCGGTCTTGGTGACGTCGCCGTTGGTGGCGCTCCAGGTCACCTCCACGCTCTCGCCCGGCTCCATGTCGGCGCCAAGAGTGAATGAGGCAGTGTTGGTGAAGTGTTTCTCAGAAGCGTCGCCGATCTTATACCATGAAGCGGTGGCGTTGGAAGCGGTCACCTTCACAGTGATTGTGTCGTCGAATGAGCCGCCGTTGGGCGAGAAGCTTACCTTGGGCTGCGGAGTTACGTCTACGTCAATCTTCTTGGCGTTGCCGTTGCCGTCATACTCAAAGTATGTGTCAGAAGTGATGCCGGTGATGTCGGGAGTCTTGCCGTTGGTGCCGTCGGTAGTGAAGATCACGCTTGCGCTCTCGATGTCATCGAGGGTGAAGCTCCAGAATGTGCGGCCGTCGATCTCGGTGCTCTCGGTGAGCTTCGAGCCGGGCCATGTGCCGTTGGGCTCTGCCTGCTTGCCTGCGCTGTTGGTGCCCCAGATGTAGGCGTAGGGAGCGCTGTCGGCAGTCACGTAGATAGTGGTGGTGGCGTTCGGGTCAACCTTCTTGTAGGTAGCTGAGCCGGTGTATTCCACACCGTCGGCACCCTTCACACCCCATGAGATGGTGATGGTGTCGCCGAAGTTCATGTCGCTGCCGAAGGTTACGCTCTTCTGCTGGCCCTGGGTGAGGTTCACCTGGGCTGCGTCGCCGAGCTTGTACCAGCCTGATACGGCTGCATCGTTGAGGGCGATGGTCACTGTCATCTCGTCGGTGCGGAACGAACCGCCGGCAGGAGAAAGCTTCATGCCTGCTGAGCCGATTGCGTCATCCTTGGTGTAGTATTCTGTTGTGCCGGGGTCAGTGAATGTCACGCTGCCTCCATGGCTGACGGGAGTAGTGTCGTAGATGAACTTGCCGTGCTCGCCCACCTGCTTGCTTGCGCCCTTCCAGTCTTTGACGAGGATACGCAGCTGACCCATATTCTTGGGGGCGTCGACAGTGATTGTGCCACCACCCTGGTACTGCTTGCCGGTCACGATGTCGGTGTATGTTCCGGCGGGCACATCCTCGAATGTAGCGCCACCGTTGAGGGCTACCAGAGCGTAGCTGTCTTTCCATGCACGCTTGTAGGCCTTGCCGCCGTTGGCGGTGCAGCCGTCGAAGGTGTACTGACCCTTACGCAGCGCGGGCACAGCGGCACGCAGCTGGTTGAGGCGGCGGATATGCTGGGCGAGGTCGGCGTTAAGAGTCTCCTTGACATTGCCTGAAGCCTCATACTCACCGAAGTCAGTAGTGCTTACGCTACCCTCCAGATATGCACCGAAGTATGCGCGGCCTGACTCGGCAGATGCCAGATTCGGACCCTCGTCGATGGTCTTGCCCTTCTGGAACTCTACCTCAGAACCGTAGTAGAGACAGGGCACGCCACGGAATGTGAACATCAGCGAGAGGTTCTCGGCCCACTGTTCGGTGCCGTCGCTGAAGCGCACGCCGTCGTTCGGACCCGGGCTGTAGTCGTGAGAGTCTACATACACCACATTCCATGATGCGTCATTATAGTAGTGGTCACCCTCCTGGGCGATACGCACTGCCTGGTCGGCGCTGTGGAAGTTGTAGTGCATCGGGAAGTCGATCACATTGAAGCCTGATGCATCCGAGTAGTCGGGCTCGTGCCATGCGCCGTTCTTCATGAAGACATTGTCAGAGTCATGCACAGTGGCAGGGTCCTTGGTGCAGGTGAGCATGTTGCCGATCGGCGCTCCACCCTCGGGCACAACCTGGCTGGCCCACCATTCTGCATCATACTGCTTCCACTCATTGACCAGAGCGGGGTCAGACTTCCAAGTGTAGTAGTGGCTCGAAAGCACGTGATTGTCGCGGTAGATGACGCCGCCGTAGCGTGCGCAGCACTCACCGAACATATAGAAGGGAGCCTCGTTAAGACGTTTGCTCTTATACTTCTCGCCGAGCTCGATAAATTTCGGGATGAAATATGAGTTGAAAGTCAGCGGGGCGATGTGGCCTGTGGTATCGATACGGAATGCGTCGACACCCATCTCGATAAACTTGCCGTAGCACTCCACCAGATATTCATCTACAGCGGGGTTCTCGGTGTTGAGGTCTACGCAGTCACCTGCGATCTGGCCCCACCAGCGTGAGGGGTCGTCCCAGTTCCAGGCGTTGGCCACGTGGTGCCAGTAGTTGTTGCTGTCATGGTTCTGGCCGTCGGTATTCTTCAGATATTTGAAGCGCTCGGTATACTGGTTCGCACCCTCGCCCTCGGCAGGGAGTTCCCAGTACGACTGTCCACCGAGGATATCGGTCGGTATCAGACAGGCCTCGATATCAGCCTGGTTGCGGATATTCTGGTCGCGGTCGAAGAGGTGGGCGAATTTCTTCTCGCCGAAGTTGCCGGTGTGCTGCAGCACGATGTCGAGCACAATCTTCATACCCTTGGCGTGGGCGGCATCGATAAGAGTCTGGAAATCCACATCCTCAGCCGAACCCCACTCCTTGCGGCTCTCATAACGGAGGTCGACAGAGCTGAAGTCCATGGCGTGATAGCCGTGGTAGTCATAGCCCGAGCCATTCTGCACTACCGGAGTGATCCAGATAGCAGTGAAGCCCAGAGCCTTGATATAGTCGAGTTTGTCGATCAAGCCCTTGAAGTCACCGCGCCACAGCGGGTCGTTGTACTTGATCTGATTCTCCTGTCCATCCCAGCAGAGGACATTGTTTTTCGGGTCGCCATCGTAGAATCGGGTAGTTATGGCGAAATAGATCGTCTCATCACGGAAGTCAGTGCGGTCACCCACAAAGGTTGACGCAGCTCCGCTGAGCGCCGTTGCCGCCAGCAACGAACCCGCTACAAAATGCTTTAAGCGATTCATGGTGAGTTGGTTAAAAAGTAAAAAAATGTAAGAATATTAAGCCTGATTGTGGACGTACTCCTCTACTGACTCGAAGCCTATAAAACAGCGGCCACAAAAGTTTTTCCGGTAATATCGGCAAAATTACGAAAAAAAATCCGTAACTCCGCATCTCCCAGCAAAAAAAAGCGCCCCAGCCGCCTCAGCGGCGCCTGACCGGCGCGCTACGCCCCCGGGCCACCCGGCCCTAAACTCCCCAAAACGCAAGCGCAGCAAGCCAGCCCGCCCAAGCCCAGCCAGCGCAAGCCCGAGCCCAGCCTGCCCAAGCCTGCGCTCGCCGCCGCAGGGGCAGCAGAAGCTCCGCCGGCGTCCTTATCTGCGCTTGCGTTTTTGGAGGTTGAGCCCGGGTCCGGGCTCAAATGAGCCGTGCCGCCGAGGGCGGCACTCCCATCGCCGCCTCAGCGGCGCCTGAAGAGGCGCACTTGCGGCTCCATGAGCACTGCGCGGGCCAGCGCGTTCATCGACTCGCAGCATTGGCGCGTCAGCGCCCGGCGGGTCGTAGAATACTCCAGCGGGCCAATCAGCAGCAGCTGCCCCGCGGCGCAATAGTCGAAATAGCGCCCCGAGGGCTTCCAGCGGTCAGGAAAGCCGTCAGGCCGGATCCATATCACGCGGCCTCCGGCCTCGAGTGCCCGCTGCATCATTGCCCGCTCTTCAGGGTGAATGAACGGTGACACCAGCACCCCGCCGGCGCGCAGCGTCTCCTCCCAGCGGGCCCGGTTGAGGCGCCGCTCATCCTCGCTATAGCCCCGGCTGTAGCGCACCACACACTTCATCGCCCCCTCAAGCAAAAGAAGATTACCATAAAGAGCCACCGCCTGACCCCCTATCCATCCCCCCATCACATTGACAAAAAACTCCGGATGCTCGCGCTTGAGGTATAACCGGCGCGGATTATCGATTATATAGCGTGTGGTGGTGTCGAGCTGACCCTTTTTGGTCAGTATGCGGTCGTTATAGCCGGTTTGGAATATCCGCCCGTCAAATTCCAGCTCATACTTACGCAGCAGCAAATCCCTGTAGCGCTCATTGGCCTCAAGCCGGAAACTGCGCACCACATCGCCCGGATGATAGGCTATCCTCTGTGTGACCCTGAGCAACACATGCAGATGATCGGGCATGAACACGTATCGCAGCATCCTCACCTCCGGATACTTCCGCAGGCTCCATCGCCATGCCTCGCGCAGCGATGCCCCTAAGGGCGTAAGCCTCGCCTCGGCCACGGCCTCGAAATCTGAGATCATGCGCCCCTCGATGCGTGAGAAGTCGGGGATTCCCTCCATCTTTAGCAGTGTTAGCATATAGGTGCGCGGGGAGTGATAATCGTGCCAGAGGGCACGATTGGTAAAGGCTGCGTGGCGAGGGTCATCCTCGCCTGTGTAACCCTGCGGAAGCCAGCTCCAGTCGTCCATGGGGATTATTCTTGGAGGAGAGGGGGGATTATTCCTGATGGCGGCGCGCGGCGAAGCGGTCGGCGTCGCGGCGCCGCTTCTTCTCGAGCGAGGCACGAAGCGCTTCCTCAAGGTCGACGCCACTCTGATTGGCCAGGCATATCACCACCCAGAGCACATCGGCCAGCTCCTCGCCAAGCGTGTGGCGCAGATCCCCCGGCTTGGCCACCTGCTCGCCATATGTGCGCGAGATGACTCGCGCCAGCTCCCCCACCTCCTCGGTCAGCACCGCCATATTCGTCAGATGCGAGAAGTAGCCGCCGCCTACGCGGCATATCCATTCATCCACCATCTGCTGCGCCTGCCGCAGAGTCAGCGCATCATCCTTCACTTCATCATCATTCATGGCTCGAAATCTGCTGTATTAGTTTGGCAATCAGTTTGCCGATACGGGCATGCACCCGCGCCGACTCGATATTCTCATCGGCCACATATATAAGCCCCACCGACAGCGTGCGCAACTCCGGATGCGCCTCGACGGCCGCACGCAACGCCCGGCGCTGCAGACGCCACCCCTCGCGGATGCGCCGGCGCATCAACACCCTGTCAACCGCATGACGCCGCTTCTTCTTCGGCACCGTGATCATCACCTGCAGCGGCGCCACACCCTCGGGCACCCCCACCTTGAAGCTCCCCTCAAGCTGCGCCGCCGTCAGCGGCCGCCACACCATGCGCAGCGGATACTCGAATATCGATTTCCCCTCGCGAAAGAGCGGGTCGACAAGCGATTTATGACGTAATTTCTCTGATTTCGGAAATGAATTCTCCATAATCCTTCAATTTTATTTCGAACCCCGGTGCAAACGCGCCGGCAGACGCAGCCGCTCAAAGCGCACCACAGCCCCGACATATACCCCCAACAACACTATCCTCACCAGATAAGTGCCCCACATGGCCCCGGGCCAGTAAAGCAGCTCGCCTGCCACATAGAGCACGACCGCCAGCGCCGTGTAGCCACCGATGCGCCCCACCTCGTAAGGCAACGGATAATAATGGCGCCCCACAAAGTAACTCGCCACCATCACCACCGCATAGGCTATCAGCGCCGACCATGCAGCCCCCAGATAACCATCCGGAATGCCGATGGCCGGAATCAGCCATAGATTCAGCCCCAGCATCAGCGCGAAGCAGAAGAGCGAGAAGTACATCCCCCAGCGGGTGCGGTCGGTAAGCTTATACCATAGCGAGAGATTGAAGAAGACACCGAAGCAAAGCTCGGCCATCATCATCACCGGCACCACGCGCAGACCCTCCCAGTAGCCCGGCGACTCAAAATGGCGTATCACCGGCAGGAAATACATCACCCCTAAGAATATCAGCAGACCGAAGATTACGAAATACTTCATCGCATCGCAATAGGCCCGCTCGCGGCTCTCGCCGGCGGCCTTGGCCTGCGAGAAGATAAAGGGCTCGTAGGCATAGCGGAAGGCTTGCGTAAACATCACCATCACGATTGCAATCTTGATGTTGGCCCCATAGATGCCCACCATGCGGCGCGCGGCCTCCTCGGCGCCGGTGAAGAGATAGGGGATGAGCAGCTGGCCCATGTTCTGGCTCAGTATCCCGGCCACACCCAATATCAGCAGCGGCCACGAATACGACAGCATCTCATGCAGCAGCCTCGCGTCGAAGCGCCAGCGGCGCCACCCGATCCAGGGGAGCAGCGTCAGCAGCACCACCAGCGTCGAGAGGATGTTGGCCACAAATATCCAGCCGATGCCGTAGCCCACGCCACCCATCGGCTCATAAAACCATCCGACAAGCGCCGGAGCCGACTCCTGCAACCGCGGGCACGCCAGCAGGAAGAAGAGATTCAGCCCGATGTTGAGCGCCACATTGAGCATCTTTATCCCGGCGAAGGTCCACGCACGGTTGCGGAACCGCAGATAGGCGAAGGGGAGATTCGAGAAGGCATCAAGCGCCACCGTCACCCCCAGCAACCACACATACTCCGGATGCTTCGGCAGCAGCAACGCCCGCGCCACCTGCGGCAGCAGCAGCGTCAGCGCCACAATGAAGAGCAGCGACGTCAGACCCACCGATATCAGCGATGTGGTGTAGACCCGCTCCGGATCATCATGCTTGTTGGCGAAACGGAAGAAACCCGTCTCCATGCCATAATTCAGAATCACCAGCGCCACCGCCGTAAAACCATACAGATAGCTGACTATGCCATACTCGGCGGCATCAAACATATACACATACAGCGGCACCAGACACCAGTTGAGGAATCTGCCGATGATGCTGCTCAGTCCGTAGACCGCCGTATCCCTTACCAAAGACTTTATACCAGCCACTTGCTGAAATCAGTTATTTAGCACCTCGCGGAGAGTGACCGGACCCCGGACTCCCCCCGCCGCAGGTAATTATCTTTTATCAAAATTTATCACATCGGCTCATTGCATAGCCGCGCTCTCACTATCGGCTCATATCGCCTCATATCGGCTCATCGCCGAAGAGCGAGTCGGGCGACGAAGCCGGCGTGCGCCCCAGATGGCGATAGGCGAGATGCGTCACCTCACGGCCGCGCGGGGTGCGCTTTATGAAGCCCTCCTTGATCAGGAAGGGCTCATATACCTCCTCGATCGTGCCGGCATCCTCGCCAAGCGCAGTGGCTATCGTCGACAGCCCCACCGGACCACCCTTGAACTTATCGATGATCGTGAGCAGTATCTTGTTGTCGATCTCATCCAGACCGTAGCGGTCGATGTTGAGGGCCTCGAGCGCCATGCGTGCGATCTCGAGGGTGACGGTGCCGTCGCCCTTCACCATCGCGAAGTCGCGCACACGCCGCAGCAGGGCGTTGGCTATACGCGGAGTGCCGCGGCTGCGCAGCGCTATCTCGAGCGCCGCCTCCTCAGAGATGCCCACACGCAGCAACCGCGCCGAACGCCTCACGATACCCTTCAGCACATCATGGTCATAATACTCCAGATGGCAGTTGATGCCGAAGCGCGCGCGCAGCGGCGCCGTCAGCAGACCGCCGCGCGTGGTGGCGCCGATCAGCGTGAAGGGGGAGAGGGTAAGTTGCACACTCTTCGCCCCGGGGCCCTTGTCGAGCAATATGTCTATGCGGTAATCCTCCATCGCCGAATAGAGATACTCCTCCACGATAGGGTGCAGACGATGTATCTCGTCGATAAAGAGCACATCATGCGGCTCAAGCGACATCAATATGCCCGCCAGGTCGCCCGGCTTATCGAGCACCGGCCCCGACGTCACCTTGAAGCCCACGCCAAGCTCATTGGCCACGATGTTGGACAGCGTGGTCTTTCCCAGACCCGGAGGCCCGTGCAGCAGCGTATGGTCGAGAGCCTCACCGCGCAGACGCGCCGCCTGCACGAAGATTCTCAGATTAGAAATTATTTTTTCCTGGCCGCTGAAGTCGTCGAAAGCGAGCGGGCGCAAAGCCTTCTCCACATCGCCATCCGAGCCGGCTGCCCGCTGACCATCATGAATGTCAAAGTCGTCATTATCTTGCATACTGCAAAATTAGCATAATTTCGTGACCCGACCAAAATGCCCGAAATTTAACCAGCCACATCTCCTATCCCACGCATCACAACATCTTCGCCATAGGCCACCATATGAAGGTTCAAACCAACATAGACTGCAAAACAATTCTTTCCTGCTTTGAGTTATCCAATTAAAGTTGTAAATTTGCATTTGAGCATAATAATCCAGCTCCTAAAATATAATGATACAGAGAGTAGCAAATATCCCATCAACCCGACTGCAAGCACTATATGAACTCGCCGGGTCTATCTCTCCAAATCAAATAGACCTCAACGACGACCGCACCAATTATCTGCTCAACAAAATTAGGCTCTCATAGCGGTAGCAGCGGCAGGCGGGCAGAGATGAGAGCCCAACGCGGTTATGTTAATAAAGGGCCTGAATATCTCATAATCGGTAAGATGGGAAAGGAATTTAAGGGCGCGGATTTTTTCGCTTGTCGCTACGCGACTGCGCCGCGGATGGAAGGGATTAACGCGGATTCTTATTCGTGTAATGCACTGGGTTGCACGCAGATGGGGATGGATGCATCTCGGCGCTGAGCGCCTTGATGCTCGCGGATGGCTGCGCATTCCCCTTTGATACGGGGTTCACGGGAGAACGAGGCTTACGGGAGAACGTAAAAGCCGTGCTCCCGTCACCTCGTTCTCCCGTAAAAAGGATGACATCACTTGAGGTCGACCAGTATCCGGCACCATCCGCGACGCCACAAGGCGCATAGCGCCGATGTGCCTGCGCCCCATCCAAATTGCATATGAAGCAAAAGAGAAAATCCGCGTTAATCCTTCCCATCCGCGCTCGCAACGAGCTGCGCAGCAGCGAGTAAGAGAATGATCCGCGCCTAAAAATTCCTTCCCCATCTTCCAAGCCAACTTAGCCAAGCTTGTATCGCCTAAAAATTCCCTCCCCATCTTCCAAACCAACTTTGCCAAACTTGTATCGCCTAAAAATTCCTTCCCCATCTTCCAAACCCAGCTTAAGGCATTAGATGAGAGCCGGCCCCGCTCCGCGATGCGGAACAGGGCCGGCTGAGATATCATTCGGAATCAGTAGCCGCGGTCGTGCTATCCGACGGCGGCGACGCCGCTTAGCGGCGGATAGACTTCACGACCGAGCCATCGGCACGACGCTCAATCACCAAGCCTTTGGCATCGGCACCAACCTCGAGGCCATGCACATTGTAGAACTTCGACACTCCCGTCACGTCGGCCTCTACGCCGGCCACACCCGAGAGATCAGCCTCCCAGCCAAACTCATAAGAGTACTCACTGGTGTTCCATTCACTAATCTCTTTAATGGTGATGCGCGTGGGATAGCCCTCCGCATCAAGAGTCCAGCCATAGGTCTCGGTTTCAGTATAATTATCAGTGGCCGACACCGATACCGACTTCACCGGCAGCTCCGCCGGAGCCTTACCCATAAACCCGGCAAAAGCAGCCAACTGCAAGTCATCGATATCCACGCTATAGAGGTCGTCATACAGCGCCAGACCACCCACATTCTTCGTGCCATCATACTCGAAGGTAATCACCCGCGACTCAGAGGCACTCTCGCCGTCGATCTCCTCAATCTTCACGATAGAGCCGGCAGCATCATAGGTGATGCGGGTCTCCTCAGTCTCATCCGGCTGGATATACTTGAAGTTGGTCAGGCGTCCGTCGGTATACTCGAAGTTATACGTGCCATCATCCGGAGTGCCATCCTCATACTCAACACCCTTCACCACAAGGCCCTCATCATTGAGAGTCATCACATAGGTGTAGACCTCCGGATAATCCTTATCCTTGCAAGTGATTGTAAGTTGTTTCTCAGCCAGCTTCGAATAATCGAAGGTATAAGTCTCTCCCGGACTCTCTACCGACACCAGGCGCCCCTGTGCATCATACTTATAGAGAGCCTTTTCGCTCTCAGTGCCATAGACATTAGTCACCGAAGCCAGACGTTTAGATGCAGCCGACGCACCGAAAGCCAGCGCCACAGCCGCCACACAAAGTAAAAGTTTCTTCATATACAAGTGATTATAAAAAAATTAACGGGCAAAAGGGGATTCCAATTAACCCTTAAGCCAAAAAACATCACAAATATACGACATTCCCGCCACCCCACCAAATAATCCCCTCCTTTTAACAACAGGAGCGCAATCCTCGCGGAAATAGAGCCACTCAACCACGTCAACGGAAGCACGCTCCCCCGGGAGTAGGGAGCTGACGGGAGAACGGTGTTTACGGAAGAACGGTGTTTACGGAAGAACGGTGCCCCCCTCCCAGGGCCCAGCGGTCAACGAAGTTTCTCCCCATAACTCCCATGCCTCCCAGAATTCCCATACCTCCCGGAATAGCAACTACGAGGCGCTTTCTCCTAAGAAATAGGCGACTGCGAACGTAATCGCCATGATGATCCCCACAAGCAGCAGCACATGCACCGGCGCCACCCCGAACAGCGGAAGCACCACCGCCACCAACAAAGTAATCACCGCCACCCACAACGTATACTGCGCAATCCGCATCTGCTTACGCGCCATGCGCTCCTCCGGAAAGAGAAAATCATTAGCCACCAAATCCACCAACGAAACCGACGGATACACATGACACAACAGATAATCCGCCAACTCCTCCTGCAACTGCGAGCCAAGCTCCTTGTTGACCAGCACCTCGCCCCCATCCCTCCAAATTCCACGGCTGTAAATCTGCCTAATCTGCCCATCCCGAAAGTTATCGAACACCTTTTCAATCTTAACAACCTCACCATTGTCCAGCGTATCCTGCTTGAGCACCATCGCGTAATTACCCAGAACTCGCGGACGTTGGGTAGGCACGACATCCAGTCTCAACGTCACCGAGTGGCTACCTTGATAAAATATCGCCTCTTCGCGAGGGTTATCATGCTTGACAAGATACACCAGCCGATGTTCCTCCAGATACCTCATCAGCGAAACAAAGCTGACAACTTTAGCGCGGACACGTGCCACCTCTCGCAAATGGGTCGTCGCAAGCAAAGCCGTGACGCGTCGTCCGGCCTCCGGACCAACCTCAATGCGCCCGCAAATCACAAAAGCTCCCTTCTCCTGCTCAAACAGCCGATCCTTCACCAGATCCCCAAGTCCCCGGACCCCCGTCTCCTCCTGCCCCAGCATCTCCCGAATCAACCCCTTCTCAAACTCCCCAAAACTTGCCATCACCTCAACTGATTAACAGAGTAAATAAAAGAAACTCAGCCGACGAATAAAATGAGAGATAGATATATCTTAAAGCCTGAGCATGACCTCCTATCGGCTGAGTTTCTATATTGTCAATAAAATATGTTCCGTTTGATTACATCCACTATATATTGCACATGCTCATCAGTCACATATGGTCCTGCCGGCAAACAGATACCTCGCTTGAAAATAGATTCAGAGTTACCATTCACATACGCGGGACAATAATCAAAGACCGGCTGACGATGCATCGGTTTCCATAATGGACGCACCTCAACATTAGCCTTATCCATAGCCACACGCAACGCCTCGACGTTCACATTCGGCTGACAATCAGTCGTTGCATTTCCGCCCATATGAAGTACACCTCCAGCACCACCAATGGCATCTTGGATATTGTTTTGATATACTTTATCCTCTCCATTGACATGGACCTGCGGGTCAATAAGAGCCGTACAAAGCCAAAAATTGGAATCTGAATTTGCCGATGGATTCTTATGCATGGTGATGCCATTCACATCAGCAAGAAGATTCTCATATAGAGACTCTACATGACGATGATGAGCCAAGTAATCCTTCACTACGCCCAATTGTGCCCTACCAATGCAAGCAGAGATATTAGAGAGGCGATAATTATAGCCCACTTCCTCATGCTGATAATATGGATAAGCCTCACGCGCCTGCGTGGCATACCACATCACTTTTCGCGCAGACTCCGCATCCGGACAGATTAATGCACCACCTCCAGAGGTAGTAATCATCTTATTGCCATTAAATGACAGGACTCCAAAGCGCCCGAAAGTGCCAAGCATCTTCCCATCAAATTTTGAGCCGAACCCCTCGGCGGCATCCTCTATGACCGGTATGCCATAACGACCGGCTATTTCCAGAATACGGTCGATCTGATACGGCATACCGTATAATGCCACTGGAATAATCGCTTTCGGCAGGCGTCCCGTAATGCTGATTCTATCAAGAATAGCCGCTTCAAGCAGTTCCGGGTCCATATTCCATGATTCTTGCTCGGAATCAACAAACACTGGCGTTGCCCCAAGATATGTCACAGGATTAGCCGAAGCGCAGAAGGTCATTGATTGCACTATAACCTCATCGCCAGAGTTGACCCTGGCCGCCAGTAGAGCAAGATGCACAGCAGAAGTGCCCGCGTTAAGAGCCACTACATGGTCAGCGCCTACAAAGGCACCAAGTTCCGTCTCAAACGCAGTTACATCCGGCCCCAGCGGCACAGCCCAATCTTCAGCCAGCGCAGCCTTGATGTAATCAATCTCGCGGCCGCTCATGCGAGGCTTGCATAGCAGAATACGCTCCATTTTATGAGAGATTAGATATAATCTCAATAAAATTATTGATGATGTACTCAACATCATCATCAGTAAGACGTGTATGTAAGGGTAGCGTTATCTCATTTTGGTACTGATTGTAAGCATTGGGGAAATCTTTTATATCGCACCCCATTGCTTTATAGGCAGTCATCATCGGAAGTGGCTTGTAATGAACATTAGTAGCTATACCTCGTTCTGCCATCTGCTCAATAACGTGATTTCGCTGTTCTACTGTTGCATTATTAAGTCTAACCATATACAAATGTCCACTTGAAGAGTGATCATTACCGTAATGGTTGAGAACAGTCACGGGGTAGGGCTTAAACGCCACATTGTATCTTTCTATAAGCTGACGACGACGCTGTAGCATCTCAGGATAACGCTTGATTTGTGCCAATCCTATCCCAGCCATAATATCGGTCATGTTACACTTATACCATGTCCCGATAATATCATATTCCCAGCCGCCCAACTTGGTTTTCGAAAGGGCATCTTTATTCTGACCATGCAGAGAAAGAAGCTGAAGGTTGGAATATATAGCCTCATTGTCCAACCCTTCTCGACTGCGCCATGTGAGCGCTCCACCCTCGACAGTAGTAAGATTCTTTACAGCATGGAAAGAAAAAGAAGTAAAATCAGCAATCTCACCACACATTTTTCCGTGCCACATAGCCCCAAATGCATGAGCTGCATCTGCAATTACGATGCATCTACCGAATAATTTTTGCAGATCATTAGAAGGGTTGAAAAGATATTTCTTCTTTTCTACTACTTCAAAAACTCTATCATAATCTGCAACAATTCCACCCAAGTCAACTGGTATGATAGCTTTTGTCCTTTGAGAAATTACATCTTCAAGCTGATTATAATCCATCTCAAATGACCCCGGAGCACAGTCAACCATAATAGGAGTTGCCCCGACATGACATACTGCACTGGCAGTCGCCGTATAAGTATACGCAGGCACAATCACCTCATCACCTTCTCCTATTCCAAGTAGGCGCAGAGCCAATTCCATACATGCAGTTGCTGAATTCAAACAACAGGTAGTATGCTCAGGTTGCCCTTGTGCATCATACTTGGCAGTCTGGCAGACCATCGAAATCAGATGCTCAAATTCCTTGGTTTTAGGTCCAGTAGTAATCCAGCCTGATTTTAGAGCTTCGGCAACCTCCTGAATCTCCGCGTCCGACATATCAGGCGGCGAAAACGAAATTTTTCGATTATTATTCATATTATTTCAATTACTTTGGATACTATGTGCGTAAGAATCCATCCACTATCCCAACTTAAGCTACCAATATCATCTCCATCCAACCCTCGGTTATAGAATCTTCAGAATAGTTTTAAGAATAATTCCGACATCTTTCAGCAATGACGGATTGTCAATGTATTCTAAATCTATCCTCAGTTTATCTGGCATAACCACCTCTACATAGCATTTATCAGGATCGGCAGCTCCTGCTAAGATCTCGTTTTCATTACTATATCTGATTGAGGCTAATGATGTGATACCCGGTTTTACAGTCAATATTCTTTGCTGTTCTTTAGAGTAAAGATTTACATATTTTCTCACTTCTGGACGCGGCCCTACAAGGCTCATATCTCCAATAAACACATTGATGAGCTGGGGCAATTCATCGAGTTTATATTTACGTATATAATAGCCGGAACGGGTAACACGCGGATCATGACCTCCCACAGTAATAAGCCCTAACTTATCACTGTCAGGACGCATAGAGCGGAACTTAAACAATCTAAAATCCTTATTATCACGCCCAACTCTTACTTGCCGATAGAATACGGGGCCTCGAGAATCTAATTTTATCCAAATAGACAAAAAAATGAATACGGGACTTAGGCATATCAATCCTATGCCACTGCATACGGCATCAAAAAATCGTTTTAGCTTTGATTGCATTTCTATACTTAATTCACACTTTATCCCTATATGTTTAAATAGCTTCTAAGTATCAGAAGCTATGTTATGTAACTTTGGCCTCCTCATTAACCCTATGATTGTTCCGTAACCATAGGCTATATGGATGCAAAAAAACATAATCGGCAAAATGAAGAAGTATTTATACCCAAACTTATGACAGGCTCCAACAGATGCAATTATTGCCGCAATAAAATATATTGCAAGTAAAATAAGAGGTAAAAACCAGACAATAGGGAATATACAACTAATTAAAGTTGTAACTATTAAAGATAATACAAAACATAAGGGGATAAGATGCCTAATACTTATGGAATCCATATCTATATGAAACAACCACCCTATAGATAAGCCGTTACGATACATCTGTATTACACTTTTCCACAATGTCGGTCTAGCAAAATACGTTGAAACTATATTTGGATCCAATAATATTTTAAATCCCTTTTTTCTAATGCGAGAGTTGTATTCATTATCCTCGCCACGAGGCAAATCCTCTCGCATCATACCAATCTTCTCAATTACCCCTCTAGGGAACGCTCCGAAAGGAACTGTCTCAACCTCTTTTAATCCACTTCCTATACGAAATGAGGCTCCTCCGATTCCAAACTTAAGTTGGTTTAGAATCGCATTAGCTTGCGCTTGGAATGATGAATTTTGAGGCTTTATTATCCATACACCACCCACATTCCCATAGTTGTCACTTCGTTCTAAATGCTTTACACAATTCTCTATATATTGTTGTCCATACAAAGCATGAGCATCTAAACGCACTATGTATGGAGATTCTGAATTTCTTACCCCAATATTGAACGCTGCGGATTGAATTTTCTTAGGATTATCCAGCAATCTAATATTCGGAAATCTCTTGATATACTGAGAAACAACTTCTCTCGTTTTATCGTGACTCCGTCCATCAACCACCATTATATCCATATCTTCAGATGGGAATGATTGACTTAATACAGAGTCTAAGCACGCCCCAATAAAGTGCTCTTCATTATACGTAGGTATGATTACAGCTACTCGTTTAGGTATCATAACAATTTCAGTATTGCAGCGTCACAGATTTAAGTTTAAGCAAGAAGATTTTTTTCATCAGAATAGATTCCAGACTCTTTAAATCCACTAAATGTCTCCACCGCCGACCACTTCCAACTATGTTGAAAATGTTTTATTTCATCAATATTTGGAAGTTTCATATAATCCCCCCACCGATCTCGAAGATAATCCTCCACCTCAATGGGTACTTCCAATGCAATTTTTTCGAATGGATGCAGTTTCGTATCAATAAAATATTTCTTCGGATATAATCCAGTTTTAATCCCGGCTCGTCCGAGGAAATGGCAGTAGTTCATTGATTCTTTACCATCGTATTTATAAACTTGTTTTAGGGCATAGTTCAACAAAAAACGTTTTGGAGTAAGGCGTAATAGCTTTAATGCCAAACCCACTATACCCCGCTTTCTATCATAATTTCGATTGGCTGCGCCCTTCGCAACAATATACTTCGCCCATACATACTGATTAAGTCGTGATACTTTATTATCCGGACAATCGTGAAGTATAAAGATATCTACGTATACCCCCTGATGTATATCCCAATCTACTAAATCTTTCTCTATAAGAGAGGATTTATTCAATCTCAGCTTTGCCAAACTAATCATACCATGAGATGCTCCCCATTCCTGCAAGTAATAGGCATTTCGATCTCCATGGTTTATAAAATACTCTCTGAATTTTTCATACTCAGATGGTCGCATGAAAATATCGAGATCATCATCCCATGGAATAAATCCAGAATGTCTTATTGCTCCTAATGCACTTCCACCCATTAAACAATATGAGATATTCTGGCTTTGGCAGATACCGTCAATATATTTAGCCACATTTAAGATACAATTCTGAAGCTCTAATATTCCCCATTCATCCGAAGTAGTATTCATCAACTGTTCCATAATGAAATATTGTTTGTGGTTTAGTTTTATCTTGCAATTTTAATTGTCGATTTTTTCTCGTAGAATTGTTGACGAGATGCCATCTGTGTGATTGATATAAACCACATCGCATCCTAATTTTGCAAATTCTTTCTCATATTCAATCCAAGAAGGAGTCCCTTTCCAATCAGAGCCAACAAAAACTACATCTGCTCCTAAAGAGCGTACTGCACTAATTTTGTCCATATCAACCTGATCTATGACCTTATCAGTATACCGAATAGCTCCTACAATAGCTTTTCGCTGATCTTGATTGATAATTGGATATTTTTTCTTCCTCTTAAAACATAAGTCATCGGTTGTAACACCTACAATCAGAGTCTCGCACTGATTTTTAGCTTGTTTAAGAATATTCAAATGCCCTACATGAAACATATCAAATACTCCTGTTGTATATCCAATTTTATACTTTTTCATTCTGAATAAATTTAATAGCCTTCAGTATTTGAAGCTTGGCGGTCTAAACAAGATATAGAACACCATTCAACTCTATATTTTGATCTTTCTAATTACTACTCCAGGGTTCCCTTGTATTATTGAATTAGGTTCGAATTTTCCTTTCACTACGCTTCCTGCAGCCACAATACAATTATCTGGGATGACACACCCTTTCAAAATTATAGCGTTTAAACCAATCCATACATTATTCCCTATATGGATGGGGAGCGCCGAATCCGTACCGACAGTGCAATTCAAACTTTCAACTTCATGTCCATTATGGTCAAGAATCATGACGCCCGAAGCTATTCTACAATTATCTCCAATTGAAATGTGTGATTTTGCGTTTATTGCAACTCCATTCAAACACACATTATTTCCTATTTGAATATTAGCTTGAGTACCTATCGCAACAAGGGAAGTCATATGATATAGACCAATGAGGGATGATTTCTTTCTTCTTCCAATACTGCAATTTTTACCTATTCTAATATGACCGCCGCTTCTGATTACGATATTCGAATTCCTATAGATTATTGAATTTCTTTCTATAAGAAGTTTATCTCGCTTCATATAGCCTATGAAGGCTGTATAAAATAGCAAAAGCAATCTGTAGATAGACGCCATCAGTTCAATTACAAATGCTTAAGAATTAATGGTTTTAACCCTTCTCCTCCCCCCTGCTGCATTATTATTAGACCTGGACGATAATTTGCTTCTATTAACTCGAAGCCATCGGGAGTTTCAGCCAAATCCCATGCTATCATTCTCCCTCGCGGTTCAATAGTCGCTAAGTCTGCTATGACCTCCAGCAATCTATTCCAATTTGGAATCTGAAAACCAAGCATTAATTTCCCTGTAGATGGATGTACCGTGAATTTTCTCCCATCTATATTATACCCTGCACCAAATACTATTCCTGTTTCAGAATCTATCGGATAAGCAACTCCTCCTGCATGATAGTTGTCAACATCTGCGTTGGCCCCACCCACTCTCAGACAAGTGCTTAAAATAGTCAGATTCTGATTTCTGTCAGCAACTGTAAACACTCTAATGGTATTTACTGAACTTGGATTACATTCTTTCAATTTAGGATGCTGATTTACGAATTCTTCAATAAGTACATCTTTTAACTCACTTGAAGTCTCTACGTTCACATCCAATCTTTGCTTGAATTCCTCAAAACCTTCACCCTTAGCTTTAGACAGTGAAAAAATACCTCTGCCGGAAGACATCCCCACTGGTTTAACAATAACCTTTTCATGGGAATCAATAAAAGCCTTTATTTCTGATACCGATGCATCACCAGTATATAACCAATCTCGCTTCACATATTTAGAAAAAACTTGATTTGTAATCTCTTTTCTATCAAAAGAGTCAGAAGCTTTTGGATCATTGAAACGTGATTCATATTTATGTTGGTCTCTATTTGTGAAATATCGTTTTCTCTCGATATTAGACTTTTTGTAAAACTCAAAACCTACATATTCATTAGGAGTAATTCCATAACGGATATAACCATATAGAGCATCTATCAAAAACCAAATTTTTGATTTAGCATATTTGGCGGAGATGGCGTCAAGATTAGATACCAACTTATGAAATGCTTTCAAATATCTATTCATATATCTTGTTTATTGGTGCTTGTTTTTACTGTAGCCCATAATGTGTTTTAAAAGCTGAAGACATAGCTTAAATCTATACCAAACTTTATATCCCATCGAATTCGGCTCACTTAACTCACTTGCATTTTCCCCATGAATTCTATGATAAATCAATGGTTCTTCAGTATAGAAATATTTGAAATCGTTCAAATATGCAATCATCCCTATCCATGTATCATGCTGCAAACATACTTTCGGAAAAGGGATAGCTGCATCCAACACACATTTTTTAAAAGCCATACAACACCCTCTAAAGGGCAAATATTTTAATAAATGGCCAATCTTTCGATTTGTTTGTTTCTCTGAATCATAGACCATATGCTTCAACACCTTATCCGAACCATCAATTTTACTATAATTGTGTTTCACTATATCAAAAGATTGAAGAAGCGAAGTTAGTACCGCAACCTTTTCTGGATACCAAATATCATCTTGATCGGATAGAATGATAATATCACCATGAGCAAACTTCAATGCATTTTCAAAATTTCTACTGGCATACAACATACCCTTCAAGGTTGGCTTGAGTGTATTTCGAGGTTGACTAAACTGATGAAATTTTATGCGTTTATCAGCGTATTGATAAATAATGTCTTTAGTTCTATCAGTACTACCATCGTCCGAAATTACTATTTCATCTGTAGGGCCAATTTGACTAAGAATAGAATCCAATTGGCGCTTTATATACCGCTCCCCGTTATGAGTGGCCATGCACACAGAAATCATCTCAAATAGTCTTTAATCATTTTAGTAATTGAAGTCTATCAGGCTTGATACTTTCCGAACTTGTTATTCCTGTAATCGATATATCCCCTATACATATATCGAAATTTCTCCATCTTATCCGTCTCAAATAATAGTATTTTAAAAATAATTTTTACTAATTTGCTTACCCCAATTTTAATTTCAGGATATTGGTTCGAATATTTCTTTGATATATAAAAACCATTTCTTGTCATATAGTACCGCCTTAAGGCACTATGATTCGTTACGTAAAATAAATGTTTCTTAAGTACTTTTACATCCTTTGTCCTTCCAAGAGAATGCTTAAGCCGCACAGAGTTTACTTTAATAATCTTTTGATTTTCTGAGCGATATTTAAGACACATATCAAAATCAACAGCATCAATAAATAACTTTTCATCAAAACCGCCTACCTTATTAAAGGTTTCTAAAGACATCAGTGCACCCGAGGTCCAACACTGCTTAACCTCCTCAAAATCTAGAGCATTTTCAGTACTCCATGTTGACATATCGCATGTAAGCATACCGATTTCGTAAGCTCCGGTCCTACTTAGTTGGTTATATGCATTTATGTATTTCTCTATCGTATCCCCGGGCAAAATAGAATCTTGATCTAATGTTAGAGCCCAAGTATATCCTAATTTTAAAGCGATTTCACATCCTCTATTTAAGGCATATGCAATTCCTTTATTTTCTCCTAAATCTATTAAGTTGACATTCTCATAATTACCACAAATAGCCTCCAATTTCTTTTTTTCTTCCTTCGAGTCTGAATTATCAACTACAATCACAAATTCCAGAACCCTACTCAAAGCAGCCAATGTGTTATGTATCTCCTGTGAGGGATTATAGGTGACACAAATGCCCGCTATTTTATCTTTTGATAATTCCATAACATTACAGTTTACATTCCCTATCAAGCCGTAACTCATTATTAATCATGAAAAAATCGTCTGTAGGAAGAGTAAAAGAATTTACAACTGAACGCTTTTACCATCCCTCCATAGCTTAAGTATTCGAGCATTGGTAGAATTTGAGCATACCATATCGGCTTTTTAAAGATATCTCTAAATTTAAATGTTCTCTTCTTTCCTATAGAACAGACATTTTCTCCATGCTGACGGTATTTGATAGTGGGTACCTTTATGTTATCAACTTTTCCATATTTTGTTGCAACCAGCCCAATCCACTCATCATGCATCTTTGCAAAATCCGGCATTGGGAAACAATACCTCTTTAACTCTTTGTTAAAGGCCATAGTGCATCCGGTAAATACGTTACCAAATGGAGCGAAACAAAAATGCTTGTTAAGGTCCACATTAAATTTTCTCCAGTTCCAAAATGATGGCCATATTCTATTAAGGTTACCATCTACTATTTCCAAATCAGTATGAATCATTATTGGCAGATTAGGATATCTTTGCTCCAAATCTTTGACCTTATCTATGCTCATCTGCACTTTCGAGGGAAGCCAAATGTCATCCTGATCTGAGAATAAGTAATAGTCTGCCTCTATCTCTGATAGCAAAAACATGAAACTATCCCTTGCACCCCTATGTTTAATAGAATCCTCTAATATCTTGATTCTGCCGGGATTCAATAAACTATATTGACACAGTATCGAAACAGTGGAATCAGTTGACCCATCATCTCTAATGTATAGTACCCAATCTCCATTAGTTTGATTAAGAATACTATCTAATTGAGCAGGGAGGTATGCCTCTCCATTGTAGGTCGCCATTAAGATTGCCACCTTATTATTTTTCTCCTCCATTTGCAAACTTATATCTTTCCGAATATTGAATTGGATTAAATACCCAGGAATATGGAACCCACATTTCATAAAAATCCAAGTATATGAAATATGTGCCGTAGCCAACACAAACTACTAAAGATAGTACTGCTGACATACATTTTTTATTTATATTTAAAGAGCTAAATCCTTTACATATCAAGTCTGCCATAGACAGCGATAACATAGGATAAAAATAATTAGTAAAGCGCTGGAAGATAATGGGTATAAATATCATTCCCATACCTATTATAATCATATATAGATAAACACTTTCAAACTTAAGCTCTGTTTTAAAGTGCTTCTTATTCAAATATAAAACAAAGTATGGAATAACAGAGAACTGTATAACCCTCATTCCAACCCAAAAATAGCCTACATATGTATGGCGTCCATATGATTTAGCTTTATCCGCGATGATTGGCACAAAGGAATCCAACAACGATATAATGGGATTCATTACATAAAAAATGCAGCAAGCAACGACTATGACCATAAGAAATCTATTGTTAAACTTTAGATTTCTTAGTAAGGGTAACAATAAGAGGAAGGACGAGGACAAGTGAAAAAACATACATACTACCACCCCAATATAGTATGTTTTCCATCTACGTTCTAAAAAGGATTTATAATTAAACGTGAAAATAAATACTGCAATCGACTCTCTCATTACCTCAGTCGAGAAGTATATATAATAGGTAAGGAAAGCCATTAGTAAGGCTGAAAATCTATATCTCGTATTTTGCGATATAAATATGAAGATACATGTATTTAGAATGACAGCATGAATTAGCTGAAGATGATAGAACTCACCGTTGCAACTTTTCACAATAGCCCCAATTATCGTAAATCCGGGTTCATATATATCAGTCGGAGTCCAATGCTGTAAATCCCGAGCCCATTCAAACCAGCTCATGTATGTAAGGGTATCTCCACCAACCTCAAATCTAAATCCCATGACCACTATGAGATATAAGTACAAGGTTAGCCAAAGGAAATTCTTTCCCTTCTTATGATGACTGAAATCATATTGCGCGATTCCTAATAGTGTTAGAATCGCCGGGATAATATATGCCGCAACCGTCTGCATTAAATCTTACGCAAGCCAGGCAATATTTTTAACTTAAATACCAACCCAAAGACAAACACAGACACACCTCCGGCAACAACTGTTTGGAGGACATGGCTATCCAAAAACCAAAGGGTTAACACGCAAACTATAATATATGGTATTGACCTTACCAATCCCTCGACTATTCCCTTAATTCTGGGCAATGGAATTATATTCAATCTTCGAATTGTATAGAAATAAAAGCTTGTTACAAGGACCTCGCAACTGACTAATATTATTGCCGAACCCATGGCACCTAATTTCTTAGTCAACAAAAGATTTAATAATATTGAACTTGATGCTCCTATGAAAGAAGTTATCAATAGAACTTTATCCTTCTTTAAAGGAATCAATCCTTGAAATACTATAATTTGCGATAACCATACAAGTATCATTGCCGGCATCAGTATTCTCATTGGCAGTACAGACGCCTCATATCCACTCCCTGAGACAATCTCTATTATGCCTGGCGCCATAAACATACTGACAACAATCAACGGTATCGCAGTATTGACAACAAGATAGTACGATTGATTAATACGCCTAATGTATTGGTTTTTGTCTGAGTTTGCCACCAAAGACGACATTCTTGGCAACATAACGTTTGTATAAGCAGAGAAGAGACTGAGAATGATGAAATACAACTTTACAGAAGTTGAATAGAATCCAACTTGCTCATTAGTTGAGACTATACCTAAATACATCACATTAAACGTAATGTACATAGACGACATAATAAAGTATATTCCCAACTTCAGATTCTGGCCAATATATGTTTTAGAGAACAGTTGGCCCATTTTCATATTCACACAAGTCTGGGAATAGATAAAATTGATTATGCTATTCACCACTACCGAGCCAATAGTCAGTATAAAATATAAGACATAATCCGAAGATGATTTTACACATATAAACACCAACGCCACATAACAAATCTTGATTGCCAAGCTACGGATAGTGATATACCTAAAATTTTCAGTACCTGTAAAATACCATTCAACAGCAAATACGCTGAATAATATCTTAGCACTTCCAATATACAAGAGAATTCGAATCTCTTCAAATGCCCTTAAGAAATAGATTGAAAGAGCAAGAGCAACCAATGCAAAGATACTGAATAAAAAGTTAACTCCCACCAACTTAGAGAATACAGTATCAATTTGCTCTTTATCATTACGATAGGTTGCGATTTCTCGTGTCCCCAAAGTTGCTATTCCTAATGTGGCAAATAATAGGAAGTAATCAATTGTATTTAGGGCATAATTAACCAACCCAAAATTATTCGGTCCTAGGATTCGAGTGATATATGGAAACGTAACAAACCCAATTATGTAATTGGAGAATGTTAAGAGACCCTTATATGCTATATTTGATTTTATGCTTCCCATTTGGCTGAAAGCTGAAACTCTACCAAATGACCTTCACTCTTAAAAGGTATCTTGAAATTTGCTATGTAGTAGTTATCCCCAATTGGTTGGCGGCGAGGGTGTGGGTGCGGAGGAGGTGCTGGAGGCGGGAGTCGCGGGTGGGGTCGGGGGGGAGGAGGGCGAGGATGGCTTTCTGTTCGGCGGGGGGGATGGGGAGCTCGGGGCGGGAGAGGGGACGGAGGATGTGGAGGAGGGCGAGGGTGGTGGGGTTGGTGATGCTGTGGGCGCGGGCGGCGTAGCGACCGGCGGCGGCGTTGGCGGCGGCGGGGTCGTTGAGGAGGCGGGCGGCGGTGAGCAGCAGGGCCTGGAGCTTGGCGTCGAACTTGGCATTGGGGGCTTCGAGGGCACTGTAGCGGCGCAGGAAGACGCTCAGGGGAGCGGTGTCGGCTGGCGTGAGGGGTTGGCCGCTACGGGCTTTCTGTAGGGCGGAGAGGATACGGGGTACGGCGGCGTCGATCTGGTCGTAGGCGCGGCGCGAGTCGGGGGCGAAGCGGAGGATTCGGATGGTGTCGGCCTTGATGTTGTAGGCGATGGCGGCCATCTGGGCGGTGGGGCGCACGAGGATGTGGCCGTCGGCGGTGCCCCGGCGGGCTATGAAGGTGCCTCGCAGTCCGGTGAAGTCGCCACTCACTACCTCTACTTCGTCGCCCTCGATGAGGTCGATGTCGGCGGGGTTGTAGTAGGGGAGTCGGTTGGCGTAGAAGCGGGCGATGATGCGGAAGCTGTGGAGGTCGGCGTCGGGGATGGTGACGTAGCGGTTCTGCTGGCCGGGCTGGTGGCTGAGTATTAGCGAGAGGCCCTGGAAGGTGGTGCAGAAGCGGCGTATGTCGTCGATGGGGCCGCGCATGAAGATGTAGTGGAAGATGAGTGGGCGCGGGGTCAGGCGCACCTGTCCGTCGACGAGCACTCCTTCTACGATTTCGGGGGCGAAGACATCGAGGGTGACGCCGGTGGAGGCAGCGTAGGTAGCTACATGATGCTCCAGCATCGCGCTGCGGCGCGGTGCGGGGGCTATGAAATTTAGTAGATACCAGGGGTGATGCACAGGGTGCGAAGTCATGTTGGGATAATACAATGACTTGGCATGACTTTTGCGCAACTTTCTATCAATCAATACGATAGCATGTGCGGCAAGTCATACTTCCGAAAACTTCCTGTCGGGGAGTTTTGTTAGCCCTATCGGGGGCTGCCTATATGGATGCAAAGTTAGTGATTAATCGGCAATTATGCAAATCTTCTTTTTCTTGTCCGGAGTGTCTACGGGAGAACGTGGAGGGCTACCCTCCGCCCGGGGTCCAACGGTAGACGAAGTTTCTCCCAGAATTCACACCACTCCCATCACTCCCATAATTCCCAGCCAGAATTCCGCCATAAAGTTAATAATCGGATGCTGGGACAGTTGTGAAGATGAGAAAAGAATTTAGGGGCGCGGATTTTTTCGCTTGTCGCTGCGCGACTGCGCCGCGGATGGGAGGGATTAACGCGGATTCTTTTTTGTAATGCGCTGGGTTACACGCGGGTGGGGACGGATGCATCTCGGCGCTGGGCGCCTTGATGCTCGCGGATGGCTGCGCATTCCCCCTTGATGCTGGGTTTACGGGAGAACTGGGAAGACTGGGAGTTATGGGAGGAGTGGGAATTTTGGGGTGGGAGGGATGGGATTTTTTGGGGAGGTCAGGGGAGGGAGTCGAGGAGGGCTTCCAGGCTGGCGTCGGGGGGGAGGCTGAGCTTCTTGCGGATGCGGTAGCGGGAGGTGTTGACTGTGTCGGGCTTCACTGATAGCACCTGGGCTATCTCCTTCGAGGTCATCCCTACACGGATGTAGGCGCAGAGGCGCAGGTCGGTCTTCGATAGCGCGGGCCACCGCTCCTGCATAATCTGGAAGAATCCGGGATGCACCTTCTCGAATTTTAGCTTGAAATAGCGCCAGTCGTCGTCGGCTGTTAGCTGACGATGGATGGTGTCTTTGAGTGGCGCCGTCGATGCGGGGTCCTCCCCTTGATGCTCGAGTTCGTCGATCTGACGGGCGAGGTCCTTGAGCTGCGCGTTCTTCTGCGCCATGAGCAGGGTTGTCGAAGCGAGTTCCTTCTCCTTGGCCTCTATCTCGAGGCTATACTGGCGGTTGAGCAGCGTGAGTCGGCGGTTCTCCTCCTCCTCGAGCTGGCGGCGCGTTTCGGCGCGTCGGCGCCCCGACCACATCAGGCGTAGCAACAGCGCAGCAATCACGAGCAGTGCCGCACCAATGGCCAGAGCCAGCGTCAGTCGCCAGCGCGAAGTGCGCGCATCCTCGGCTATGCGGCGCTCATAAGAGTTGATTGTGGCCAGATGCTCGGCGCGGCGTACACGGTCGGCGCTCTCATGATGATATAGCGAATCGCCAATCACCTTCAGCCGCGCATGATAGAGCGCCGCGCTGTCAGGGCGCCCCAGCGCCTGCCAGGAATCCTCGAGCGCCTCAAGGATATGTCGCTGACCTGAATAATCCTCCAGACGCTCGGCCACACGGCGTGCCGAGTCGAGAAACCCGATTCCCTCGCGGTGCAGCCCCTGGCTATGGCGCAGAATCCCCATCGAGAGGAGCGCCAGCACCGACAGATGCTCATTGCGGATATGCCGGCTGATCTCATACCCCTTCATAGCCGCCAGCGAATCGGCATAATCCGAGATGCGGAAACGCGACACGAGCAGATTGGCCATATATATCGAATCGGCCACCACATAGCGGTTGCTCTCCACGCCGCGAATCACATCGAGCGCCTTGGCCGGATTGCCGAGCAGGTAATGGATATTGGCGATATTGATGCGGTTTTTGGTGGCGCAGGCCTCGCTCCCCACCTCGCGGAAGAGGCGTTCCGCCTCCTCATAGTTGCGCAGCGCCTCATGATACTCGCCGAGTTCCTGCATCACCACACCGATAGCCACGAGCACCTTCGCCTCCCACATGCGGTCGCCGTGGCGGCGCAGCAGCGGGAGTTTGTCGCGATAGACCGAATAGGCCTCGGCCAGGCGCCCATGGATGCGGAGTCGGTCGGCGCGCAGCAGCGAGAAGCGCAGATGGTCGTAGGGGTAGCGGGCCGAGTCGCAGAGCGCCAATGCGCGCGCGCTCAGCAGCGCCGATGAGTCGGGCGCCTCGGTAAAGAGCACCCAGGCCCGCCAGAAGCATCCGCGTGCCGTAAGCTGGCGCGGGGTGGCGCCGGAGGGTTGCGTAGGGAACCCCTTCACCACATTCAGCAGGTCGCGTCGCGGCACATCCAGAAAGGCCGCCCGCTCCATCATCGAATCATACGCCTCACCCTCATCGCCGATGGGATCCCAATACGAGGCAAACCCCGCGGCATGCACCCCGCAGAGCGTAGTCAGCAGAATTGTCAATATGGTCAACCGGAATCGAAGCATATGGCAAAGTTAGAAAAAATATCCGCACAATCGATTTACAACCGCGTCAAGATGTGGCTTTTAAGCCATTTGTACATCAATTGTCTATATAGAAATTTTGACGGCTGCCGGATTGAGTGTTATTTTTGCGACCAAATACTATATAAATACTATAATGATGTATCTCCCGACCATCCACAATCATACCCGGACAGAGAGGAGGAGATACGACATCGCAACTAACTTAAACCAACAGCGTATGAGACAATCCTACATCTTCACGCTCTTAGGGCTGACGGCCCTGGCCACACCTGCAGTAGGCCGGGCTGCCGCCGATGACGCGCCCCCGCAGGGGATGGCGCGCATCATCCTTGAGGCCCATGACCCGTATGGCGACGCCACTTCTGGTTTCCAATGGGTTCTCGATTCGTCGCACTCATCTTACGGTGACATCTTCGATGCCGGCGGATTCATGTACTTCGGTGACTACGCCGCTTTCGATAAATCGCTCCCGGTGGGGGCCGATGCCGTGGCGGGTTCGGCAAACTCGCTCGTGGACGGAGAGCTGACACTCGACGTGCCGGCCGGAGTCTACGACTGGATGGTGGTGGCTGCCCGCCCCACCGGCATATATATGAGCTGGGGTGATGCCGCAGCAGTTGATGACTTTGAATTTGTGGAGGGGGGCGTATACCGTGTGGTGTGCGGCGCCGAAGAGCAATTCGGTTCACTTCTCCCCTCGGCCTCGCTGCAGGTAAGCTCCGACCTCGAACTAAGCAAGGTGCTCACCCCGCGCTCAGGGGCCGACCTCTCGGATGCCGAACAGGTGACCATACTCATCACCAACACCGGCAGCCGCGACATCACAGGATTCACAGCCTCCTACACCATCAATGGCGACCTCACCATCCACGAGGATAACCCCGATGTGACCATCGCCGCCGGAGAGAGCCACACCTACACATTCACCACACCCGCCGACCTCTCGGCCCACGGCGACTACCTGGTGGATGCCCGCATAGACTCGGCAGCCGACATGCTCCCCGCCAACAACGCCGCCTCAGCCTCATGCCGCAACATGGCCCCGACAGCACTTCCCCTCAGCCTCGACTTCTCGCTATATCTCGACGATGATTTCGATGCCGACTGGACACTCTTTGACCTCAACGGCGACGGCAGCAGCTGGTACTATACGGAGTATATGATGAACAATGTCGGCGAGCAGGGCACAGTCTGCGTGTCTGGCCCCACCAACCGCAACTCGCTCAACTCCGACGACTGGATGATCTCGCTCCCCCTCAGCATGAAGAGCGGCCCCCACAACATGCGCTTCGCCCTGACAAATGTGGTGGCCGGACGCGACACCTCGCTCGAGGTGGCCATCGGCCAAGCGCCCTATCCTGAGGATATGCAGGTGATAGCCAGACTCACCACAGCCGACAATTTCTGGAACGACCGACTCATCAACTTCCCCATCGACACGGAGGGAGTCTACTATATCGGATTCCGCTATATCGGTGGCGACGACAGTGTGCTGGCCATGAATGGACTCTGGGTCAGCGAGGGTGAGGCAACAGGCCAACCGAAGATGGAGACTGAATCGCTGCTGCTCCCCATCTCAAACTGCGACCTTCCGACCGACGCGCGCCTCGGCATGCGCGTCATGAATCTCGGCACCGCCGCGCTTGAGGATTACTCACTCACTGTGAGTGTCAACGGCAAGGCCACCACCACACGCTTCACCGACCCGATCGAACCTTTCGAGAGCGCCGACCTCTATGCCGACGCCACCTTCGACCTCTCGGCCATAGCCACCTACGACATCACCATGCGCCTCGACGGCGCCCCCGAAGCGCTTGAGAAGAGTGCCACAGTAGAGTGCATGCCCCCCTACACCGACCTCCCCTTCACCAGCTACTTCTCGTATAACCAAAACACCGACATGTGGACCACCCTCCAGCCCGACAGCTGGAGCTTCGACCCCATAATGCTCATCTTCGACACCCACCGCCATGGCCGCGAATCGGGTCTGATGACGCGCGGTCTGGCCCTGACACACCCCGCACGCATATATATCGAATATATGGCCGGAGGATATGACTGGAGCCAGATGGCAGTATACATCGGGCGAGCCGGCGAGGATGTGAGCACATACACCGAGGTCTTCCGCGACACATACGTCGACGGCACCGCCAAGAATGTAGAATTACTCGCTCCGATCGACGGACCCGGCAACTACTCAATCGTGATTGCCGACGAGGGTATGGAGTCGTCGGAATCATTCATCCGCCTCAACCTGGTGACTGTGTCGGAAGCACTCCCTTATGACATACGCGTCAACTCGATAGAGGGTCCGGTGGCCCGCTTCATGCCCGAAGCCCACACCGGCCGCACCGGCACATATATAGCCGAAGTCGAGAACCGCGGTTCGGAGACGATGCAGGGGATACGCCTGATTCCCACCGTAGACGGCATCGACCAGACCCCCACAGCCGAAAGCGTCACCCTGCAGATGGGCGAGAAGGCACTGATACCTGTCAGCATCGACCTCCCGGCCAAGAGTGCCGGAAAGAGCATCACCGTCAGCATCACCGCCGAGGGTGACACCCCCGACGAATATGCCGATGACAACACCTATCAATATCCCACCATCACCGTCACCGACACCACTCTCGCCAACGAAAATGTCGAGATCGGACCCGTAGGGACCGGCAATTCCGGTATGCCGATAGGGATAGGCACCGTCTACACCCTCGCCGCCGACTCCGACCTCACCGCCGTGCAGCTCGGCATGGCCAGCGCCGACGACCATATGCCCTCGGTCACAACAGAAATCGGACTCAACATCTACCTGATTGATGAAGCCGACAATATTGTGCGCCGCATCTACGACGCCACGCAGATGCGCGGCAAGGAGGGATGGCTCACCTTCGACATGCCCGACATGCGCCTCGCCGCCGGTCGCTACTACTTCGAAGCCGAACAGACATCGACGTGGAACATGGGTCTGCTCTACGACATCGAGAACTACGCCACCTGCTATCAGCGCCAGGGTGACCATCTGACGCGCACCATGGCGCATCCGCTGGCCATACGCGCCACCTTCGGCAAGGATGCCGTGGTCTATGCCAAGGATGCCGCCGTGCGCGCCATCACTGCCCCGGCCACCGACTCGGCTCTCTTCGATGCCGAATCTCCGGCTGAGGTGCGCGCCATAATCCGCAACAACGGTTATCAGGCCGCCGAATTCAATGCCGAGATGCGCCTCGACGGCCGGGTGCTCGCCGGCACCACCGTCGCGCTACAGCCCTATGAGGAGCAGGAGGTGTACTTCGGCACCGCCGACCTCTCAGAGCCCGGCGACCGCGAAATCGAGGTGGCCACACTTCTCAAAGGGGACGAGAATCCCGCCAACGACTCATGCATCAAGAGAGTCGAATCGCAGCAGGAACTCTCCCCCCTCTTCCTCGACTTCGAATCATGCGCCGACTTCTCGGCCCATGGCGACGCCTGGAATCCACGCTGGACCACAGTCGACTATCTCGGACAATTCACCAACTTCTACTGGGCCTACAGCTTCCCCGGCAGCGGTCAGCCCGTAGGATTCATCGCCTTCAATCCGGCGGCTACGGTGCCCTCGATGATTGAAGAGGGTTTCCGCGGAGTGACCCCGTACAGCGGCGAGCGCTTCGGCATGGTGTTCGTATACGACGGATTCGCCCCCGACCCCGATGAGCTTCCCGAGAGCGACGCATGGCTGATATCGCCGCGTGTCAAACTGGGTGAGGATTCACGGTTTGAGGCCTATGTCAAGACCCGCGACCTCGAGAGCCCCTCGATGAAACTCGAGCCCTTCCGCGTGAAGGTGTCGCTCACCGACACTGAGCCTGCAAGCTTCGTCAGCGTTGGTGATGAGCACTATGAGGCGCCTGTAGAGGATTGGGGACTTGTGAGCGTCGACCTCAGCGCCTATGATGGCAAGGAGGTGTATGTAGCCGTGCAGTATATCGGCAAACCGGGGGTCAACGACGCCCTGATGATCGACGATGTGCGCATCGTCACCACCGACACCTCAGGTGTAGCCCCCATAGAATCCGGCGAGGCCTGCGAAGTGCGCGTGGAGGGGCGCGACATAATCGCCCCGGAAGGCTCGGTAGTCTTCACCACCGACGGACTGCGCTGCGGAATGCGCTCGCTTGGAGCCGGCATCTACATCGTGGTCACCCCCGATGGCGTCAGCCA
>OFFB01000564.1_pt1 | contig 33816 bp, 26 predicted proteins | sample 1521281 | NCBI WGS metagenome assembly OFFB01 (sample SAMEA3504109, study PRJEB24116) | mouse gut metagenome | biome: mouse gut; feature: mouse-associated habitat; material: faeces | place: Denmark | collected 2011
TGGTCTGCTGGTGGAGGGTGTGGATGTGGGAGCGGCGGCGGGCGCGGGAGAGGTCGGCGTGTAGGATGATGATGTTACAGGGAGACTGGAGGGGTATTGCCGCGGCAAGGGTGCGGAATACGGATTCGAAGGAGTCGCGCGGGGGTAGGTCGCGCAGGGGCTTGCCTTGCCAGCAAGCGGGTAGTTGGGAGTCGGGTATGCGTGTGTTGTGTGCGAGGTGGTAGAGGTCGCGCTGGGGATAGCGGTGGGCGTCGAGCATGAGGGCGAGGTGGAAGGTGTGTCCTCGGAGGGAGTCGGCGGAGCGACCGGAGGTGTAGAGGGTGTCGGGTGATATGGTGCGTGCGGCACGGCGTGCTTCGGGGAGGTGGGGTGCGGAGATGGCTGCGGTGAGATTGGAGTACAGGCGGCGGTTGAGCCATTGGAGGTAGAGGGTGAGGAGGTCGCGTATGGTGGGGTCGGTGTCGGCGTGGGGGTCGTCGATGATGATGCGGATGCGCCCGCCTTTGGAGCGTTGTCGCTCAAGGCGGGTGATGATGGCTGACTCGACGGGGGTGAGGGGGCGGCGGAGGTAGCGGGAAAACCAGTATGTGTAATTAGGGGTGAGCAACGTATTTTAATTAGGAATTAGGAGTGAGGAATTAGGTTATCGTCCGTAGGACGCTTGCAGAGCAAGAATTATTGGACTGGTGGTAAGGAGGTTAGGGTCTTTAAGGACTTTAGTGAGGGTGGGACGAGGGTGGCGTTGTGGGTTATACGAGGGCAAGATGCCCTCGCCCCGATTTGCTCTCGCTCCGGTTTGTTGACGGGTTTGTTGGTGCAAAGATAGGGGGTGGAGGTGGGGGGTGGTGTGCGAATTTGCACTTTTGTGGGGGATTTTTTGTGGGTGGGGTTTACGAGGGCAGGATGCCCTCGCTCCTTGTTTGTGTGGGGAGGGATAAAATGAGGTACGGTGTGCCTGGGTGGGCACACCGTACGGTGATGAGGGGGAGGTATGGGATTTGGGGGGATGTGTCAGCGGGGATCAGTCGCGGCTGCTGCCGAAGAAGCGGAGGAGGTAGAGGAAGAGGTTGATGAAGTCGAGGTAAAGGCTTAGTGCTCCGAGTGTGGCGAGCTTGCTGACGGTGTCGGTGGGTGCCATCAGTGCCATGCGCTTAATCTGCTGTGTGTCCCATGCTGTAAGTCCGATGAAGATTATGACTCCGGCGAATGATATAATCCATTCCATGGTGCTGCTCTTGAGGAACATATTGACCACTACGCAGATAATAAGACCGAAGAGTGCCATGATGAGGAATGAGCCTATCTTGGTGAGGTCCTGCGATGTGAAGTAGCCGTAGACGCTCATGGCGCCGAATACGCCGGCGGTGATGAAGAATGTCTTGGCTATGGATGTGGATGTGTAGGCGAAGAATATGGGGAACAGCATAAGTCCGTTGACCACCGCAAAGAGGAAGAATAGCAGTGTGGCTGTGGATGAACTGAGACGGTTGATGCCGCCGGATATGGCGAACACCATGCCTAACTCTACGGCTATGAGTACCCACATGCTCCATGAGTGTGTGGCGAAGAAGCTGATGACAGCGGGTGTCTGCACACACCACAGCGAAACAAACGCGGTGACGAGGAGTCCCAGAAACATTTTGACGTAGACGCGCTTCATGACCTGCGATACGCGGGTGTCGAGCGCTTGGTCGGAGTTGTCCGAATAGTATGGCTGATAGTTGTTCATATTAAATGTTGAAGTGAGGTTAATATAACGTTTGAGGTATTACATTCGTTCGGGCACGCTGATGCCGAGGAGCGCCATGGCTGAAGCTACGGTGCGTGCCGTGCACTCGGAGAGGGCGAGACGCAGTGAGCGTACGGCGGTGTCCTCTTCCTTGAGTATGGAGCAGTCGTGATAGAACTGGTTGTACTCTTTGACGAGTTCGTAGGCGTAATTGGCGATGAGCGCGGGGCTGTAGCTGCGTCCGGCTTCGGCAACGACCGATGGGTAGTCGGCGAGACGCTGTATGAGTGCAATCTCGCGTTCGCCGGGTCGTACGGTGGCGTATTCGCCGATGGTCATGCCGGCATCGGCAGCTTTGCGGAGTACCGAGCGTATGCGTGCGTAGGTGTATTGGATGAATGGTCCGGTGTTGCCGTTGAAGTCGATGGATTCCTTGGGGTTGAATGTCATGTTCTTGCGCGGGTCGACTTTGAGGAGGAAGTACTTGAGGGCACCGAGACCTACCATTTCGGTGATTGTGGCTACTTCGTCGGGGGTGCATCCGTCGAGCTTGCCGAGCTCGGCGCTTACGGTGCGTGCGGTATTGACCATCTCGTCCATGAGGTCGTCGGCGTCGACCACGGTACCTTCGCGGCTCTTCATCTTGCCTTCGGGCAGTTCGACCATGCCGTAGGAGAAGTGCACGAGGTCCTTGCCCCATTTGAATCCGAGACGGTCGAGCAGGAGCGAGAGTACCTGGAAGTGGTAGTTCTGCTCATTGCCTACGACGTAGATCATCTTGTCGATGGGGAAGTCAGCGTAGCGCAGCTTGGCTGTGCCTATGTCCTGTGTCATGTAAACGGATGTGCCGTCGCTGCGGAGGAGGAGTTTGTGGTCGAGTCCGTCGGCAGTGAGGTCGGCCCATACGGAGCCGTCGTCCTTGCGGTACATGAGTCCTTTTTCGAGTCCTTCGAGGACTTTTTCCTTGCCTTCGAGGTATGTCTCGCTCTCGTAGTATATCTTGTCGAAGTCAACGCCCATGCGCTTGTAGGTCTGGTCGAATCCGGCATAAACCCATTCGTTCATGCGCTGCCACAGGGCGCGTACTTCGGGGTCTTTGTTCTCCCAGGCACGCAACATGGCGCGGGCTTCCTGCATGAGGGGTGATGCGGCAGCGGCTTCTTCCTCGGTGGCACCGTCGGACATGAGTTGCGCGAGTTCGGCTTTGTAGTGCTTGTCGAAGAGGACGTAGAAGTCGCCGATGAGGTGGTCGCCTTTCTGATTGCGTGATTCAGGAGTGGCTCCTTCGCCCCATTTCTTCCAAGCGAGCATGGATTTGCAGATGTGTATGCCGCGGTCGTTGACGATGTTGGTCTTTATGACGCGGTTGCCGCATGCTTTGAGTATCTCTGAGAGACTGTAGCCGAGGAGGTTGTTGCGCACGTGTCCGAGGTGCAGGGGCTTGTTGGTGTTGGGCGATGAGTATTCGACCATGACGAGTGGCGATTGGTCGGTGACGGGGGTGCGTCCGTAGTCGGGGGTGTCCTGAATGTGACGGAGCACTGATGCCCAGAATGTAGGCTCGATGACGATGTTTAGGAAGCCTTTGATGACGTTGAAGCGGTCGACGGCGGGTTCGTTGTCGACGAGCCAGTCGCCTATTTCCTTTCCAACGGCTTCAGGCGATTTACGCGCAGCTTTGACCCATGGGAATACGACGATGGTGAGGTTGCCTTCAAATTCTTTCTTGGTGGTCTGGGGCTGTATGGTCGCGGGGTCGGCATCGACGCCGTAGAGTTGCTTGACGGCGCGTGCCACGGCTTGGGCTATTATGTTATCTATGGACATGTTATTTAGTATTTATATAGTTTCAAACGCAAAAATTAATGTTTCTGATATGTTTAAATATGATTGGGAAAATCACCTATCATACCATTTTCGTGGTCTCACGAAAATGGTCATCTACATTGATTCCTTGTGTTTTACAAGAATCAACAGCTCGTCCTATTGCTACGAGAAAATTTTCCCATCGGGCATATCCCAATAGTTCTTGAAGTTCACGAGCGAACCAAATCTCAACCGTATCTTCACCATCATCGCCATTAATATAATGCTGAATGCGGTCAAACAAGCTCTTATGTTGATTAATTCTTTGTAAATCCATTAGGGAAGATTAATGTTATTTCAGCGCAAATGTACACATTTTCAATTGATAGTGCAAAAACCGTGCCGAAACGGAGGGGGGGTGGGTTAATTAGGAATGAGGAATTTGGAATTTGGAATGGGGGTGATGGGTGTTTTTTATACGAGGGCAGGATGCCCTCGCTCCGATGGGGTTGTGGGTGGCGGGGTGAGTTATGCGAGGGCAGGATGCCCTCGCCCCGGGTTGCCCTCGCTCCGGGGTGTGGGTTGGGGGGGTATGGGAAAGGAGCCGCTTTTGAGGGCGGCTCCTTTGGCAAGAATATGAATTAGTAATTTTAATGGGGTACTAATCGAGGTTGGTGGGTGCGTCACCGGTGTTGGTGCCCCATCCGGGGTTCTGATAAATCACGGTTCCTGACATCTGTCCATCGGTAGATGCGCGTGTGAAGTTATCGTGACCTATAGGATCGAGGTAGTGAGCGCGTGTGAAGTGATATCCATCAAATACATTGTTCTGTGTACGTGTAATCTGATATGGACGTACATAGTCGCTCAAAACTTTTGCCGACATGGTGGCTTTGTCACTGGTTTCATCGACAATCGGTGCCAGGAACACGCCTTTGTCGTCTTTCAGACAAAGAGGATTGGTTTTGTCGGCATAGCATGTGCCCCAGTATTTGATACCTTCGATGATGTAGGGTGTGGTAATCATCTGGTCGAGGGCCGCCCAACGGCGGAGGTCGTCCATACGGAGTGCTTCGCCAATCAACTCGTTGCGACGTTCGCGACGAATGTTGTAAAGTGTGGGATCAATCAAAGCTCCATGAGAATATGCACCCCAGTCGCCTTCGGCTTCTTTTGCCATTACGGTAGCTGCAATAGTCTTGCTATAGTCGGTATCGACATGTGCGCGCTGACGCAGGGCTTTCCAATATCCATCGGCAGTACCATCGACGGTTCCGTTCTTTTCGTAGGATGCCTCCATGTAGATAAGCATGGCTTCTGTGGCACGGAATACGATTGAGCCAGTGAAAGAAGCGTTGTTGCCTTGAGCTTCGGCATAGTTGTAGCCTTTGCCTTTCTTAACGGCGAAACCGGTAACGGCTCTTGTCTCACTTGTACCATCAAGCAACCATCCTTCACGCCATATAATGGGGGTTTTATCGGATAGGGAGTATGTATCGACACAGTCGTCGCCTTTGGTGAATATAACGATGCGGGAGTCGCGGTCGGTAAGGGTCTTGCTTACGCCTTCGTTTTCCCAAGCGGCGTTGTAACCTGAGTTACCATCGTAGACGGGCAAACCATTCTTCATAAGGAATGAGTTGACCAAACCACGGGTCCAACCTGAGCCACCGCCATTTTTCTGGAACTGTGCCTGAATCTGAGTGGTGACATTCTCACTTACGCTATAGCTGCGATAGAGCAGGACTTCATCGTAGGCTGAGAGGTCGGCGTCGCAGAACATGGTGTAGTAGGGGTTGTTGCTACCATAGTCGGTGTTCTGACCTTCTTTGGCTTCAGTGTTAGTAGCCAGCTTACCTACCACTTCATCACCTACTACTTTAGCTGATGCCATGGCTTCAGTAAGGAAATAAGCTATCTCATCGTCGATGTTGAAACCGGTACCGAGAAGGGCGGCATCGCCGGGCCATCCGGGTCCACCGGGGACGAGTGCGGTGCCTTTGTGGTGCTTCAACCAGGTGGCTTCGAATAGTGCCACGCGGGCGCGCAACAGGCGGGCAGCATTTTTACTTATACCATTTTTGCCTTTCGTGCTTTTTTCAGGGAGCAGCTTGATGGCTTCGGTGAGTTCATCGAGGATGTAACGTGCAACTTTGTTACGGGGCTGACGTACGGAATTAGCAACCAGTTCGTCTCTCTGAGTATTGTCGTAGACTTTTTCAACAATCGGGAAATCGCCTATGGCTTTGTAACGTACCCAATATGCCCAAGCGCGGAAGAAATGGGCCTCGCCCATAACCTGCTCAGCCAGCGACTGATTGGAGTTGTAGACGTCGTTGTCGAAGTTTTCCTGTGCCTGCTCGAAGAAGAAGTTTGCCTTACGTATATTCTCGAAGTTCCAGTTTGAAGCACGTTCGGGGACGAGCCAAGTACCGGGCGCCCACATAGAAGATGCTTTCAGCGCAGCCTGATTGTCGGTACCGTTGTCGGAGGAGAAGGTACCGAGACCGTAGCTGTTGTCGCTGTGTGACGGGAGCCAGAGGTAGAAGTCCTGTACATAGGCTTGCACCAATGATAGATCCTTGAAGTAATTTTCAGGAAGGATATTGCTTTTAGGCTCTTCGTCGAGATAATCCTGACAAGCAGTCAGGCCACACAATGAAGCACCTATAAATGCTATTTTAATATATTTGTTCATGGTTTACGCAATGATTAGAATGTTACATTAAGACCAACGGAGAATACTCGCTGCAAGGGGTAAACCTTACCATAGCCGTAGGCTTTGTCGTAAGCTTCGATAAGCTCGGGATCGCCGGTGCCGGTGAAGTTAGTGATGTTTGCAAGGTTTTCGCCAGAAACATATACGCGCAGGTTGTCGATAGAAGCTTTCTGGGTGATGACTTTGGGTACGGTATAACCGATAGTCACGTTCTTGAGACGACAGTATGCTGCATTCTGGAGGTAGCGTGTCTGCACCTGAGTGTTGGCTTCACCACCGCCCCAGTTGGCACGAGGATAATAAGCGTCGACATTAGGTCCGAGCGGGTCGGTAGTGTCAGCAGCACGGAAATAATCCAAATGAGGTTTGTAACCTACTGCCTGCCATTTTCCGATACCGGAAGCTCCGAACATCATAGGACCGGAAGCCCAATAGTCGCGTTTCATAGTACCCTGGAAGAATACTTTCACGTCGAAACCACGCCAGCTTGCCTCGAGGTTCAAACCGAAGTTGTAACGAGGAGTATTGTTACCGATAACGGTCATATCGCCACGGTCGCCGGCGGTGTTTTCGCCATTGGAAATGATACCGTCGCCATTGAGGTCGGCGTACATAATATCGCCTGCGCCCCATGCATAGTCGGATTTGATGCGTGCCTGACCTCTGCGCGGTTCAGCGGGTGCATGTCCGTGTTTGGCTGTGTATGCGGCATCAAGACGGTCGAGGTGAGCGTTCATCTCTTCCTGAGTCTTGGCTATACCGATGGTGGTGTAACCCCAGATATCGCCGAGTTTGGCACCGCTATAATAATCGGAAACGGAGAAGTCCTTGAAGGGGTTGGGATAGTCGTCGATGGTGATGGTGTGGTCGTAGAGGTTGGCGGTAATGCCGTAGTTGACCTCACCGATGCGGTCGCGCCAAGAGATGGAGAGCTCCCAACCTTTCGATGTCATGTTAAGATTGTTGACATTGGGGACGTCTGTACCGAGGATGTCGGGTAGAACTTCGCCGGGACCAACCATGTCCTGAGTGCGACGGTTGTAGTAGTCGAATGTACCGGTGAGTCGGTTGTTGAACAAGCCGAAGTCGAGACCGATATCCCAAGTGCGGTTCTTCTCCCAAGTAAGTGTCGGAGAAATGAGTCCGGGAATTTGACCGTAGGCGGGTTTCTTGCCGTTGACCAGCCAGCTATTTCCGCTGCCGTAGTATGTCATCACAGCATAAGTGGGATACCAGGAGTTGGTGTTCTGGTTACCGAGCTTACCCCAAGAGAAGCGAAGTTTCAATGTGTTGCAGTATGGGATGAAGTCTTCCCAGAATTTTTCACGTGCGATGTTCCAGCCTAAAGAGAAGGATGGAGAAGTGGTCCAACGGCTGCCGCGACGGAAGCGAGAAGAACCGTCGTAGCGGATGTTGCCTTCGACGAGGTAACGACCGTCGTAGTCGTAGTTGATACGACCGAACCAACCGGCAGTAGACCAAGTGGCGGGGCCACCACCCATTGACATGGTACCGGTGGTAGTATCGAGGTACGGCAGATTAGAGGCGATGTCGGTACGCTGTGCATAAAATTCCTTGTAGCTGTACCATTCGCTTTGGAAACCTGCCATAATCTTGAAGTTGTGAACATCGGCGAATGTGCGGCTGTAGTCACCGTAGATATTGGGATTGAAATAGTTGGAGCGGTAGCTCTTTTCGTAAACGCGCGAGCCTGTAGGCGCACCTGCCCACCAATCATCGGGGTTGCGTTCGTAAGCGATACCGTCGGCATCCCAACCGTAGCACTGATAACCGTAACGCTTGGTGTTGGTGCTTTCGGTGCGGTAGTTGAATTCAGCGTTGATGTTCATGCCTTCGAGGGGACGGAAGCGGAATACGAACTGCTGGTCGAATTTATCGGTGTTCTTTTTGTAACGTCCGCCATTTTCGAGTGCGTCGATGTATGATTCAACAACGGGATATCCGTTGGGGTCATGTGTGGGCACAATAGGCCAATAACGTGAGAAGTTGTGGAACAAAACGTTGGATGCGTCTTCGCCCATCACAGAGGGGCTATCATAGTCGTTGCGGTACCAACGTGCGGAGTATCCGAATGAGAGCCATTTGGTGAAGTTGATGTTGATACGGCCATTAATAATGTAGCGTTGCTGATTGTCGTCGCCGTAACGGAGGATACCTTCCTGTCCGAGGTAGTTGCCGGAGAAATAGAAGTTGTATTTCTCATTACCACCGGTGGCGCTGATGTTGTGTTCCTGCGAGAATGCAGTCTTACCGAAATGCTCCTTAAGCCAGTCGGTGTTACCGGTAGGCAATAGAGAAGTCAAGTCCCATACTTCCCAACGGTTATTGTTGGGATTGACAAACATGGTGCTTTTCGAGGGGTCTTTTACGGCTTCCTTAATAGAATTCAGCTTATCGTCCGAGAACCAAGCACCCACACCACTTGCGAGTGAAGCCTGGTTCATATAGTTGGCCCATTCATAGGAATTCATCATCTCTGCCATGCCTACAACATGTGACCAGCGGAAGCTGTCGGAGTAGTTGACGGTGACTTTGCCTTCCTTGCCGTTTTTGGTGGTGACGAGGATGACACCACCGGCAGCGCGAGAACCATAGATGGAGCTTGCGGCAGCGTCCTTGAGGATAGAGATGTTTTCAACGTCCTGCGGGTTGATGGAGTTGAGGTCGCCTTCCATACCATCGATAAGTACCAATGGGGTAACATCGGATCCGGTACCGATGGAACCTGTACCACGGATGTTCATGGTGCGGGTGCCGTTGAGCTGACCGCCGAGTGATGAGCCGAGCACGTCGAGACCTGCTGCCATGCCCTGGAGAGCGTCGGCGACGGAGTTGACGGGACGTGCGGCGATTTCCTTGGCGCTGATAGTGCTTACGGCGCCGGTAAGATTAACTTTCTTCTGAGTACCGAAACCAACGACAACGACTTCGTCGAGGGCAGTGGCATTGGGTTTGAGCTGGATGCTCAGCGGGGTTCCGGTCCAAGTAACGGTGACGGGGTCGTAGCCCACAAATGATACTCTGATTTTAGAGCCCACTTTAACATTGGAGATGGAGAATTTACCGTCAATATCGGTAGAAGCGCCGTTGCCGGCTCCTTCGACTACGACTGAGGCTCCTGTGAGGGGTTCGTCAATCTCATCGATAACCGTACCGGTACAAGTGCCTACTTTTTGATCGGCTGCTACACTGCTCGGGCTACTTCCTTCTGCGGTATTTGCCTGCATAACAGGTGTGTACGCGCAAGAAAGAGCGGCAATCAGCATAGCTGAAAAATAAGTCTTCCTCATGGTTAATGAATAATTTAATAAATAATTGGTTAGTTGGTTGGATTAAACGTTCGTTGGTATAAGTAGGTAAGAGGGAGTGTATGTTTCAGTTAGTTGTTTCGGTTTTTATGGTATTATTAATTGAATTTCACAAAATAATATATAAAAATCGGTAATAACAACATATTTAACGGTTTAAATAGTTAAATATCATTAAATCACAGATAAGCCGATGAATATGGTGAGGTGCGGAGCTCAGCTACAGGAGGTGTCGGACAAAGAGTAAGCGGGAGGTGGGTGGCGGTGAAAAAGTAGCAGGGATGAACCGTGACGGTTCATCCCTGCTGCATGTGTGTATGGGTGGGAGAGGGTTACATGTTTTCCCACTTGAGGTTCCAGATGGCTACACGGTCCTTGTTTCCGTTGGTGGCAGCGGAGTATGCGTTGTTGAGAATCTCGATAACGAATTCGCCACTTACGTTGGCGTCCATTGAGAATGTGTAGACTTGGTTCTTGGTGATGGATTCGATGGTCTCGGTCTTAGTTGCCTTGACTTCGCCGCCTTGCTTGATGTTGACGGTAAAGGCTGCCTTAGTTTCTTTAAATGCGAATCCATAGTTGAGCGAGAGTGTCTTGACACCGCCGGTGAGGGTAGGTGAGGTAAGGGAGCCTTGACGTGCGATGCTGCCGTCGACGACGAGGGCAAATGTATCTTTGTCGGGGAGGAAGGAGTAGGTGGCGCTGTTGGCGTTGTCACCGCCGCCTATGGCGAGACCGCACCATTTGGCTACCCATCCGCCGGTGGAGGTCATGTCCTCGATATAGGCGCTGCTCTTGACACCCTCGTTAAAGGTATTGAAGTTGATGGTGTTGCCTTCGGTGACAGGAGGTGTAGGCGGAGTGGGCTCGTCGCCACCGCCAGTGCCTTCGGCTCCTGCAACGATATCCTCAACTCGGTAGGTGGTGTAGCCGTCGGCTTTTGCAGCGGTGTAGCAGAATCCGATGTAGACGGTGCCTGAGAGTGAGGCGAGGGATACATTGCCAGATTCGACGTATTCGCTCCAGGAACCGGAGGGCTGCGCCACGGTGGCATTGAGTTTGGTCTTGGTGGCTGTGGCGGGGTCGGCAGAAGAGAGTGCGTAGACTTCGAGTGTGCCCTGACCGGTGTAGCCAACCTTAGACTTGAATGTGAGTGTCTTGGATGTCATGCCGTCGACGTTAAGTCCGGGTGATATCATCCATGATACGAACTGATTGTCGGCACCGGGGTTCTTGCCGCTGCCGTATGCAGTGATTTCGGCGCAGTTGGTGGGGTTGTTGGCATCGGCTTTGCGTATGAACCAAGCGGCGTTGCCGGAGGTCTGCGCGATGGTCCAACCACTTGCGGTGGGGAACGCGGTGGCGTCGTCGAATGTCTCGTTGAACGAGGTCACTACGGTACCGGCGGGGGGATTGGGGGTATCACCGCTACCGCCGCCTTCGAGCTTGTACTGGTCGGTGTTCTTGACTCCTGCCACGCCGAAGTAGGCGATGAGGTCGCCGTGGACGGAGGCGAGCTTGCCGAGGTTGGAGGGGTTGTCCATGAGGTTAAGAGCGGTGCGCGCATCAGTGCCGAAGAGGAGCTGGATGGGCAAACACTTGTTGTAGTCCTTCTCGTCGGGTGAGGTGGCGAGGAGCACGTTGGAGGCATTGGTTGCCGGAACGGTGAATACGGATTCGGGAATCTTGGCTTCGGGTACGAAACCTACGATGTAGCCGCTGACCCATTTGCCGGTTTCGTTGACGGACTTGCCCATGGCGAGTACCTGAGTAGGATTGTAAGGAGAGGTCTCGGTACCGTTGCCTTCGGGAACGGGTTCACCGGATGTGTCGTCGCCACCGGGTACGGTTACGCCTTCAATACGGAATTCAGATGCTGTTCCGGTGTTGCCTGTGAGGGCGTCCATGTTGAGGTCCTTAGCGGGAGTGCCGAGAAGCCATATCTGCTTGCCGTAGTTTTCGGGCACGTCGCGGAGGTTGCCGTACTCACGGAGTGCGGAGCCTTGCGGGAGACGGATTACGATGCAGTCCTCGAGGGTGTTGGATGTGGGTGTCTGTCCGATAATGAGGGTGTTGTTGACCTCGGCATCGGTGCCCCAGATTATATCGTCGGCTGACTCGACTGATGATACTCCAGCGCGCAGGGAACCTACGATGTAGCCGGTGTACCAACCGCTTACGGCGCTGTCGTCGGCAATCATCTGTATGGCTTCAAGGATGCTGTAGGGATTGTCTTCGGTGCCTTTGGGGAGAGTGGGGTTGCCGAAGTTGAGGAGGTCGTCGGTGGAGCGGAGCTGCAGCTGCCATTTGTATTCGCCGCTGGATTTGTAGGTGGAGAGGATACCTACGATGTCGCCGTGCTCGGCAGGGAGCTTGGTGCTCCAGAAGTTGGCATAGCCGCTGGTACGTACAACGATTTCGTTGCCGTTGTCGTCCTTGACGGTACGGTTGGTGTAGCTCACTTTGTGAGCGGTACAGAAGCTTGCCTCGCCGCCGTCGACGAAGTAGACGTTGTTGAGACGCACGAGCTGGCTCTGATATTTCATAAGTGCCGCTTCGCTATTGTCGGTAGGAATGTTGATTACAAGCGTATCGACCTTGGCGGGCTCGGGAAGTCCGTTGACCTGCGCATGTTCCTTGAAGAACTCGAGAGGCATGAATGAAGCCTGCCATCCGTAAGCGGCTGAGTAGTCGGGGAATCCGAGCTGCTGCAGAGTGCTGTACTTGCCTATGTACATTTCTGTGAGGTCGAGTACAATCTCTTGACCGACACGGTAGTCGGTGTAGAGGTTGTAGGCGTTGATGGACATGGAGAGGGCACCAGTGGCGTCCTGAATGACAAGGCTCTTGAATATATTGCCCGCGGCATCGGAGCTAATCACACGGCCGGCTATGACCACGTGCTCGCCGGCATCGTTGAGCTTGATCTGGTCGATGTAGTTGTCGGCGCTGTTCCAATATTTCTGCTTCAGCTCGGCAATGGTGGTGTTGGCTTGCAACGTAGCCACCGGCACTTTCATGCCGGGAGCGTCAATGTCGTCCTGACATGCCGAGAATCCCGACATGGCAAGCACGGCAGTGAGCATCAAGCCTATATATGATTTAAGATTTCTCATATTCTATTATATATAATAAGGTGTGAGTGTTAGTTGACTTTCTCGTAGAGTTCGGGCAGTGTGTAGGTGGGGTACTGCACAATATTGCTGGGGGCGATATTGGTGAATGTGCCCGACCGTACTATATAACAATCCGAATTCAGGACATTTGCAATCTTGAACGCACCGTTGTCGGGTGTTATGGTCCAAACTTCACCTTCGGCGTTGAGCTGGAAGTTGGTGAAGTGTGAGCTGTCCATGGAGAGTTTGCGTCCGTAAGAGTCTGTGAGGGTGTAACCTCCTGTAACTGCCGTGATGGTAATGGCGTTGACAAGGTCGGTTGAGAATTGGTCGTTGGCGATGGTCACGGCAGACATGCCCAGGCGTCCGTAAGCGTCGCTCGCGCCGATGGCAGTGCCAACCTGTCCGTCGACAACCATCACATACTGCTTGCCGGATGTCAAGGTTGTGACTTTCTTGAATGTGGCGGTACCGGTGGGGGTATCGGGGGTGTCGGGCGGAGTCACAGTGGCACTATCGTCGCCCTTGTCGCCCCATACATATAATGTAGGAGCCTTGATGCCTGATGTGCCGAAGTAGCTTGCGAGGTCGCCCTTGATGGATACTTGCTTACCGAGGTTGGCGGAGTTGTCCTGAAGGTTGAGGGCGGTGCGGATGTCAGTCTTGGCTACGAGCTGCACGGGGATGCAGTTGCCCACATTGGTTTCCGCAGGGTCAGCGGCAAGAAGGATGTTGGATGCAACGGTAGCGGGTACGGTGAAGTGAGCTCCGTCAGCCAAAACCTGACCTTCGACCCAACCTACGATGTAACCGGTAACCCATTGTCCGGAGCCTGATGCACCAGCGAGCACTGCACCAACGGTATAGGGTTCGTCGGCTGTACCGTTACCTTCAATCTGCGGAGCGTAGCTTTCGCCGCCGAAGTCAGTGCAGTCGGAGGGGGAACGGAACAGGAACTGCCAAGTGCCGTTGAAGTAGCTCATCACACCCACCACATTACCATGGCCGGCGGGGAGTACGGCATCGACAAAGTCGGATTTGTTGCTGTTACGAACCAAAAGACGGTTGCCGTTGGCATCGACGAGGTAACGGTTTTCAGCAGTGGAGGATGACGCGGGTACACCCCATGTCTCAGTGCCGCCGCCTATCCATGATACGTCGTTGATGCGCACCAGCTGGCTCTGGTATTTCTTCTGAGCCGCTTCGTCGGTGGCAGCGAGTATTTCGGGAATGGTCATTGTAATCTCGGTGATAGCCGAGGGATCGGGCAGACCGTTGAGATATGTGTGGCTGAGAAATTCGGTCGCAGCCATTTTGGAAGTCTGAGGAGTGCCGTTGTATTCACCGGCGGTACCAATCTGGAACAGTCCGGCATATTTTCCGGCGTAGAGTCCGGTGGCGTTTATGAACATCTCCTCACCTACCTTATATTTGGTGTAGAGGTTCTTCAGCCCGTCGTTGGCGGATGTGAGCACGGCTATGGTCACGGCGCCGGTCTCGTCCTGCAACATCACGTTCTGGTATATATTGCCGCCTTCGTCGGAAGCAATAATGCGACCGGCGAGAATCACGTCCTCATCTTTGTCGGTCTGCCCCACTTGAGTGCAATAGTTATTATCTGACGACCAATACTTGTTCTTGAACTCGGCAATGGTCATGGTGGCTTTCATCCCTTCCGGAGCCTGGGGCACCGACATGGGGGGCACAGCAAGGTCCTCGTCGCATGATGTCAATGCCACCGACGAAACCGCAAGCATAGCTGCCGCCAACAGTGATTTATATAGTTTCATATATGTTCTTGTAGTTATTGATGGTTTGTAAATCATTGTGGATTAGAAACGCAAGCCTACATTGACAAATACTTTTATGCCTTGTGCAAAGTAGTATTTGTTGGGGTATTTCAAGCGGTTGAAATCGGTGTAGTCGAAACGACCCTGCTGATATCCGTAGGTCATGATGTCCTTGCGGTTGAGGATGTTGTCGACATTAAGATTAACGTTGAGACTCATCTTACGGTTTATGTAAATGAGCTTACCGATTGACGCATTGAGAGTGAAAGCGTTTTTCAACTTCTCTTCGCCGGTAATTTCCTTTACAGCCTGTTCCAAATCTGCCTGGTCGGGATACTGAGTCCAGAGGTCGGTGAGTGCTTCGTGGCGAATAGGCGACAGGTTCACGTAAGAGTTGCCCATCCATGAAGCATTGATATTGAAGAACCACATCTTGGGAGCTGCCCAGTCGAGACCGATGTTAACGGCAGTCTGGGGGGTGCCACCGATATGATAGTTCTTAAGATATACGGTGGTAGCGGTATCGGGCTGAGTGCCGTTTTCGTAGCTGCGCACACCGGTGGGGTTGTTCTTATAGCGGTAGCTTGCTATGGTACCGGCTGCAGTGGCGGTAAGGCTCGGAGTGATTTTGAACGCCATGCCGAGCTCGATGCCCTTGAAGTTCTGCTGCACACCCTTGAGCACATAGTTCATGAAAGTAGAGTACTGGTCGTCGTAGTATGATGTACGTTCGGTCATGTTGAACATGTCGGTGTAGAACGCTCCGATTGTACCACGGAAGCGACGGTAGTTCCAGTTGTAAGATATATCCGCCGAGAGGATGCGGGTGCTTTCCAGCCCATCGATAGCAGTGTCCTTGATACGCGGTGAGATGTAGGCGTATTCAAAGAGGGGTGCGCGTGTGGAGTACTCACCGTGGATAGAGATGGCGTTACGGCCATTGATTTTATAAGTGGCACCTGCCTTAATGGCACCGTTGTCGAAGCGGTGGTTCTCACCCTTGCCGTAGGAATTTTCAGGAGCACGACCGTTGCGCATCTTACCGTCGCGGAAGAACTGGGTGTAGCTCAATTCCAGACCGTAGTTGATGTCCCACTTGGGAAGGTTAATCATGTTCTGAATCCAAGCCTTTGCCTGCACGGCATTGATGTAGTAATTGTAACCGAATATGTCGCCATCCTTCACCTGGCGGTTGGGGTTGTTGAGGTCGTTCTGAAGGATAGTGGGGTTGTCGGGGAAATCGCGTTCAGCGAAACCGTCGATGTCAAGCCAGAACTCACCACCGAGAAGGTCGCGGATGGTCTTGTAATAGTGTGCGCGTGTAACGTTAGCCGATACACCTGCCTGCAACGACATCTTGTCGTTGAGACGATGATTGAGCACAGAGTTGAACATGAAGTTCATCTGATTGCTGTGACGGTTTTCAAGGATATAAGTGGAACCTTTCTGAGTGCCGTCGGGGTTGGCTGCGTTTTCCGCATTGTTGAGATAGTTGACATTGTATATGGCATCCCAGTCAATCTGACGGAAAGATTCCTGATGCCACCAGTCGGTGTACATGTCATAAAGTTCCTGGTCGTCGGAATAGAACGAAGGAAGGTTACGGTAGTAGTCGGGCTTGGGGTCACGGGCGTTGTGCCAGTTGAAAGCCGAAGTGGAGTAGTTGACCCAACGAAGAGCGGCACCGGTGTTAAGAGATGTTCCGGCTTTGGGCTTCCAGATCCAGTTGAGGATGAAAGTGGGGTCGAAAGTCTCCACAATCTTGGAGCTGCGCTTCTTGCCATCCTGCCAACCCCATGCGGGATTGTAGAGGTTATCCCCTGCGAGGTCGTAGGCTTCGAGGAAGGTAGCCGTGTTGGTAGCACGCTGTGTAGGAGCACCGAACGTGGTGAGTGTCAGCGAGTGCTGAGGATTGAACTGCTTTTCGAGTGAAAGGAAGTAACCGCCGGAATTATAGAAAGTTCCGGGCACTACACCTTCGTTGGCGTAACGGCCAATCGCACCAACGGTAAGACCCCAGCCTTTCTTGTTGATGCCGGTAGAATACATGACCATGGCACGCAACATATAGTTGGCATTGGTGTAAGCAACCGAACCGTTGAATCCGGGGGCATAGCTTTCGGTGATGGTGTTAATGTTGGAGCTACCGCCTACACTACCGAAACCATAGCTTGAAGCACCCATACCAATGGTGTTGGTACGGTTACGGAACATGCGGTTCATACCACCGAGAGTGGAATAGTTGAAACGTCCGCGCGCAAGGTCATTGAATGGGATACCGTTGATGTAGGTAGTGTTGAGATAAGAATCGTAACCGCGCATACGGAAGCGCATAAGGCTGAAGCTGTAGTTGGCGGCATTGTAATAAATATTGTCGGACGAACCGGTGAGCACGCCCACAGCCTGAGCATTGCCCTCCTCATCCTCTATCACAGATTGGTCAAAGAGCATTTCCTGCTGCGACTCGATGAAGTCCTTGTTGGCAGCGTCGGCGCTCACCAACTTGAGCTGTCCGAGATCGGAATTTGAGCCGGCGAAGAGCTGCACGGGAGCCGTAAGGTCATTGAAGCCGTAAGCGGCGATGGTTATCACATCGTTTCCCGCCTTGGCATTGCTGATACTAAAATCACCTGCAGGGCCGGTGGTCACCGTGGTGCCCTGATCGTTGAGCATGACAATGGCGCCGGGGACAGGATTGCCCGAAGCGTCGACCACAATACCCGTCACAGCCGCCTGTTGAGCGAACATCGGGAATGCAGCTGCCAGCAACAATAGCAAAAACAGTTTGATTCTCATAAAATGTTAATTATTTTGGTTAATTTATTACTTTAAAACTATTTAACTCATTACCCGTCACAACACGTACACCCTAAGAATACAAATCCCGGGGTGGATACCGCGTTCACTGTTATTGTAATTTATTAATTATTTTTCAAAAGTAGGCATTTTAAGCGGAATAGAACGATTTTTAACCCCACTTTTTTGAGGGAGTAAATGTTAAAAACACATCGCATCCAAAAAGCCTCGGGAGGATGCACCGCGTTTGAAAGATATATGCTATATTTACAGCAAATTTGTAACCAGAAATCATTTTTACATACATGAAACGTTTTTGTCTATTCATCTTGGCTTGCGTCGCCGTATCATCGGCAATATTCGCACAGGGCAACCGCCAATACCAATCGTTTGGTGTGGCATTCTACAATCTTGAAAACCTGTTCGACACCATTCCCAACAATCCGCTTGGCCGCGACCTGGAATTCACACCCGACGGCAAGAACCAATGGGGAAGCAAGAAATACTGGAACAAAATCAACAATCTCGCTACCGCAATAGCCCACATGACCACCCAGACCACCCCAATGGGTCCGGCGGTGATAGGTGTTTCGGAAATCGAGAACAAATCGGTACTGGACGACTTGGTAAAAGCCGCCCCCATAAAGAAATGGATGCTTCAAGTGGTACACCATGACTCTCCCGACCGCCGCGGCGTGGATGTGGGTCTGCTCTACAACCCGCGTTTCTTCCGCTTAATCAACGTGACCAACCACCGTCTTGACATAGGCTATCCCACCCGCGACCAGATGTGCGTGGTAGGAATGATGGGGGGCGATACCGTAGCCGTAATCGTGAACCACTGGCCCTCGCGTTTGGGCGGACAGGAACAGTCATCGCCAAGCCGCGAAGCCGCAGCCGCACTCTCAAAGCATATCGCCGACTCATTGTGGCAGGTAAACCCCAACATGGGTGTGATAATAATGGGCGACCTTAACGACGACCCACAGGACAAATCATGCGCCAAGGTACTCGACGCCAAGAAAAACGCTAAGGATGTGGCACCCCACGGATTTTACAACCCATGGTGGAAGATGCTTGACGACGGTATAGGCACCCTCGCCTACAAAGGCTCCTGGAACCTATTTGACCAAATCATAATAAGCGGCAACCTGCTCAAAGAACATGCCAAAGGTTTGAGATACTGGAAATGCCAGGTCAACAACTTCGATTTCCTGAAAGATACTGAAGGATCACGTCAAGGCTACCCCTTGCGCACACACTCCGGCGGTGTATGGCTAAACGGCTATTCCGACCACTTCCCCACCGAGATATTCCTGCTCAAAGAGAAGTAACCGCACCGAAAAATATCGCATAACAGAGAGCGCACCTTTGTCGAGGGTGCGCTTTTTTTCAACCCCATCAATAAAAATATAGTACCTTGTATTGCATAGTACAATAATTATACATACTTTTGCGGCATAAGTTGTAAAATAATCACCAAAACGATTCCCGAATATGAATGTGGATAATGCCAAATCACAAATGCGCAAGGGGATGCTGGAGTATTGCGTGATGCTTCTGCTAAGAAAAGAAGCATGCTACGCCTCCGACATAATAGTGCGCCTGAAAGCGGCAGAGCTGATAGTGGTGGAAGGAACCTTATATCCACTGCTCACACGCCTGAAAAATGACGGGCTACTGGGATATGAGTGGCGCGAGTCCACCCAAGGTCCACCCCGCAAGTACTACACCCTCACCTCTGACGGAGAGGAATTCCTGACCCAGCTCGACGCAGCCTGGGGCGCACTGGTCACTACGGTGAACCTTATAAAACAATAACACACAATTTTTTGTACAACACAGGATTTGAATCATGAAAAGAAACATCACAGTCAACATGTTTGGCACACTTTACCCAATGGATGAGGATGCCTACGAATTACTGAAACGATACACCGACAACATGCGCGCCTACTTCCACAATCAGGAGGGCGGAGATGAGATAGCCGACGACATAGAGGCACGCATAGCCGAACTTATGAACGAAATGCTCGCCACAGGTGCAAAAGCCGTGGCTATCGAGGATGTGCAGGAGATTATATGCCGCATAGGAAACCCCGAAGAGATGGATGCCGATGCCGGGGAGAATACACCTACGCCCCCACCTGTACCGGATGACAGAAAACCGAGGAAACGATTGTTCAGGGATGTGGACCACAAATTCCTGGGCGGTGTGATGTCGGGGCTCGGATGCTATCTGGACATAAATCCCATGTGGCTGCGTCTACTTGCCATAATTCTTGCCTTTGGTTCATACGGGACGGCACTGATAATATACCTGATATGCTGGGCAATAATACCTCCTGCCACAACACCCGCCGAACGGCTGGAGATGAAAGGAGACCCGGTGAACCCCTACAGCCTTGGTGACGAGATACTCAATGACGCACGCAACGCCATGGACAGTGTCAAAAGCAGTTCGGCAATAGACAATGTGCTCCAGGTGCTATGCTCCATAGTCAAGGTGATGCTGTACATAGCCGGCGCAGGAATTATGGTGGTATGTGGAATAGTATTATTGGCAACTTTAGTAGGACTATGCTGGTTCCTGCTCTCACCACTCAGCGAGGTAAAGTCCGCCATCGGAACCAACTCCGAACTGGACATAATACAAACCATCTGCTCACCGATACTGCTATGGGGTGCGGTGATATCATTCATAGTGGCGCTGTCACTGACATTGTATGCCGGCATACATCTGCTACTGCGCGTAGCTGACAGAGTGTCGCCAATGTCAACTACCGCGAAATGGACATGCATCACCGTATGGCTGGCATCGGTAGTGCTGTGCAGCGGAGCATTCATGCGCATAGCCTACACCATAGATGCCAACGAGAACCTGTTCCGCAAAAACAACCGTACCGAAAAGGAGATGCTTATTGCCAGACAAGAACTGGAGCAGATAAAGGAACTGGAGTCGCGCGGCTGGCGCGTGGCTGATGCCCGCAATCTCAACGGGAAGTACATGACACGCGGACGCCACTATACCGGCAACAAAGACCTTAAATATCTCAACGCATGGACAACCAGCGGAGATTTTGTATATGAAGTGGTGCGCGATGTGAAAGTGGCTCCGGGCACGTACACCCTTGAAGCCATAGCCCGTACAGACGGCAACGGTTGCGAGATATTTGCAGTAAACGGCTCCGGGAAACGCTTCAGCGCACCGGTACCCATCTGCGACAACATTGGAGGTTCGGTATGGTCGGATGCAAAGAAGGCACTGGAGGCGGACACGACAATGACTGCAAACCGCAAACGCCTGAAAAAGATAGCAAAAGCCAATAACGGCGACGGATACGGATGGTCGTATGTAAAAATCAGCGGCATAAAGGTCGGCCCCGACAGCACGCTCACCTACGGTGTGACCAACAATGGTCCATCGACAGCCTGGGACGGGACATGGCTATCCGCCACATCATTCCAGTTGATTCCCGAAAAGAAATAGTTGGTTTTATAATTGGATAACCTTCGTGGACGGCGCAAAGATTCTTCTATTGCGCCGTCTTTGTATCACTTATGAAATGACCGGAAGGTGTATTGTCATGGAAAAATTGTAACTTTGTGAGCCAAGAGCTTTTTCCATGTGTTATATAATGGAAAGCAAAAAACATCATAATTATGGAAACTACCCGTCAAGCAAAAATAGCCAGATTGATTCAGAAGGAGCTAAGTGAGATATTCCGCCGTCAGACAGCCAAAACTCATGGTGTGCTCGTATCGGTAAGCGCCGTAAGGGTTTCGCCCGATTTGAGTACAGCGAAGGCATACCTTTCGGTATTCCCATCAGCCAAAGCTCCTGAAATGATAGAGAGCATCAACAAGAGCGCAAAGACCATCCGGTATGAACTCGCCCAGATAGTACGTCACCAACTGAGGAAAACGCCGGAACTCTCGTTCTATCTCGATGACTCCCTGGACTACATAGAAAACATAGACAATCTGTTAGGCACCAAAGAGCTGCCTGAAGCCGACGATGCCGAATAGCACACGGCGGCTACACGATACCCATCATCACACCCATCAGTAACCTTAGAAATATCAGTGCATAGAAGTATGGTCTCGTTGCGCATAGCATTGCGCTATCTGTTCTCAAAAAAGAGCAGCAACGCGGTGAATGTGATATCCATAATATCCATCGCCGGCGTGGCGGTGGCTTCTATGGCTATAGTGTGCGTACTGTCGGTGTTCAACGGATTCAGTGACCTTGCCTATTCACGTCTGTCAATCGTAGATCCGCAGATAAAGATAGTGCCCCGCAGCGGAAAAATCATACAGTCAGCCGACTCGCTCGCCGAGACATTAATATCCATGGCTGAGGTGAGACATGCCGCTGCTACCATTGAGGACCAGGCGCTGGCCATGTTCCGCAACCGTCAGATGCCGATACAACTGAAAGGAGTGCCTTCGGATTACGATTCCGTCACCGGTATAGCCCGCACCATAATCGACGGCATGTACATACAAAATGACGGAATATACAATTATGCCACATTGAGCGTGGGCACAGCCATGAAGTTGGTGGCAAGACCGGAGTTTGACGATGTACTCGCCATATATGCACCACGCCGCCGCGGCAATATAAATCCGGCAAATCCGATGGCGGCATTCCGCAGCGACAGTCTGCTGGTAGGTGGAGTGTACATGGTGGAGGAGAATGACCATGACGCATCCACGGTGATAGTGCCGATGGATGTAGCCCGGCATCTGCTGGATTACACCACCGAGGCTTCGGCTATAGAGGTGGCACTGCAGGATGGGGTGGATGAGCGCACAGCCGCCGCGGCAATATCAGCGGCATTGGGACAGGACTACAATGTACTCACCCGGCTGCAACAGGAGGAACAATCATTCAAGATGATTGAAATAGAAAAATGGATTACGTTTCTGATGCTGGCATTCATACTCGTAATAGCATCGTTCAATGTAATCTCCACCTTGTCGATGCTCATAATCGAGAAATCGGACAACATGGTAACACTCAAGGCATTGGGAGCACCTCAGGGAATGATACGCCGGATATTCGTATGGGAGGGGTGGTTGATATCACTTGTAGGAGGAGTATCAGGTGTGATAATGGGCGTGGCACTATGTCTGGCACAGCAATGGGGCGGGTTCATAAAACTCAGTGGCGACCCTTCGCAACTGTCCATAACGGAATATCCGGTACGCGTAGCTCCCGCAGATCTGTGCGTGGTACTGCTATTGGTTGTGCTTACCGGATTGGTAATCAGCGCAGTCACATCGCGCATAAATTCCGCAAACCTTAGGGTACGGTAGTCAGAGTTTGTGTATGATGGTCAATCCGTCGCGCAAAGGAAGTATCGACACCTCCACACGCGAATCCCGTGCCACCATATCGTTGAATTCCATAATACCCACAGACTGGGCATCCGTGGGCTGCGGACATTCAGCTACCTTACCATCCCACAGGGTATTGTCGGCAATAATGTAGCCACCTTTCCTCACACGGGGGAATACCAGTTCGTAATATTTGGCATAATGGCGCTTATTGGCATCGATGAACACCATATCCCACTCCTCGGCAAGGGTAGGTATCACCTCCGTGGCATCGCCTATGTGCAGATGTATCCTGTCGGCCCATGGTGAAGCGGCAAACCGCTCCAGCAGTTCATCCTCCATCTCATCGTCAATCTCCACCGTGTGCAGATGCGCTTCAGGACACATACCCTCGGCTATGCACAGCGCGGAATAGCCGGTGAAGGTGCCGAGTTCCAACACCCGACGCGGATTGATCATGCCGGTAAGCATCTTCAGCCACCGCCCCTGAACATGCCCGGAGCACATACGGGGGTAGAGATGGCGCACATAAGTGTCGCGATAGGTCTTTGCCAACAATGGCGGCTCGGGCGAGATGTGCCGAGATATGTAATCGTCTAATCTATCTTGCATCGTAATGAATGGGATTCTATGGATTCAATGGTGTGACACATCGTTGCCACACATTGTGACGGATACTGGCCCTGAGCAGTTTCACCGCAAAGCAGAAGCGTGTCGGCACCTTCCATCACGGCAAGAGCAATGTCGCTGACTTCGGCGCGCGTGGGAGAGGGGGATGATATCATGGAGTGAAGTATCTGTGTGGAAACAATGGATGGTTTGCCCGTCTCGCGGCACCGGCGCAATATGCTGTATTGCAATGCCGGAATCTCGGGAATGGGAATCTGCGTACCGAGGTCGCCACGCGCCACCAATATGCCGTCGGATGCCGCAAGAATCTCCTCGAAATTCGCTATCGCCTCACGGCATTCAATCTTGGAATACAATTTTATATCCGTACCGGCAATCTCACGTCGCAAGGCAGCGACGTCGTCTGCCGACCGCACGAACGAATGGGCTATCATGTCGATACCCACCTGACGCGCCGCACAGATATTCTCATGGTCGCGCTGCGATACGGCAGGAAGAGGAGGAATCTCCACGCCGGGCACATTGACCGTCTTACGCGATTGCAGCTCGCCGCTACGCAGAGCCTTGGCATAAACCACAGTGCCGTCGATATGCGTGACCTCAAACTCAAGGTCGCCGTCGTCAATCAACACATGGCAGCCTTGGCTCAGGAACTGATGCAGATTATCGACCATAACAGATATCCTACCGGGCGAACATGGACAATGCGACGAGATAATCTCCACCACATCGCCCGCATTTATACGTATAGGCGCCACTACATCAGCGGTACGAATCTCAGGTCCCTTGGTGTCCATAAGAATCTTTATGCCTGAATCGACGGAGCGTATCACTGCCACCATTCGTTGGATTGATTCAGGGGTAACATGCGCTGAATTAATGCGCACGGCATCCAAGCCTTCGCCATGAAGCGCACGGATAAATTCGGGTGTGCAACGATGGTCGGCAACCGTTGCCATTATAGCAGTATGTCTCATAGCAGCGATTCTATAGCAAGCCGATAGCTATCCATGCCGAAACCGGCAATAACTCCACGGCAAACGGGTGAGATGAGCGATGTATGACGGATAGGCTCACGCGATGATACATTGGAGATGTGGACTTCAACCACGGGCAAGGATATGGCAGATATGGCATCGGCTATGGCAAGAGATGTGTGGGTATATGCCCCGGCGTTGAGCACAATGCCGGCGTATAGGTCGGTATCGAACCCTACCGCATGTATCCGGTCAATAATGGCTCCTTCGTGATTGCTTTGGAAATATTCTATGGGGAGCGACGGATATTTTTCCCGCAAACGGGCGAGAGATTGCTCCATGGTATCGTAACCATAGATGTCCGGTTCGCGACGGCCTAACAGATTGAGGTTAGGGCCATTGATTATAAGTATTTTTTTCATAATAGACTTATATGAGAGGTGTGGTCAAAAGTAGCCAGATGGCTATGTGGGACAAAACCATGAGCGCCAACAGAATCCAGGCGAGGGCACGTCGCTCGGGATAACAGAGGTAGGAGAGATATGCCGCCACAGGGACGTAAAAGAGATACACCCAAAGCATGGTGCGCACTGCGGAATCGGGCGGACAATTTGCCAACAACACAGGAAACTGAAATACGGGTAAGGCTATTATCACTACCAATATGGTGAACCATCGTGGTGTGGAGGGTAATTGCGACATCATGATTGCGCCCCCTCCTTACGAGCCGATTTCTGACGGCGGTACTCCGCCACGGTTGCCTTGATACCGTCGATGAGTGAGTACCGTGGTGCGAAACCGAAGTCGGCAACGGCATCTGATATGTCACAATCCCAATTACGCTGTTTCATAATCTTGAACTTGTCACGATTGAGGGTGCTTGCCTGCATCTTGGCTACTCCATATTTCTCTGCCACGAACGATGCGGCGTAGACCATCCACAGCGGCAACCGCAACGGTATGACCCATTTCACACCTAACTCTTGCGCTACAATCTTGCGGAACTCGCTTTGGGTATATGCCCTACCCTCGGATATGATATATTTCTTTTTAAGTGTAGCGGGTGATTCCATGGCATCGAATATAGCCGTCACCAAATCCTCAACATAGATGAATGTCAACAACTGTTTGCGAAACCCGACACCGAAATCCCAATGACTGTCGATGCTCTTCACCATCATCAGGTAGTCCTGTTCATGAGGACCGTAGACACCGGTGGGGCGGAATATGGTCCACGGCACATCGGGCGATGATTCAAGCAGCGTCTCAGCCTTGATTTTCGAAAGTCCGTAACGGGTGTTGGGGTTGGGTATCATCCGCGAATTCATGGGCGCGTAATTTTTCTCATCACCGGGTCCCAATGCACTCAGACTGCTCATGAACAGCAACCGTCCGGGCATCATACCGGTGGAGCGCAATGCATCGAGAAAGGTGCGCAGATATATGAAGTTGACACGGTTGAAGTCGGTGAAATTCACACACTTGGTGGCTCCGAGATTGTAGACTATGTAGTCCCACCGCTCCCCTTCGGGCAACGCCGAACGTAAAGCAGCAGTCATCCCCTCGGAATCATCATAATCAAGTACCACGAACTTCAAGCGGCTATCGGAAAGAAACCGCCGCGACGTGCTCTCGCGCACCGCCACATAGGTATCGTAACCCCGCCGCAAAGCCTCACCGGCGATAAACCCGCCGATAAATCCCCCGGCACCCACCACCAGCACTTTTTTTGGTTCTATATTTTGCTCCATTCGTTTTTATATTTCTAACTAATTACTCAAATATGTACCCCAAAATGCTATTTCGGGTACATGTTTTTATGATGTGTACCCGAAAACGCTATTTCGGGGACATGTTTCTTTATTTTTCGAGAATCGATTCTATCGCATCAATCCTGTTTGTTTCCAAATCATGGACAAGCGGCAATGACGGTATTGTGTACGATGACATAATCTTTAAGTATTAAAACCGAATAACGCAAATGTACTCAAAAATGTGCTTTATGCAAAATAAACGAATTCACTGGCTGGCGCTCAGAATAGTGTACAAATGGAAAAGCAAAGATAGGGAATTATATGGATTACCTTTGAATTTGGCTTAATCTTAAATGCATACGCTTGGCAAAAGTCAAATAAATTTGACTTTGCACCGAGTTATTAGTAATTTTGTGGGAAATAGATATTACTCGTTTATGGGAAAGAATAAGCTGAAGAAGTTCCGGGAGATGGAAGCGATAGATTTCGTATTTCAATATCCATGGGCCAAGTTACAGGAATCGGGGTTTCCGCTCAAGGGCCGATGGCATGAGGATTTTTTTCATAATGACGACCCTATAGTGCTGGAACTCGGCTGCGGCAAGGGTGAATATACCGTAGGACTTGCTGAAGCTTTTCCGGGGCGCAACTACATAGGCATAGACATAAAGGGTGCCCGCATGTGGACCGGCGCCACCAAGGCACAGGAGCGCGGTATGGACAATGTGGCGTTTCTGCGTACGGACATAGAATTGCTGCCTTGGTTTTTCGCTCCGGGCGAGGTGTCGGAAATCTGGATCACCTTCCCCGACCCACAGATGAAAAAGGTGCGCAAAAGATTGACCTCCACCCGCTTCATGGAACTGTACCGGAAGGTGCTGAAGGATGGCGGTACGGTGCACCTGAAAACCGACAGCCCGTTCCTGTACACATATACCCATATAATGGCACATGAAAATGGCTTGGATGTACACACCGATACTTCCGACCTCTATGGTAGCGGAATCGCCGACGAGATATTGAAGATACGCACTTTTTACGAACAGCAGTGGCTTGACCGCGGGCTGACCATAAAGTACATCTCGTTTGCCCTTGACCAATCCACTCCCCTCACGGAACCGGATGTAGAGATAGAACACGATACTTACAGAAGTTTCTCCCGCGGTGAACTTCAGTGCCCGGAATTGTGTAATCCTAAAGTAACCCAAAAACAGTAACGAAAATCATGGAACGATTATACCCGCAATTGATACTCGACGCGCTACAGACAGTGCGCTATCCCGGAAACGGTAAAAACATAGTGGAACTCGGCATGGTTGCCGATGACATACGTATAGACGGCAATAAGGTGTCATTCTCAATCATATTTCCCAAAAGCACCGACCCGTTCATGAAATCCCTGCTGAAATCGGCGGAGGCTGCCATACATACTCGTATCTCGCCTGAGGTGGAGGTTACGGTAACGGCTCAGTCGGCGGCACCGGCTGCTCCGGAGAAGCAACCGGCGCTTCCGGGTGTGAAGAATATAGTGGGGGTGTCATCGGGCAAAGGAGGTGTGGGTAAATCTACCGTGGCAAGCAATCTCGCAGTTGCATTGGCACGCGAGGGCTACAAGGTAGGTCTGCTCGATGCCGATATCTTCGGACCGTCGGTACCCAAAATGTTCGGGCTGGAGGACACTTCGCTGTACATGCATGAGGTGGACGGGCGCCAATTGATAATACCGGCTGAACGTTACGGCGTGAAAGTACTGTCGATAGGCTTTCTCGTAGAGAAGAACGCGCCTGTACTATGGCGCGGCAGCATGGCGTCGAATGCTCTGCGTCAGCTTATAGAAGAAGCCGACTGGGGCGAGCTGGATTATTTCCTTATAGATATGCCCCCAGGCACAAGCGACATACATCTCACATTGGTACAGACACTTGCCATGACCGGTGTGGTAGTGGTGAGCACACCGCAACAGGTGGCACTTGCCGATGCCCGCAAAGGTATAGCCATGTTCATGGGCGACAAAGTGAATGTGCCCGTGCTCGGTCTTGTGGAAAATATGGCATGGTTCACACCGGAACTACATCCCGATGAACGTTACTACATATTCGGACGCGAGGGTGCCGTGGACCTCGCAAAAGAATTAGGGGTACGCCTGCTCGCACAGATTCCCATTGTGGGCTCGATATGCGACGGCGGCGACGGCGGCGAACCCATAGCCCTGCAGGACAGCATAACCGGACACGCATTCATGCACCTTGCCCACGAGGTAATTGACGCGGTTGACGAGCGTAACCGTCAGCTCCCTCCCACGGTAAAAGTCAACGTATCAAAGCGATAAACGGCAAAAACGATTGACCATGCAGACGATATTGTTTCACGACACCATTTTCGGGCCTATACACTCGCGCAGATTAGGGACATCACTCGGGGTGAATCTCTCACCGCGCGATGGCAAAATCTGTTCATTCGACTGCCTGTATTGCGAAGCCGGCTTCAACGCGCAAGGTCCCGGACGTGCCGGTTTGCCATGCCGTGCAGAGGTGAGAACTCTGCTGGAGGAGAAACTGAAGTCCATGAAACATAATGGGGAAACGCTGGATGTAATAACATTCTCAGGCAATGGTGAACCGACGTTGAATCCTGATTTTGAGGGTATAATAGAGGACACCATTTCTCTGCGTGACCGATATTTTCCAAACGTGAAGATAAGCGTTCTGAGCAATTCCACACGATTGGACCATGAGGATGTGGTGCGTGCGCTGCTCCGCGTGGATAACAATATATTGAAACTCGATTCCGCCCTCACAGACACTATAACCGCGATAGACCGCCCGAATAGTCCCGATTTCACAGCGGAACGTGTCATTGACCAACTAACCCGTTTCGGCAATAAATGCATAGTTCAGACAATGATGCTACGGGGCGAATACGACGGAAAAAACATAGACAATACCACACCGGAAGAGGTGGATGCCCTGATTGAAGCCTACCGCAAGATACAACCGAGCGAGGTGATGCTGTATTCCATTGACCGACGCACTCCTGCCGAAAATCTCAAGAAGGTGTCACGGGAGGAATTAGAGTCCATAGCCGAACGCATACGCGCCGCTGGTATAGCCGTGCAGGTGAGCTGAGATGTTTTTTCACATTCCATGCGCAAAATGAGATACATGCGGTTGACCACATATATTATATCGACACTTGCTCTTCTATCCGGCTTAAAGGCAGGAGCAACCACCATAGATACAGATACCGTCATGACCACAGATACCACCAACCGTACACTTATAATACCGCCTGCACTACATGAAGGTGACCGCATAGCCATACTGTCGCCCGCAGGTATAGCACGGCCTCAGAATGTGTACCATGCCCTGCCGGTTCTACAGGAGATGGGATGGGAACCCTTTCTTACGGAACACGCATTGGGACGCAGCGGCACTTACAGCGGCACTGACCGTGAACGTTTCGCCGACCTCAAAAACGCTCTGCTCGACCCTTCGGTAAAAGCCATATTATGCTCACGCGGCGGTTATGGAGCGGTACATCTGCTTGAAATGCTGGACAGCCTGCCACTGCGCGACAATGCCAAATGGATAATAGGATTCAGTGACATATCGGCTTTGCACGCGCTCATGCATAAGCACGGCATAGCAAGCATCCACGGCCCTATGGCAAAACATATCGGCTCATACGATGGCAAGGATGAGGACACACGTGCACTATTCGCCATACTTAACGGTTCACCGGTAGAATATCATTTGCCCACACATGAATACAATAGACATGGTGAAGCGGAGGGAACGCTCACAGGGGGTAATCTCGCTGTTCTTGCCGACCTTATCGGTACTCCGTACGATATGATCACTCCCGGCACTATACTCTTCATCGAAGACATAGCCGAACCTATATATAAGATAGAGCGCATAATGTACCAACTTAAACTCCGTGGAGTGCTTGCACAGCTCGGTGGACTGATAGTGGGACAATTCACTGATTATGAACCCGACGCCGACCACCCGTCAATGGAATCCATGATACGCGATATGGTACGGGAGTATGATTATCCGGTGGCTTTTGATGTCCCTATAGGACATGTGACGCACAATATCCCACTTATAGAGTCGGCACGAGTGTATATGTGTGTCGATAGCGATAGCGTAACCATCAGTCAATGTGAGCCAGACAAAACAGGCTCAGAATAATGTAAGCTGATTATCGAGCAGACGGAATGTGGCACGATGCAATTCCGTAGCTCCATAATGTGCTATGGCATCGCGGTGAGCGCGCGTGGGATAGCCTTTGTTGACGTCCCACCCGTATTGCGGATAGCGTTCGTGCATACGCTTCATGTATTCATCACGGTGCGTCTTGGCGAGGACTGATGCCGCAGCTATATTTCCGAAGCGGCCGTCGCCCTTGACGAATGTGGTCCAAGGCACATCGGAATAATTCTTAAACCGGTTACCATCCACTATTATAGCCTGCGGTCTAACGACCAGAGCATCCAGTGCACGATGCATTGCCAATATCGATGCGTTGAGTATGTTTATACGGTCGATTTCCGCGTTATCCACCACACCTATGGCCCATGCCACAGCCTGCTCCTCGATTATAGGGCGCAAGATGTCACGACGTTTTTCGGTCAATTTCTTGGAATCGTTGAGCCATGGGTGGGAAAAGTCATCAGGCAATATCACCGCGGCTGCATAGACAGGTCCGGCAAGACATCCGCGGCCGGCTTCATCACAACCGGCTTCAAACACACCTGCCGAATAACATGCCGGAAGATGATGCTCATGTTGTTGTCCGGAAACCTTAGTCATGTCCTAAGCCAGAAGATATCAATAAAATATAGTTATTCCACAAATCCGTAACCGAATCCTTGACGATTGACTATGTTCTTACCATAGTCGCCAAGTTTTTTACGCAATCGGGATATGTTGGTATCCACGGCACGGTCAGAAACTCCGGATTCATCCTCCCAAGCCTCGCGTCTTATCTCCACCCGCTCATAGAACTGATTACGGTTACGCATGAACATGGCGAGAATAAGGTATTCGGTGCGTGTGAGCGTGAGTGGTTCTCCATCGATATAGGCAGTGCCTGCACCCAGGTCCAGTACAAGCTCCTTATAACGCACCACATTGCTGGCTCTGCGCGCACTCATCATGCGTTTGCGCCGAAGAACCGAGCGCACACGGGCAACAAGCTCACGAGAGGAGAATGGTTTGGCTATATAATCGTCGGCACCCGCGTCAAGACCATCGACTATATCATCCTCGGATGCTTTTGAAGAGAGAATTATAACGGGAATATTGAACGTATCGGGATTACGTTTGATGAACTGCGTAAACATCAAACCATTGTATTCACAATTCATCAAATCCACCATGATAAGGGACACTTGCGAGAAATCGCTTTTCAAAGCCTCGGGGCCATCATGGTGCAGCACCGTTTCAAAACCCTCATTTTCAAAACGGAATTGCAGCAGCTCGCACATCAGAGTATCCGTGTCGACTATCATTAGCCGACCATTCTGCGATGCAGGATTTGAAGACTCTGTACCCATTTATCAAGTGCAATAATTAAAATGTGATGTTTAACACAAAAGTAATAAAACGTTTTTTACCTCCGAACTACAGATGATATTTGTCGCTAATTTGTGACGCAAATTTAATGGCTCTGTAGTTTTATCTTACACCGGAATATGACGTATTTGTTCTTTCACCGCATCAACAACATTGATTATATAGTCACCGGTTTTCTCCAAATCCGACACGAGGTCCATATAATATATACCTGCCTGATATTCGTAATGCCTGTTATTGATATTCTCGATATTGGCAGTACGCAGCTGATTGCGGTAATTGTTTATCTCACGCTCCTTGTTGTACGATTTTATAATCTCAGCTTCGCGGGCATGCTCTATGTCATGCAACAGACCGAGCATATTGCGCATGGCTTCCTTGATATAGCTGAACATAGTGTCGATATTGGCATATATCTCCTGATTAAACTGCACATGGCTCTGATTCTTGCGCACCAGAATCTTACCTGCACCAAGACAGCAATCGGCTATGCTCTCAATCTCACTCACGATACGCAACATTGCCGCAATCTTCATCTTACCTTCATTGGACAGCCTGCCTTCAGAACACCTGTTGAGATAATGGGCTATCTCAATTTCCATACGGTCGGAGATATCCTCATATTTCTCAAGGCGCGAGTACAACTGTATAAAATCCTCTGACTCATCCTTGGTATGTACCAATTTTTGAGCCATATCTATCATGCGTTCGACACGTTCGGCATATACAGCAATCTCTTTCTCTGCCTGCGCTATATTTAATTCAGCAGCATTAAGCAGACCACCGGAGATGAACTTGAGTTGGAATTCCTCATCCTCCTTATGCTTGGCGGGTACAAGATATTCCACTATCTTCACATAAAACCCGGTAAGCCATATCATAATGGACAAGTTGATAAGATTGAATACCGTGTGGAATATCGAAAGACCTATCGACACACTCTGCTGCAACTGCCCCACCTTGGCTATCACAGGATGAGCATCGGGAAGAGAATTGTCAAACAGATGGTCATAGACATCAGGCTGCGTAGCTTCTATATGATTGACATAACCGGCAAGTGCCGTAGGGTCTCCCTGACCCAACGCTTCGGTAATCCATGTATTGAGATTCACAAACGGATAGAACACGCATAATACCCATGCACATCCAAGGAAATTAAACAGAAGATGTCCCATGGCGGTACGCTTTGCCGCGACATTACCGCTCATAGATGCCAATATCGGGGTAATCGTGGTTCCGATATTGCTTCCCAGCACCAATGCACAGGCAAGGTCGAAATCAATCCACCCCTTGCTACACATGATAAGTGTGATGGCAAATGTTGCAGCCGAAGACTGTATCACCATGGTTAGCAATATCCCCACGGTGAGGAATATCAGTACCGAGCCATACCCCATACTTGAATACTGCTGCAGGAAGGCAAACATCTCAGGATTGCTCTGCAAATCCGGTACATATTTACTAATAAGATCCAGTCCCATAAACAGAAACGCGAAACCGATAAGGAATTCGCCTATGGACTTATTGCGGCTTTTCTTAGTAAACAACAGAGGTATGGCAAGACCTATAAGCGGTAGTACGAATGCAGAAATATTGACCTTGAATCCAAACAACGCTATGACCCATGCAGTAAATGTAGTACCGACATTGGCACCCATTATCACCGCCATAGACTGCGCGAGCGACATCAAGCCGGCATTTACGAAACTCACCACCATTACCGTCGATGCTGACGAACTTTGGATTAATGCAGTGATGAGGAAACCGGTCAATGTACCGGTAAAACGGTTGCGGGTCATTGCCGAAAGAATATTTCGCAAACGGTCGCCGGCAGCCTTTTGCAGCCCCTCGCTCATGACCTTCATCCCATAAAGGAACAAACCTACCGCACCTAACAACCCCAAAAAGTCTAAAAAGCTGTAATTCATATTATAGCGTAATGGTGTGAAATCTAATAAATATGGAGTTTATGGATAAAAACCATTTTTTCCGCTTACAAAGATAAAACAAATCTCAGATAATCCTAAAAATTTTTAACACAATCGACCACGCCATTAGCAACGTAAAAACATCTCGAACTGTTCACATTACAATACAGTAATATTGTCTCTTCAACGAAAAGCATCTGTAACAAAAATGTGACTATATTTTGATTTGTTTAAATATTTGGTTTTTAATGTGTTGTTTCGCGGTGTAACAACATCGTAATTTAATTAACATATTTTAATTGTAAAATAATTTGGAG
>OFFB01000574.1_pt1 | contig 33316 bp, 39 predicted proteins | sample 1521281 | NCBI WGS metagenome assembly OFFB01 (sample SAMEA3504109, study PRJEB24116) | mouse gut metagenome | biome: mouse gut; feature: mouse-associated habitat; material: faeces | place: Denmark | collected 2011
TCCAATGCCAGAGTTTCGCTGGCAGGATCAATCAGAATTCCGAGAGATCATTTCTTCATAAAAATCCCATGCGATAACAGTCTGGCGTCTGATTTTTTCCTCATAAGGCTTTTCCTGTAATTCCGTGAAGTTCCTTTTCATGTCCTGCTTTGCTTTTTTCCACGCATTCTGGACAAATTCAGGCGCGTCCTCACTGACGCCGTTTATCTCCTCTTCATCAAATAATGTCAGCTGTCTCATTTCATCAAGAAGCCCGTGTACACGTCACCCCGGCCGGAGGCTGGCTCCTTTCTTTAAATTTCAAACCTTTATAAAATCAAACAATGTCGGCGATTCCACCTCATTTTCTGCTGCCTGCAGGTACCCGACGCCGTCCCGGAAGTAGTCTGCATTCAATTCGATCCCGTATCCTCTTCTGCCCATCTTGACGGCCGTCATCGGTACCGTCATCAGGCCGCCGAAGGGATCCAGTACCAGATCTCCCGGGGCGCTGTACCTGTTGATGATCCGCTCTACAATGTCCAACTGCAGGGGACATACATGCATCTGCTGTCTTCGTCTGCTCTGGTCTGTGTTGAGTGTGCGCATCCGGTTGATATCGTCCCAGACTTCCATCTGGTTCCAGCTCCCCGGTGCTACCACCATAAAGGTCGCTGGCAGCCTGCCGTTTTTATCTAACTGTTTTGCAAGTTCTACGTGTTCTTTGTAGCTGTAAACGGTTCCCCGGCTGTATTCCCGGTATACGGCCTGCAGACTGTCTACGGAGATCTCCTGCAGTTCTTCTTTCGACACCAGCCTGTCCCCGCTGCTCTTCCAGTAGGCATGTGCATCGATCTGCCACTGCGCCCTTGTATAATCTTCTTTGCTCTTCACTATCGGACGGTCCGCATAAGCGGTAGATCTGTCTGTCGGCAGTTTCCGGAACAACAAGATGTATTCCGGGCAGCCGACGCCCATCTTGCTGCCGTCCTTGCACTGTTCTGTCCACCCAAGCCGGTAGGTCTGATTGTTTTCCCTTACGACATCCGTCGTGACTGTAATCATGCCCATATACTGAAAGCCGTGCTTCATGTAGTGGCTGATGCACAGTGCATGGAATGGTTCTATTGTCGGCATTCCAGTCCCCGTTGCATTCCCGAACAGCACCCGGTCTTTCACATGGATCGCCGCATCTCTTCCCGGTGCCAGCACTCTGAGTAATTCCGGTGTGAGATAGTCCATTTGTTCAAAGAATTTCTCTGTGTCGGCGTTATGGCCAAAGTCATTATAGTTCGCGCTGTACTCGTAATGGTTCCCGAAGGGGATGGATGTGTGGATCAGATCCACGCTGTTATCCGCCATCCGCCGCACCTCTTCCACACAGTCATCATTGACCGCCGTAAATCTGTTTCCTGTTACTTTCACTGTCTTTACTCCCATCTTCCGCTGTAAAGCGTACTGTTTCCCTGCGCCGGATAATCCGTATTTCTTTATGATCTCTATCATCTTTTCCACCATGTGGTTATGGCTTTCCCATTTTTCCAGCAGAGCTTCCTTTATCGCCCTTTCATTCTCCATGTAGATGATATCGATCACCACCGGCTCTTTCTGCAAAAATCGGTAGCACCGGTGAACCGCCTGAATAAAATCATTAAACTCATAATCAATACCGAGAAATATCTCCCTGTGGCAGTATTTCTGAAAGTTGCAGCCGGATCCGGAAAGCTCTTTTTTCGTGGCAAACAGCCGTATCCTTCCCTCCGAAAAATCAATGACACGCTTTTCTCTCAGGTCATAATCCTGTGAGCCATAGATATCTACTGTTTCCGGCAGCGCTTTCTTTATGGCGTGCCGCTCGGCTTCCAGATCATGCCACAAAATAAAATGTTCTTCCGGCGATGCCTCCACGATCTCTCTCATCTTCACGATCCTTCTGTCAATGCTTTCCCTCTTCACCCGTGCTGCTTCTTTCAGGCCTGCTGCCGCATTGCTGAATATACACATCTGCCCATCCCTATCCATGAATTTCCCATACTCGGCCGACAGCTCATGCCACCGGACATCAAGCGGCGGAAGTACATACCCCTCATCGGAGTAATCCGGATTCAGATCCGACGGTTTTGTGACAAATAATGCCCAACTGCTGATCCATATCCAGAATTCATCTTCCATGTTCGGGTATAGTGTTAAATTATTTGCCTTCGTGCTGTCCCGCTGGAAGAATCTTGTAAGCGCCTGCCCGGTGTCCATCACTTCCAGATAGCCGGCGTAATGGATCAGCTCTTTATATTTGTTCGGGGACGGCGTCGCCGTGGCCACCAGCTTATAGGGAACGCCTTTAAACTTATCAAGGAACGTCTGATAGGTTTTGCTACCGAAGCTCCGCAGTACACTCGCTTCATCCAGAGATGTGGCCATAAAGTATGCCGGATCGATATCCCCGTCCCGGACGCGCTCATAGTTGGTGATCATAATGCCAGTGCTACAGTTTGTAGCTTCCTCCATGTTCCGGACATACGCCGGTTTTGGATAGCCGAGCAAATGGACTGCATCATGTGCAAATTCCTGTTTTACTCCGAAAGGGCATACGATCAGCGCCTTTCCGCCAAATTTCTTTATCACCTGGTAACAGAATTCCAGTTCCTGTACTGTCTTCCCCAGCCCGAAGCTCTCAAACAGCGCCCGCCTGCCGCCACGAAGCGCCCAGATAACGCCATCCCGCTGATGCGGCTTTAATGCAGGGTTTATGCTTTGTTCATCCACTTCAAAGCCGCTGTCCTTTGCGATCTCTATTTTGCTTTTTAAAAACTCTAAATATTCCATCTGTCTGATCAGAGTAAACCATGGTTTTCTGCGCGCAAATCTCTGTTTCCTCCGATCTACTTTTTATTTATTTAATGAATCTGAATCCCTGCCCTGTCTCCCCGGATGCCTGCTGCCATCTGTCTTTTTCATCCCGATAATTCTTCCCGAATATCTCCCGGAAGTTCAATTCCGGCCAGCGCTTTTCAAATGCTTTCTGGGCTTCCCTTTTTACAAACAGGTCTGTCTCTGCGTTTCTGTGCACTGCTTCCGGCCCGCCGTCCGCTGTGTGATGCCGTAAACATAAATACACTTTTAATCCGTATTTCTCCGACAGCTTCCGTCTGCCTGCCCCATGGAGTGCGTGGTGTTCCTGGGTTCGCTTTTCAGAGTAATCGGAATGGAGCTTTACACAGAGATAGCAGGTGCCTTCTTTTCTGTGCATGATGCTTTTCATGTCAGTTTTCCTTTGTATCTTCCAATGTCGTGGTCTTCTTTACCTGTATTTTTCCTTTACCGGTCAGCTTTATCGTCGCTTTCTCACCGTTTCCGATGTTGATCGTTACGGAATCTACGGCACATGTCGCCACCGGGTGGACTGCCGCCTGCAGGATCGTTGCTGTATCATATCTGCCGAACATATCTTCAATGTTCATCCGCGCAATCTGTTCCCGTTTCCTCATTTTCTCCGCTTCTTTCGCTTCGCTGCAGTCACATTTCTCGGATGCCCACTCGTCCAGCTGATCCTGGCTGCACATGCCGACTGTCTCAAACTGGTGCACCTGCCCGCAGTATTTACAGGCGCCGTACTGTATCTCTGAAGTTTCCACCTGCTTTTTTACCGGTATGGATATTTCTGTCATTATCTGCACTCCTTTCCATTCTGAATCCGCCCCACCGGTTCCATCCGCATTGTTTTCCGGTTCAGCTGTAACTGCATACTTCTCAGTCTTTCCATCTTCATCTCTACCTGCCTTTTTCTCTGCAGACAATTGTGTAGCAGCCCCCGCGTCATTCCGTCTTTTGGGGATTTGTTCCATTTTTGCCTCCACATTTTATCCATGTCTTCCTCCTTGCAGGACAGGCGGATGTTTCCCTGTTCTCTGCTTCCGTTCATCATAAAATTTCAGATCTAAAACCGCTATCTCATAACACTCCTCTATATCTTTTCTTTTTACCCTGCTGATAATCTCGGTTTTCCCACCCTCCTCCCGCCAGATCTCGATCATATCGTCCCTGTTTTCGTAAATGCTTGATCGCGAATGCATGCTGAGGCCGTATTTTTTTCCCAGTTCACGGAACAGCTCCCGGAATTCCCGTTCCGCCTTCGTCATCTGTACCCTGATTTCTTTTATCCCACTTACGTTCACATTTACCCTCCATTCCTGCTGCCATATATGATGTCCTCTATTTCCAGATACCCTTCTCTCACCTTCCGGATCCACCACGCCATCACGTTGCTGTAGGTGTGCTTTCCGACGCAGAACTCAAACTCATGCACATTCAGTAATTCCGCCATTTCTTCCCATTCCGGCCGGTTGGATACCGGTTCCCCTTTCCCGGTCTTCCAGTCGTTTTCCACCCATTTTTCAAGCCATCCTTTGGTAAAGCCTGCTGCCACATACTCTGAATGGGTATGGATTACTATGTCACTGCTTTTCCAAAAACGCCGCAGCGCCCCGATCACCGCCAGAAGCTGTACCCGGTTCTCCGTCTCTGGCGTCTCTATTCTCTCAATCTTGTGAAGAGTGGCCAGGCCTTTTTTCGTCTCCTGCTCTAACAGATAGATGTAATAGCCTGTCCGTTTCCTCGGTCCCCGGATGTCCGTGTATGTGTAGATATGTACCCTATCCATGGCCGCCTCCCGAATCCTGCCGCCTGCAGTCTATCTGCCGGATCCTCACCTCTGTGTATTTAAAATAGCTGAAACCCGTGAAGCGGTTGACGCCGGCGACGATGGATTCCTTATCGATGTAATAGCCCGGTGTCGGCTTCGGCCCCTCTGCCAGGATCTTTTTCATGGTCCAGTGCCTGTAGATCTTCCGCACCGGCACCGCCCTGTCAAGATTTCTGGAAGAGGAGATGCGGGTAAACTTCTTCTGGTCCTTTTTCGAGAACAGATGCATCTGCCCTTCGATCTCTTCCCCGGCCTGCTTTACAATGTAGGCGGCCAGATCCTTCCCGCCGCCCTGCTCCCTGATCGTCGTATAGTCGACGCTGCCGCCCGGTGTCACTTTCTGCCAGACATCCCGGATGATCAGGTCCGTTTGGGCATCCCCCGGCAGGCGGTTGATTACAAGATGAGCGTGGAGCCCGCCCCGCTTCCCGATCTCCAACCGACAGATCCATTTATAGAGTTCTCCCCGCTTTTTATACTCCCGGCGCATCCCCCGGTGGAATTTCTGTATATCTTTCAGGAATTCTTCCATGCACTTCCGCGCACCACTTTTGTTTTTCAGCGTCACCCAGTAATCTCCGGGATAGAAGTTCTTCCTGATCAGACGCCGGCATTTCACTTCCCGGTTATACTGGTTCTGCTTCGCCACTTGTTCCGGCGTGGCCTTTTTCTTTTTCTTCCGCTTCTCTCCCCTCGCCCCATATCTCCCCTGGTACTTGTATTCGTACTCTATGTGGTTGATAAGGTGGTAACTGTCTACAGCATACATTCCGGTCTCTCCTGTCGTAAGTTTAATATTCTGATAGAGCTACAAAAACGGGTTGAAAACCTGCATTTTTCTTGACTTTTCGGACCTTTTGCCGTATACTGTATACAGGGTTTTTGATACGGACTTCGGTCCTCAGCCGACGCGGGAACGTCGGCTGTTTTTATTTTTCTTTATATGTATATATCCTGCCTTCTTCCGGAAAGGAAGGCGGCATGTATACCGGCGGGCTTGCCCGCAGCCGGTCGCGCTGTACCAGGTACTGATGGTAACACGCTGCGCCTGCCGCCATCGCGAAGACCACCAGCGCTGCCGATATCAATAAACTCATCACTTTTTCTCTCACGATTTCCATCCTTTCATTTTGAAGTATGATTGATATATTTCTCATACTTTTCCATAACCGTTTCAGAAAAACCGTTTTTATACAGTTTCCTGATGTCTGATATGGTTTCGTCCTTGAGTAATTTAAGCCATTCCAGAAGATCTTTTCTGCCGTTTGCGAAGTTACAGCACCTTCCATCTGCGTATTCTATCCTGTATTTCATAAACACTGTCTCCTTGATATGCTTGTCCCATCGTTAACCGCTTACGCGGTTTCCTCTGTCTGTTTCGGGAGCACCGGCCCCTTGTAGATCCCGTCCTCTATCTGGTAATGCAGTTCTACAAATGCGTCCGTGATCCTGTCTATCGCCCCTTCTGTGAATTCCACGGTGCACGTAATCTCTTTTTGTTTTTTCATGGCTGCACCTTTCCTTTTTTTAAAGCCTATGTACTATGGCATGTCCTTTTTCGTCAAAATTCATTTGATTTTTTGCAAAAGGAATGCTATAGTTGAATTGTTAAATTTTTTGTTTTGTGCCCGGTTGGTGTGCCCGCACCGCCGGGACTTTTCATTATTTACTTTCCGTTGCCACAGATCTGATCCGCGCGCCATATGCTTCCATGATCCGGCGAAAACCTTTCAGACCAGCTTTTCCGCACTGAACACATTCAACAGAAATCCCACTATCGTATTTCAGGTCTACCCTCTGATTAAAACTACTGTTTACTTTTTTCATGCTTCTTCTCACCTCCTCCCCTATCATTTCTAATTTCGTTGACCTCTACCTCCTTTTCTCCTATACTGTTCTTACAGGCGTTGCAACCGCCGCCATCAATAAACAGCTAGGATTTTCTGAACAAACCCCGTAAGTATTTTTTCAGGCACCATCCGATAAGCCTTTGCATTTCTTTGTCGGATGGTTGTTGGAAGTGGTTTTCCTCCATCCACGCCACATAAGCCGTCAATCCTAATTCTGTGGATATGAGCATTATCACCAAAAATAAAATGATAATAATTAACACTGTTACCGTACTCCTCACCTCCTCTTAGTCTATTTTTTCTTCCACTCATTCCCATTTTGTGATATGCTTTCCTTATCAGCATCACATGCTGAAATTGAAATATGCGGAGAACAAATTAAATGAAAGAACTTCTTGATTCTATGCCTGAAAATATTTATCCTGCCATTTCCGAATACGCAAAAATACTCCTTCCCGCATTTTTTACATATTTAGTAACCAGATATACTCTTACAAGACCGCGTAAATATCAAATAAAGGAAAAGCAATTTAATCTGGTCTATCTTCCTCTTTACTTACTAACTCTGCAATATATCTCTGAGTCAAACAGAAATGTGAAAGATAATATTTCCATTTACATAAAGAAAGTTGATAAACTCATCTATAAAAACTATCCTTATGTATATCCTAAAACCCTGAAACTTTTTAAAAGCTTAAAAATTGAAGCTTCTAAATCTCAAATGAATATATACTTTATTGCCAACTTTGAATATCAGGTTGCTAAAGACTATACTGCTTTAAAAAAGGAATTGGGGTATCCCAGTGATTCTATCATTACGTATATAAAGCATTTAAATCTTTTAGATAAATTAATTTTCTTTATAAATTTGATGACTGGCGGTCTGCTTCTCTATTCCACCGCCAATTTTTTCTTGGCGTTATTTAATGGTCAGATATCAGAACTGTTTGTTTCGCTGTTCTCCTTAGCTTTTTGTGCTTTCATATTCTATATTTTTTACCTAATAAAAAAGCATTAATTTCTAAATAAGATATAACCCCAAAAAACGATAAGGATTATCCATGGTCCCCAATCTGTCTTTATCTTCCTCACCTCCTCTCATTCTGTTTTTTCACTTGAATTTGCTTCTTCTCTTTCCTATACTGTACTTACAGGCTCTGCCAAGCCGAGTACGAAAGAAAGGAGAAACGCTATGACCTTAGAACAACGCGCCCATGATATTGGAATAGCTTTTGCAACCTGCAAAATGAATTCGCGCGATAACACCAGCAACGATGAAATATCCAGACAAACACAATTTTTAAATTTCATAACGGACTATACATTCGCTGCTTCAGAAGTAGTAATGGGCAAAACAGAAATTGATACGCTGTTTAAAGACTGAAGCACTGAATCCTTTGTAATGGTAAACACCTGTTGCAATTCGTTATAATTCAACTGATTGTCTCTGGCTATCTGCAAATAGCTGGAGACAGTTTTCTGGACTTTTTCAGAATCAATACTGGCTCTTTTTTGAGCTGCTTTCAGCATCCCTTCATTTTGCGATATAATATCAAGCACATCTCTCACCTCCTTATTTTCCATGTTCAATACCCCCTTCATTCTATTTTTTCACTTGAATTTACTTCTCCACTTTTCTATACTGTACTCACAGGCTCCTGCCAGAGCCGAGTACGAAAGAAAGGTGGAAAATTTAATGTCAACCAACGAGATCGCCCTGGAACTTGTTAAATTATCTTATAAAGATGCACTTCACAGAGCTGGAAATCAGGGAAACTTTGACGTTGAGAAAATAGTCACAGATTTATACAACTACATTCTCAAAAACTTGGATTCAGAACAGAATAAATAGCAACCATCTGTTCCGATATCGCCGCAAGCTCCACCGGCGTACATCTTATGGACTTCTCTGCGAGTAACTGTAATTGCTTGTGGAGCAGTTCTTTTTCTTCTGTATATGTATTACATTCCCTGTTTTCTTTTTCTATTTTCCTCACCTCCTTCATTTTTCCTTTGTTGAATATTATTCACTATTCAATGTAAAAAAAATAGCATCACGTTCATCCCTGGACAAATTCAAAAGTTTTGACAATGCACTAATCTCAGAAATTTTAAAATCTCCAGACTTCATCCGATTATACAATGTCTCCCGTAATATTCCAGTTCTTTCTGCTACAAATTTTATTGACATCCCATGTTCTTCTATGCATCTTCTCAATGCACTAATATCAGTCATTTCGCACCTCCTTTGCTGATTTAAATTCACTATACCATCTCCGTGAATGTATGTCAACATTTTTTAATAAAATTGTTGAATTTTTTTCACATCCATGATACTATTTCTTTATGGGAGGTGATTGAGTGCTAGAATTATATAAAAATATAAAGCGTCTGCGTGAAGAAAAAGGGTTATCGCAGGATGCTCTCGCCAGACTCACAGGATATACTGATCGTTCTTCTATTACAAAAATTGAAAAAGGACAGGTAGACCTACAGCAATCTAAAATAGAATTATTTGCCAAGGCATTAGGTACAACTTCTCGAGAACTTGTTGGATGGGATGATCGCCATTCATCTTTCTCAAAAGGCGTTACCATCAACGTCCTTGGCCGTGTAGCTGCCGGCATCCCGATAGAGGCTATTGAGAATATCATCGATACAGAAGAGATTACGGAAGAACTTGCCCGCACTGGTGACTTTTTTGGTTTGCAGATCCACGGTGACAGTATGATCCCCAATATATGTGACGGTGATGTAGTGATCGTTCGTCAGCAAGAAGACGCCGAAACCGGAGACATCGTTATCGCTACAGTCAATGGCACGGATGCCACTTGCAAGCGCCTTCGGAAATATAAGGATGGTATTGAGTTAATCGCAAATAATCCTTCATATGATCCTTTAGACTTTTCTAATCAGGAAATAATTGATAAGCCAGTAAAAATCATTGGTAAAGTAGTGGAGCTACGTAGAAAATTTTAACTCACAACAGAGGAGGATATTACTATGGATACTGTATTTCTTTTGTTACTCGGCATAAGCTTGTTATGTATTCCGGTTTTTATAATATTGGCAATAATTAACCTGATACTAAGAAGATCAGCCAAAAAGCGTTTTGCATTTGCCGGAATATCAGCATTGGTATTTGTGATCAGTATCATTGGTTTCGCTCTTACCTCCGACGATCCTGCACCTGACAATTCAATCAGTGTGACAAATGAAGCTCCTGTTGCCGCGGAAGAACCCGCCATATCAGAGCCTGTAGATATAGCTGCTGAACAGCCTCAACCTGCACCAGAGCCTACTAATGCTTCCGAAGACATCCCATCTGCCGCACCTGATAAAGCAGCATCTATTACTGAAGAAATCAAAGATTTGCAGCAGGAAGAAGAACAAACACTGGCTGAAGAACGAACAGTTCAGGGAGTTGAAAATATACCATTTACAGAGGAAAATACACAACAATACTCTGAAGATGAACAGGCAGGAGCAGAAATCCCACAAAGCTATGCCTCTGATAATTCAAATAATTTTAATACTTATGATAATGCTGATCAGCAACAAACATCAGCTACCTATGTTTTAAATACAAGTTCTAAAAAATTTCATTATCCTTCCTGTGAAAGTGTAAAAAAGATTGCCCCACAAAATTATGCTACCTCATGCAGTTCACGAGATGAGTTAATTGTACAAAATTACAAGCCGTGTGGAAACTGTAATCCATAGTCAATCTTATTTATCCAGTAATTATCCTGCTCACAGAGGATTCCCTGTGCATGGGAAGGGTTGTTGAGAAATTATTGAAAAAGGAGTAATCAATATGGCAAAATCTATATTAGACAGAATTGTAGAAAAGAGAAAGATGCCAGTATTATTTATTGGCTCTGGCATTTCTAAACGCTATTTATATGATTTTCCTGACTGGGAAGGTTTATTAAAAGATTCCTTCAAAATTGTTAATCCTGATCCATATTATTATAGCCAATATGTTGAACGCTTTCGTCGAGAGGGACACTCTCCTTTTGAAATAAATACAAAATTAGCTTCCGTAATAGAAAATGATTTTAATGCTGCATTTTATGCCAGAAAGGTTAAAATCAAAATTGGGAATCCTAAGAATCCAAAGTGGGTTGATCAGGGTATCTCTCCCTATAAAATGTTCCTTGTAAGTTATTTTAAAAAATTACGTGTTAATTCAGATCCCTCTTTATTGAAAGAAATCGATTCTTTTCGCTTGTTAAAAAATAAGATATTGGCTGTTATAACAACAAATTATGATACTTTTATAGAATCAGAAATTTTAAGAAATGACTATCAGGTATTTTGTCATCAGAATGAACTTTTTTCTGCAGATAGTTATAATATAGCTGAGATATACAAAATTCACGGAAGTGTACTGGATGCCAAATCTATAGTTATAACAGAAAAAGACTATGCTAATTTTAATTCTTCCAGAAAGCTTATTATAGCAAAAATGCTAACCCTTTTTGCAGAATCCCCGATTATTTTTTTGGGGTATTCATTTACAGACGAAAACATACAACGCATTATAGAAGATTTTTTAGAGTGTTTAACTCCTAAAGAACTTTCATCAATAAGTAACCATTTTGTCTTTATCAGCTATAAAAAGGGGGAAAAACGTTTGATAGAAACAAAACGTACCATATTTACCTCTAATAAAAAAGAAATACCAATTACAGAAATAACAACCGATAATTATTCTACTGTTTATGAAAAATTGAATAATATTATTCCCGGAATAGCCGCATCAAGGGTTCGTGAGACGCGGAAAATCATAAAACAAATTGTTGACCAAAATATATCCAGCGATACCGCTGAATCAGTAATTGTGGACATTGATGATTTAGATAATATAGATCTATCAGCAAAACCGCTGGCAATAGCTATTGGCTATAGGGATTCTATCTTAAATAAAGTTGGTTATGGCATATTAGATGTTGAGTCAATAATAGAAGATATTCTTTTCGACAATAAAAAATTAAATGCAGATAATATGTGTTTTGACAGATTTAAGTCTATATCCTCAACTCACTTGATTCCTGTATTTAAATATGTAAGAAGATGTACGTCTCCTATCCCAAGTTCAAGTAAATTAAAAGATTATATCAATGCACGTAACTCTGTAGATAAAATTATCTCTAAGTCACAGTTAAAAGCGATAGGTGCCTTACCCACTGTGTCTACTATTGAAGAATTGCACAAATGGATGAGTGTTCAAAATACAGTTGATAAAAAAGCAGGGATTTTGTTAAAAAGCATTTACAATTTTTCTATAAATGAAATTCGAGAAGAATGCAAGTTACTTTTCCGTGAAATCGGCGGTGTTAAAATAACATCCACTTGCTTTAAACGTTGTGTTATGTTTATAGATTTTATGGAAAATTATGCAAAAAAAAGTTAATGAACATTTTTCAGTAAGCACTGGAAACATCACTAACTTTCTTTTTAAAGGCTTTAGCATTTCAATATGCTATCAATTTTTATTACATAACAGTCACTTAATGACTTTTTGCAATATTAATAGTACTATCATTTTTATCATTTGTCAATATGATAATTTTATGCATATATCCGCCCCGATGTTACCAGCACCGGAGCGGATCGGAACTATACCGGGAATGCCGATATAATCCTCCTTACGCAAGTGAATTATATCATCTTCCCAGGCAAAACACAAACACCTGGCATTTTTATGCCCTGCCGTCAGTATGATATACAGGAGGATAAAGCATGTTCACTGTAGGAATCTACCCCAGAAAGTCCGTATACCGCGACAACAGCGATTCCGTCAAAGTCCAGGTGCAGCTCTGCAAGGACTATGCCGGTATTATTTTCAAAGACAGGGAAATCACATTTAGAATCTATGATCAGGATGAAGGTTTCTCCGGGAAGAATACCAACCGCCCCGGCTTCCAGGAGCTGATGGGCGACGTCAAAAACGACGCGCTGGATGTGGTGATGGTCTATAAGTTAGACCGGATCAGCCGTAACGTGCAGGAATTTTCCGCCATGTACGAAATATTTGAGCAGCACAATGTGTCTTTCGTCTCCGTAAAGGAATCCTTCGATACCACCACGCCCATGGGCCGCACTGTCATGTATATCCTCGCCGCGTTTGCGCAGCTCGAGCGGGAAAACACCTCGGAACGTGTCACCGACAATATGCGCGCGCTGGGCGCTGCAGGGAAGTGGACCGGCGGCAAGCTCCCCACCGGCATGACCTCCATCCGCCGGCAGATCGGAGAAAAAGAGCACTCCTACCTTATGGTTGACGGCGATAAGATCCGGCTCGTGAAAATGCTCTATGACCTGATCCTGCAGGGATATACCATCACAAAGACAGAACGCCACTGCAGGGATCACGGCATCAGGAGCCAGACCGGCAAATATCTGAACACCTCACAGATCTATAATATTATCACAAATCCCGTGTATTGCCAGAACAGCATGGAAGCCTACTATTATTTCCAAGATCTGGGCTGTTCTCTCCCGGATCCCGCCCTGTTCGACGGCAGGAAAGGCCTGATCGGATATGGAAAGACAAAGACCGGCAGGGCTTCTCAGAAAAAACAGGAAAAATCCGACTGGTCCATAGCGATCGGCATTCACGATCCCGTGATGCCGGCAGCCGACTGGATTGCGGCCCAGAACCGTCTCGGTATCAATAAGATGGTCCGCACCGCCAAATATGAATGCGGGATCCTGAAAGGTGTGATACGCTGCCAGTGCGGCGCCCGGATGGATGTGAGAACCTATCAGAAAAATGGCCACATTTTCTCTTACTACTACTGTACAGATATGTTTCGTCAGGGGAAGTCCAAATGCAACACCGAATACATACGGATCGAGCAGGTGGAAGAGGCTTTCCTGAAACAGCTTCGAAGGATCCGCTTTAACCCGGACGGTTTTAAACTCAGGCAGGATGCTGGCGATTCTCTGCAGAGCACTTCTTCTCTCAAGGATGAGATAAAACAGACCGCTGCTGCCATCGACAACCTCACTGCTGCCCTGATGAATACATCGGATTCGCCGGCGGCGGCATATATCATATCCAAAATAGAAGAACTGGATAAACAGAAAAAAGCCCTGGAAACAGACCTCCGTAAGGCATCGCTCCGGGATGCATCCGCCAGATCCCTCCGGGAGACTGAGCATTACATCTATCAGAATATCTGCTATCTGTTGGACAATTTTGATTCTATCGAGTATACTGGGAAAAATGAACTGATCCGAAAGATCATCCGGAAATGTATCTTAAAAGACGGGAATCTGCACATTATTTTTTAATGTGCGGATTCCGCATATTATTCTGATTGGTGTACCGATCTGCCCCATCATGTCATGCCCCAGATGTGGCCTTGCATAACCATAACTTCTGGAAGCCCCAAAGTCATCGTAATCCGTATAGTAAAAGCCGGCCGCAATCGGAAAAAAAGCCTTCAGGCCGTAATGCTTTTCCCCCTCCACCTCATACTCACCCACAAATCCGCCAAGGACCGCCGTATAGGCTTCCAGGTAATAGGGATAATACTTTAACTTCTCCGTCAGGCTTTCAATGCTCTCCCCTTCCTTCAGTTTTTTTGCACACTCATCAATATTTTTGAGCGCCGCCTTTCCAAATTTGCCTCCCTGTTTCGCCGCCGCATAGGCTAACAGTTCGATCCAGTTCATATGGATCTCCTGTCCGTAGCTGTCCACATCATACTGATAAGCTTTATCCATAGCCTCTGCCGGCACCGTAAAATCCACCCATTTGATATAATCCCCTGATTCGCCTTCCACCAATTCACCCTGTTGGTGTTTCTCAAGCACTTCCCAGATACCGTCCGCATTTACCTGTTCCGCCTCCTCTCCCTTTTTCTTTCCGGAAGCAATTCCCATACAGAGCAGACAGACAAGTGCTGCCACTTCCAGGGCCACCCCTGCCCGCATCAGAAGGCCGTACAGATCTCTTCTTACTCTCCCCCTTTTCTTCATCCGGGTTTCCTTTCCCCCTGTTACCGAGCCGCAAAACAAGCCCTGCCGCCTGCAAAAAATTTGCTTTTTGGCACGGTCTCTTTTTTACAGTATATGAAAAGGCCATACCAGACATTCCGCCGACGCTCTGATACGCCTGCGATGCCGGTATGGCCTCTGCTCATTTCCCATAATTCTTTCTATTCAAATTTTCTGATTTTTATTGTTTCCCTTTCAAACCTGCCTGATTCGCTTTCCTCTTATCCAAAATAATCAAATCTGCTGCCGGCAGCAGGCACTGTTTTTTCCTCCACATTTTCCCAATCTACATTGCGAATCTTCTCAAGCAGTTCCTCCGTGGTCTTTGCCGTTACGGTAGTCTCCTTAATCCTGTTGTACATGGGATTGCCTGCCCCGTTTTTCTCCGCTTTCTTTGCTTCCTTTGCCGCCTCCTGGCGCTCCTTCAGCTGCTCACCTGACTTCTCTAACGATGCAAACAATGTGGTCGTTCCGTCCTTTTCAAACGTAACGCCCATTCTCTTTACATTCTCGCCGGATTCCTTAAGCTGTGTCTGCAGATAGGCAAGCTGATTTCTGGCACTCTCAATCTTATCCATGCCTTCCTGTTTTGCATTCTTATCTTTCGCCATCTTCTCCAGCTCTTCTGCGCTCATCAATACGCTGTAGTCTTTCGTACCCCGGGCAAGATAAGAAGCAGCCTCATCCGCTGTCTCAAACTCTCCGATAATAAAATCCATGTTGCCATATTTCTGCTGCAATTCCTTCAACAGGTTTTTTGCATCTCTGCTTAGCTCTACCGGTTTTGCGCTTGCAGCCTCATTCGTCTTTTGTGCTGCCATCTTCTGCGCTCCGGTCTGTGCGGATGCATCATAGTTCCCATAATTGTTTACATAAGTATCATAAGTTCCTACTTTGTTCATGTTATGCCCTCCATAGCTTTTATATGTAAGTCCGTTTACTTCTGTCCTCTGATATGACAGTTTTTCATATGATATATCGGCCTGTTCTTTCAAAGAATAACCCCTGTTTTCATAATTCAGGAAAAAATTTACTGCACTTATGAATCTTATGTGCTAAAATGGGTATCAATATAGGAGGAGTTCATAATGTTACAAAAATTTTACTCTTTCTGCATGCGTTTTTTGCAGATATCGTCACTTATTCTGTTTGGCATTCTGGCAGTTTCCTCTTTTCTGGGAACAGCCACTATTGAAAATCCCTACGAATATATCATTCAGCTTAAATTTGATAACCCTCTGCTCAATCTTTTATTTTTATGTTGTTTTCTGGCCATTTTTTTCGGTCTCGAAACCTTTTTCTCCCACAGAAAACAGGGTCCTCAGATTTTACTTATTCTTACCTGTCTCTGGATATTTGGAGCCTGTCTCCTTTGGATCTGCTTTTCCAAAAACGGCCCCATCGCCGATGGCGCTTCGGTCTACTATGCCGCCAGACAGTTTGCCGCAGATGATTTCAGTCCTGTCTCTCACAGAGATTCCTATTTTTCCGTATACCCCTTTCAATTTGGACTGGCTTTCTTCTACGAGATGATCTTCCGCCTTGTCCGCAACGATAATTTTCATATTTTACAGGGAATCAACGCGCTGTGCCTCGTACTCTGTACCATCTCCCAGTACTTTCTCTGTGGCCGTCTTTTCGGAAAGTGGACGAAGCACTCCTCACCCAGGCCTTATGTAAACCAAAAAGTGCAGATCTACACCCTGCTCTTTACAGCCTTCTGTGCCCCTTATATTATGTACAGTTCCTTTATCTACGGTGAAATCCCATCCATTACCTTCACACTTTTCGGTACCTGGATGCTGCTTCTTTTTCTGGATGAATCCGGGCATATTTCTCCTGTTTTCAGAATTTTCTGCGGTATTGCGGCCTTATTGTCCATATCCTGCAGTGTAATGGTTCGAAAAAATTCCCTGATCTTTATCATCGCTCTGATGATTATCGCCATTTTGTGGATTCTTCATAACACAGGCCGGCTTCCTGCAAAAAGGCTGCTTCTTTACAGCACCTATTTTGTCCTGCTGTTTTCGCTTTCCCTGAGCATCCTTCCACTTGTACAAAGCCGCTATGCAAAACGGTCCGGACAGGAGATCAATTCCGGTGTCCCCGCCGTCAGTTATCTTGCCATGGGACTGATGGAAGCCGAGCCCGGTCCCGGATTTTACACCGGCTATAATTTTGAAACTTTTACAACGGATGCTGACTACGATACGGAAACTGCTGCTGCCATCAGCAGGGCCGACTATCAGGAAAGACTTTCCTTTTTTGCAGAAAATCTCGGTTATGCCTTCCGGTTCTTTGTCAGAAAATTCTGCGCAGAATGGATCGACATTGGCTGGGCCGTTTTCCCCGCCACCTATAATTCTCTGGGTGCGAGATACCCTCTCGTTGAAAGCCTGTTTTCAGGCTCTCTCCACGCTCCATTCAAAGACTATATCACCAATTATCAGATGGTGCTTTACCTCTGCGCCGCAGTCTGCGCCCTGATGCTCTTTCGCCGGAAACCCCAAACCGATGTCTTTGCCTTTCTGTTTCCTCTGACAGCTTTTGGCGGCGCACTCTTCTTCCTTATCTGGGAGACCAACGGCAGGTATATCCTTCCCTACGCCATTTTCATGTTTCCCTATGCGGGATATGGCGCGGCGCGGCTTGCAGAACAATTCCAAAATCACTTCATTCCATTCCTGAAAAAACGCCTGAAAATCGAGCAGGGAAAATCTTCTTCCCCTGCCCGCCGCGCGGTCCGCACGCCGCTTTAGCGGCATATTCCACTGTGTGGGCCTGCGCATAAAATAGCGAGCTACGCTCGCATTGCGAGTTCGCTCCGCGAACTCAAAAATCCGGAACAATTTCCTATAAAATAAAGGACAGTCCATCGCTGGACTGCCGCCTAACAAACCACCAGGAACTTTCGACCAGGGGTTCGAGCCCCCTTGATCAACCCGATCTCTCAATTTAATGAGCCACCGGGGACTCGAACCCCGGACAACTTGATTAAAAGTCAAGTGCTCTACCACCTGAGCTAGTGGCCCATATAAAATATACTTCCCATACAGATATCTGTGATCTGCAATATCCATATGTACGAACTGGGCTAGCTGGATTCGAACCAGCGAATGCAGGAGTCAAAGTCCTGTGCCTTACCGCTTGGCGATAGCCCACTATCGGCATCCTGCCCCTTGCGAATCACTTTACGCCCACTGAAACGACCAGGGTGGGTAAAGGGACTCGAACCCTCGGCCTCCAGAGCCACAATCTGGCGCGCTAGCCAACTGCGCCATACCCACCATATAGACATCTGCATGTCCAAACGTGCTCGAAGGGATTCGAACCCCCGACCCACGGCTTAGAAGGCCGTTGCTCTATCCAGCTGAGCTACGAACACACAGTACCATGTCTTACGACATGATCCGCGCTTTGCGATGCACACTCGCCTCGCTCGGCGCCGGTATGCTATCATACCCATACCTGAAGCGGGTGATGGGAATCGAACCCACGTGTCCAGCTTGGAAGGCTGGTGTTCTACCATTGAACTACACCCGCATGTCACCTGCGTAACTATATATTGATAAATCGGGGTGACAGGATTCGAACCTGCGACCTCCTGGTCCCAAACCAGGCGCTCTAGCCAAGCTGAGCCACACCCCGGTACTTTCTACGGGCACGGAAGATTCCCTGATTTATAACGTCCCTAACCGTGACGCAAGGACTATTATATAATACTGTTTTCCGTCTGTCAAGAATCTTTTTAAAAAAATTTAATCCTTACCACTCCAGATAATGTATCGATACCTCCACGTTCCCCTCCTCATCAATCTCCATCAGCGCATAGGACGGTTTTCTCCCCTCCTGTCTGGGATAGGAGAGGCTTCCCGGATTGACCGCCAGAATACCGCTTTTATCGTCCACGACCGGGCGGTGTATATGCCCGTAGAACACCATCTGGTATCCCCTGGCCATAGCCTCCTGTTTCAGAAACTCGTTGCTCACGGAAATGTAGTAGTTGTGCCCGTGCGTGACAAGCGCTTTATAGGGACCGATCTGAACTTCCACATCACTTTTTAAATTTGAAAAGAAATCATTGTTCCCTGCCGCTATGACGAAGGGACAGTTATTCGCCTCCCGCACGGCCGCCTCAAACTCATGCTCCTGCCCTTCCACATCGCCACAGTGTATCACCAGAGATACCGGTTTTGTCTCTTCCAGCGCTCTGTAAAAATTTCCTCCCTGTCTGTGTGTATCACTCACGATCAGTACTCTCATCCGTTCCCCTCCGCAGGATATCCTTAAATCATTCAACTCTATTTTATCTGCATCAGTTTTTCTCTCATCCGGCGGAGCGCTTTTCCCCGATGGCTGATTCCGTTTTTCTCTGTTAAGGACAGCTCTGCCGCTGTGCAGCCTCTTTCGGGCAGATAAAAGATCGGATCATAACCAAATCCGTTTTCACCGTGCTCCTCATAGCCGATCCGCCCCTCCATGGCTCCTTCCGTCGTCAGCACCTCTCCATCGGGGCAAACCGCCGCCATGGCACAGACAAATCTGGCGCTCCGCTGTTCATCCGAAATCCCGGTAAGTCTCCGTATGAGATCACCGTTTTTTTCTCTGTAGGATGTATCGTGTCCCAGATAACGGGCGGAGTAAATACCGGGCTCTCCGTTAAGCGCATCGATCACAAGACCGGAATCATCCGCCATCACAACAGCGTCTTTCCACTCCTCACTCTGTGCAGCCTCTGTCGCCACCGCCTTCGCTTTCAGCACCGCATTTTCCAGAAACGTTGTGCCGTTTTCCTCCGCCTCCACAAAAAGCCCCGCCTCCTTCATGGTCACCACTTCCGCCGCCAAATCCCGCAGGATCTCCTTTATTTCTATTACCTTATCTTTGTTTCCCGTTGCTACTACGATCTTCACGTTGTCTCCTTCGTGTTTTCAGCCTTTCCCAAACTACCGCTATATCCCCGGCAATTGCAAAAACACTGTCACTTCATACTCACCTTACAAAACGTTTTCCGGCTGCTATTACAACTGTCCTCAATATTCTTCCAATGTTTCATAAGCTCCCAGGATCCCGGCACAGATCCCTTTTGCGATCCTGTCCTGGTAACTCTCCTGCAGCAGCAGTTTTCCTTCCGTCTCATGGCTCAGATAGCCCGGGCAGACCACCACCGCCGGGATGGAAAGTTCCTGTAAGATCCCAGCCTCCGTTTCCACAAGCCCTAACGCCCGTCCCTCTATGGCTGTCACCAGTTCCCGCTCCATTTTATCCGCAAAGCTGCCGTTTGTAAACCAGGGACGGAAGTACAGGCTGCTGTAGCAGACATAACTGCCGAACTGCTCCGTATCTTCATCCCGGTCAAACCGGATCCCCACATACAGACTTGCCTTTGTCTGATCGATCAGCTGCAGCGTACTCTCCAACCCGGCCGCCTCCCGTCTGTCCTTCGCACTGTAGGTCCGAATCCCCTCGGTTTCCAATAATACCTGCAGTTTTTCTTCGATCCGATAGAGCGCCTCTTTTTCCGGCCCGCTCAGATCCTCCGATATATCCGCATCCAAAACCACAACTTTCGCATAGCGTTCGGAAGGCTTATAGAGATTCACCTGCAGATATCCCTTATCCAGAATACTCTCATATTCATACAGTTCGGAGAGTTGCAGATACAGCGTAACTCCCTCACTTTCCACCGTGTAGGAAGCTTTCTGCACCGGCTCCACATACCCCGTGATCCGGTTATTCTCATAAAAAAATCCTGTGCCGCCTCTGACATTCACCACCAGACGTCTGCTGATATACTGGTTTTCCATGGTGATGTTCTCTGCCCCTATGGCGTTTTCCATGGGAATTCTGATGGAATTTTCCTCCCCCGCACTTCCTTCCAGCAAAAGCTCATGTCCCGGCAGTTCCTCCAGATGTGACAGCTCTGTCAGCCCTGTCACGCTGCCTGTATCAGCGATGACGATCACCCTGTTTAAGCCCAGCCAGATCGTGAGTCCGAGCATGACTGCCAGAATACTTCCGCCCAGAAAAGCAGACCACATCATCAGTTTTCTCATTCTGCCCTCTCCCCTGCTCTCCTTTTTTTCGGCGGCTTCGGTCCCAGATACTGATAAAAATATGTTTTCATCATGCCGTTATAAATTTTCCGGTTTTTATCTGCCTTTCTACCGATATCATACTCCGCCTTTTCATAGCCTGAGATCACATACATGGACCAGCTGTCCAGGTTCTGATACCGCTCACCCAGAGTCCGGTAGAGTTCCGGCAGTTTCTCCTTTTCCTCCAGTCTCTCCCCGTAAGGCGGATTGGTGATCAGAAAACCGTATTTTTTCGGATGGCTCAAAGCAGCCACTGGCCTTCTCTGGAAATGGATCAGCTGATCCACCCCCGCCCGCTTTGCGTTTTCTCTGGAGATCGTCACCATCTCCTCATCAATATCGTACCCCTGAATGTCCGTGTCCACCGTCAGGTCCACAAGGTCCTCGGCCTCCTCAAACGCATCCTGCCATACTTTTTCCAAAAGCAGATGTTCCCAGTTCTCCGACAGAAAATTGCGGGACAGTCCCGGCGCCATATTTGCCGCCATCATCGCCGCCTCGATCGGAAACGTTCCGCTGCCGCAGAACGGATCCACCAGGATCCTGTTTTTATTCCAGGGCGTCAGCATAATAAGCGCCGCCGCCAGATTTTCCGCAATGGGCGCCTTCGCCGTCAGTTTTCGATACCCTCGTTTATGTAATGATTCTCCGGTAGTATCGAGCCCCACGGTCACCATATCCTTCATAATAAACACGCGAAGCGGAAAGCTTGCTCCCTCTTCTCCAAACCATCCTACACGGTACACGCCCTTTAACCGCTCCACGATAGCCTTTTTCATAATGGACTGAATATCAGAGGGGCTGAACAGTTTGCTCTTCACGCTGGCCGCTTTTGCCACCCAGAACTTACCGTCTATCGGAATATAGCTCTCCCAGGGCAGATCTTTCGTCCCCTGAAACAGTTCTTCAAATGTAACTGCAGGAAAACTTCCTATTTTAATCAGAATTCTCTCCGCGGTCCGCAAATGCAGATTGGCCCGGCATACAGCCTCTTCATCGCCCGCAAAAGAAACCCTGCCGTCTTCCACCTGCAGAATTTCATAACCCAGCTCAATAATTTCTTTTTTTAACACGGCTTCCAGCCCGAAATGGCAGGGAGCGATCAATTCAAATTTTCTCATAAGCCTATATTAAAATAGGATATTTGCTCTGTCAACCAAAATTACGCCCAGAAACGAATAAGGGAGAGCTTTCGCCCTCCCTCTCTCGTATTTCCCTTAGTAATTGTTGTTGTTCTTGCTGTTTTCAGAAGAATTCTTGTTCTGGTTCTGGTTCTGATTCTGATTCTGATTCTTCTGAGACTCGTTCTGAGAATTACCTGTTTTGTTTGTGTCATTCTTAGACATATGCATACCTCCTGAATTTTTATTGTGCCTTCTCCCGCTGCATAAGGTTACGGGATCCTTTTCGACGAATCCTGCTTTCCCCCTGACGGAGAAGGCTTATCGAAAAGTGGCGAACAGTCCGGCTTTGCCGGGCTGTTTTTTATTTACATTCAGTAGTATGTCTCACAATACGGCTGTTTATACATTATTTTAAAATAATTTTGAAACAGATTCCTTTTATTTTACACGCAGGCCTGCTTCAGCACGCATACATCCCGCATCATCAACAGTCAGTCCATTATCGGAGCTGTCTGATCAGCCGATAAAGGGAAGCCGCCACCACAATAATCAGAATAAAGGGAAACAATGCCTGCAGTACCGTAAAGGCAATAAACAGCACAAACATGGCAATCAGAACTGACATGATCGTATGCACCCACTGCGGCCTCTCCTGATACCACTGCCAGAAACCTTTGCCACTGCCGCCTGCGGGAATCTCCCCATAGCCATCTCCGCCATAGGTCTCCGTTCCCTCGGCATACTTATTCGCCTCAATGATCGTTCTGGCAAGAAGTCTTGGATCTCCAAGGGCTGCCAGAATTTCCGCCTCACCCCTGCCCTGCCTTAACTGCACTTCAATATACTCCTCGTAATATTGAACATTATCCTCTACCGTTGTTGCCGGAACCTTTCCGTTTAGCGCTGCCCGCAGTGCGTTTATAAATTCATATCTGTTCATGAAATATTTCCGTTCCTTTTCCTGCTTCCCCTGCCTGTTCTCTGTGCTGCTTTCTGCACAATACTCTGTGTGTATTATCAAAGTGTATCACATTTTGCTGCTCTTTACCATAAAAGGAATCTAAAAAATGCATAAACAGGCGGTTATTTGGGTTCAGTTCGGGGGAGCCGAGAAGAGGCCGCCCGGATTGTGATTGAATTCTCCGTCGCCACGCTCTCGCTTTGTAAAAAGCGTAGCGGTACTAAGCTCATGTGAAATTTTCTTTGAAAATTCCCCATTCGCTAAGTGCCGACGCCTTTTAAGAGGCTCCTTGAGAATCCAATCACAATCCGGGCTACTTTATCGGCGTGGCCTAAACTGAAAAACAGCCTTTCAACCCTATAAAAGCGGGGCGAAGAAGTTGAGGACTTTGCCGATCAGGCGGTGGTGCCAGGGGATGGCTTTATAGTACTCCATGGTCACTTCCTGGCAGGCCTCAAGCGTCTTCTGGAAGTCCGCCTCTATCTCGGCGACCACCGGATTCCTGTAGATATAGGTCGCGCATTCAAAATGGTGGTAAAGGCTGCGGAAATCAAAATTGATCGATCCCACGACCGCCTTGTTGCCATCCGCCACCACCTCTTTCGCATGTACAAACCCTGGCGTATACTCGTAAACTTTTACGCCTGCCCGCAAAAGCACCGGATAATTTGTTCTCGTCACATCGTATATCAACTTTTTATCGGGAATATGGGGCACGATCAGTTTCACTTCCGTCCCCCGCTCCGCCGCATACTTAAAGGCCCGCATTGTCGCGTTGTCATTGATAAAATAAGGCGTCATAATGTGGATATAGCGGTTGGCACGATTCAGCATATCCAGATAGACATTCTCCGCCAGAGCATGCCTGGAATTCGGCCCATCCCCATAGGGCATCACATAGCCGCTCTCCGGTATGTCCCATCCCTCTTTCTGTGAGGAAAGTTCTTTTCTCGTTTCGGCATTATCCTCCGGCAGGTATTTCAGATAGTCCCCGGGAATAAAATTTTTACCGCTCTCCGGTCCAATGCTGTACCACAGATTGAAAAACATCACGGTGTAGCTTCGCACGGCATCCCCCTCCACCTTCACCGCGGTATCCTTCCAGTGGCCGTAGGGGTGGCGTCTGTTGGCATATTCATCTGCCAGATTGATACCGCCGTTGTATGCCATTTTCCCGTCTATCACAAGAATTTTCCGATGGTCTCTGCTGTTCTGGTAGGTGGAGAAGAAGGGAACTGCCGGCAGGAAAACTCTCACATCGATTCCTGCGGCCTTCAGCTTCTCTTCATACCCTCTCGGCAGCCCGTTGATTGCGCAGGTTCCGTCATACATCAGCTTTACGTCAACGCCCTGAGATACTTTCCTTGACAGTATTTCCAGAATGCTGTCCCAGATCGTCCCCTCGTATATAATAAAATATTCCATCAGGATAAAATGCTCTGCCTTCTCCAGCTCCGGCAGCAGGTCGGCAAATTTATCCTCCCCGCAGGAAAAATAAGTGACTTTCGTATTCTCATAGGTGGGAAAACCACCCACACTCTCCACGTAGCGGGATATCGCCGACATGGAACATGTCTTTTCATTCAGTCTTCTCCGAATTTCCTTATTCTGTTTCAGATAGGGCTTTCCCTCCTCTATTCTGTGGTTGACTGTCTTTTTGAAGGCGTGGGTAATAAAATCTCCTTCCACATACAGGTACAACAGGCCTCCCAGCAGTGGAAACAGACACAACGGAATCGCCCAGGTCAGCTTAAAAGCCGGATCAATATCTCTGTTTACAATATAGATCAACAGAACCGCGCTGAGCAGCGTCAGCAGAATGGAAATGACAGGCATATAACTGCTGAGCCAGTAAAATGTCGAAAACAAAAAGTACGCCTGTGCCGCCACCAGTACGATCGTGATGACCAGACGACTGAATACCACTCTTTTTAATTTTCCCAGCAGTTTCGCCATATGCCTTTCCTCCTGCGTGATAAATTCTTCCTATTAACAAAAAGCCTTATAAACTATACAGCTTACAAGGCTTTTCACGTACGTGACAGGATTCGAACCCACGACCTTCTGGTCCGTAGCCAGACGCTCTATCCAGCTGAGCTACACGTACTTATGTCTACGAATCAATTGTTCGTACTTTCCTATTTTACATAGCATTGGCGGTCTTGTCAAGTACTAAAAATTATACTTTTCCATCTCTGAAACTTTTTTATTTCTTTTTCCGAAATACAATAAACTTGCTGAAAATATAGTTCATCACCGTCACCAGCACTGCAGAGATAAACGTGGCAATCCAGTCGTTTACGTGGAAAATAGTGGGGAGCAGCCACATCACAAACATATCCAGAAACAGCGTCACAAGCCTCGATGAAGCAAAGCCCGCCGCCTCTTTCAGCATGTCGGGATTTTTGCTCTTAAACACAAACCTGCGGTTCGTAAAATAACCGAACACCACGCCCGCAACCCAGCGGATGATCACCGCGATCTGCATCATGACCGCATTATCTACGTCCATGACAAGTTTGCAGAGAGCATAGGCCGCCCAGCTGACTATTGTAGTCAACACACCGACAATCAGATAGTTGACGATCTCCTCAAATTTTTTATATAATGCCCAAATTTTTTTCATCTGTATACTCCTGTTTTGTCCTGCGGCGTCACCACTGCCTGCGCTGCCTCTTTGCGGACTGAGCTGATGCTATCACTCTGTAGGCTGTTCTCTGTGTCGGCCCGCATTCGTAACGCCTCCCGCCCATATTGTCTTATTTCTGCAGAACCTTCTGTCCGCACTGCCCCATGCTCACAGCATCGTCCGCCTGCGCCATCTCCTGCCTGCTCTGCACTTTCTGACCGCGCCATCTCACAGCTGCGCTGCTGCAAGTGCCGCCACAGCGCCGTCCGCCGCTGCGGTTGTCAGCTGCCTGACAGTTTTCTTCCGGCAGTCGCCCGCCGCAAAAATTCCGTCTATGCTGGTATGGCAGTCCTCGCCCGCCACAATATAGCCATTTTCATCCCGCTCCACCAGTCCGGCAAAAACTTCCGTCTCCGGCACCTGTCCGATGGCCACAAACAGACCGTCTATTTCCAGCCTGCTTTCTTCGCCGCTTATTTTATCATACAGCACTGCTGCCTGTAAAGTCAGCTCTCCCTCCAGCGCCAGTACGGTCTTATTCAGCTGAAACTCCACATTCTCTTTCGCCTGCAGTTCTCTCACCAGTTTTTCCTCACCGCGAAATGTGTCTCTTCTGTGGATCAGGTATACTTTTTCGCAGTAATTGGAGAGAAACGCCGCATCCTCTAAGGCCGTATTCCCGCCGCCCACTACTGCTACCTTCTTTCCTCTGAAAAACATACCGTCACAGGTGGCGCAATAGGAAATACCCCGGCCCGTATACTCCTCTTCTTTTTCGATACCCAACGGACGGTTCTTTGCCCCGGTGGCAAGGATCAACGCTCTTGTGCGGTAAGTCTCCTCCGCAGTCTCTACGATTTTGCAGGGTATTCTTACGTCAGCGAAGCAACCGGCTTCCATGCCCTCTGCAGCCCCACAGGCGGCGGCAAGATCTCCAGTGGAACCATCTGCTGCCGCCTCCTCTTCCATCCTGATACCCGTCACTTTTCTGCTGCGGTACTCCATCCCCAGCTTTTCCGCCTGCCTGAACAGACCTGCGGCAAATTCATAGCCGGAGATCTGCTCGATTCCCGGATAATTTTCCACCTTCGGCGTATTGATGATCTGCCCGCCGTAATTTCCCTGCTCCAGCACCAAAACACTCTTCCCTGCCCGCAGGGCATAAATCGCCGCAGTCAGCCCGGCGGTTCCCGCACCGATAATAATCACATCTTTCATAATGCTCCGTTCCTGCGCACAAAATAATTCCTGTGCAGCCATAAAGATTCCAGGAAGCAAAAATGCTTCCTATCATCAGGTTTTCTTCCCTTCTCTTACCTGAGCAGCGCCAGAAGCTCTGCCTTCGGTTTCGCCCCCACAGAAACCGTAGCCGGTTCCCCGTTTTTAAAAACAATAATGGTGGGAATAGACATCACATTGTACTTTCCCGCGATATCCGGCTGCTCATCCACATTTACCTTGCAGATTTTCGCATCCTTCACTTCCTCCGCGATCTCCTCAATGATCGGGCCCACCATCTGACAGGGGCCGCACCAGGACGCCCAGAAATCCACCATCGCCGTCCCCTCATACTCCAATACTTCTTTTCTGAAATTCTCTGTTGTTAAATGTAATGCTGCCATGCTCTTTCCTCCTATTCCAGTTCCGCATATTTCCTTCCGTCACACTTTAAACCCGGCTTACACCGCTCCATCCCCTTCTTCAGAATCCCCTCTGCTTCAGGTCGGCTACCAGCTCCACATAGAACTCCCGCACATCAAACCCGGGGATATTTTCTCTGTTCAGATCGATCATATCGCCGTGGGATACGCCTCTTCTTCCCTTTACGGTGACGAGCCGATACGCCTCCCCCCAGGGAAAGGAGTCCGTTGAAACCAGTCCGTCATTCTCCCCACCAAAATATTTTACCAGATGATACGTAAAATTTAAAGGGAATCTTCCATTTACCCCCCGGTTGCATTTTGAACCTATACTTTGATAGTATATCCCTTTGGCATCTCCAATATACTCATTTCTCTCCGTACAGGCAGATGCCGTCAAATCATGCACTGCCTTCATAAAATCCGGATTTTCATCCCCCAGCACTTTTACCGCTTTATTGTAGGTATCCGCCGTTTTTTCCTGAACAGCCTCAGGAATCTTCTCCAGCAGATAATCCGCAAAAAGGCAACCTCTGTGGGGCGTATTGATCGTGGTGAGGGAAGCTGTCAGATCACCGATTCCCAGTTGCGAGATTGCATACCGGCAGTCCAATCCTCCTTTGGAATGGGCGATAATATTCAGCTTACCGCACCCTGTCTCCTCCGTAATCTGCCTGATCCGCGCCGCAAGTTCCCTTGCAGAACCTTCCACGGAATCCGCCGACTGGTGGTTTCCATAATAGATCACCGCACCGTTTTTCTCCAGTTCTCCGGGAATCCGCCCCCAATAATTGAGATACTTGAAATCCCTGAAAAATACGCCGTGTACCAACAGGATCGGATACTTCGTTGCACAAATCCGCCGATCCTTCCTCTCCTCATCAATCAGCAGTTTCTCCCCTTCGAGTCTCGCCTCATAGCCTGTGATCTTTATGATGTGGTACAGCACCACCAGATTGGCAATGGGTATAAAACCGCAGATCAATCCCAGAACGCGCCATTTCACCGCAAGCTGCTTTGACGTCAGATACACCCGTATGATACCATTCCAGAAAACCACAGCTTCCACCAGAAACACATTGAGCAGATGAAACAGCCAGACCTTTGCCTCCCCCTGCCAGAGCTGCCCGATCTCAAGTAACAGATACAGCGCAGAGGCCGCCGTACTGAAGCAGAATAAAAGTAACAGATCGCTCCCCTGCATGCAGATCCGAAGCCGCCTGGATGGAATTTTCTTTCCCCTCAGGGTGGCTCTGATCCCGGAAGCCTCCTCTTTCCGGGACGCTCCGCTGCCGGAGTCCTTATCTCTCCCCGCAAAACGGACAGACCTCGTAAACCGCACTCTGTCAAGGGGGCAGGGTTTGATATTTCCGAACACAAACAGGATCCCGCACACCACACAGGCCGCCACGCGGTACTCCCCGGAAAATTCCGCCAGCGTATACAAATTTGCCATTATGAAAAAGACAATCCCATAAAAAATCAACATAAAATCTCCAACAGTTCCTCCGGTCTGCTGATCAGATAAGCCGGCCCTAACTTCTCCAGTTCCTCCCTGTCCCGAAATCCCCAGTCCACGGAGATACAGGGCAGTCCTGCATTGTCCGCCGTTTTCTTATCCACTTCCGAATCTCCCACATAGACAGTCCGCTCTTTCTCGCTGCCCAGTTCCCTGATCGCCTGATAGACCGTATCCGGCGCCGGTTTTTTCCTGATCCCGGCACTCTCATTCTCACCGATCGCCACTTTCACATACGCAGCAAAACACTCTCTGTTTAATGTCTTCACCGCCTCGTCCCTCTTGTTTGAGACGATAGCAAGCTTGTATCCCCTTGCGCACAACTCCCGCAGCGTATCCTCAATTCCATCGTAAGGCTTCGTTTTGATCTGACAATGTTCCTGATAGAAAGCCGCAAACTCCGGCAGCAGCTTCTCGATCACCGCTTCCTCCGTACCCTCAGGCAGGCACAGTGTCAGCGTCTGCCTGAGCCCATTCCCCACGATCCGGCGCACCTCCCCGATGGTCTTAACCGGATAACCATATCTTCTCAATATTTCATTAACGGCATTCGCCAGATCCTCCAACGTATCCATCAATGTCCCATCCAGATCAAACACCACCGTATCATATCTCCCGTTCAACTTTCATATCCTCCCATTTCTGTTTTCAATATATCTATGTTCAATATTCCTTATCACCAGTCCAAAACTGCCCTGCCGCTTAGCCCATCAGAATACAGGACACCGTCAATATTCTAACATTTTTCCAAACCTCTATCTCTCACATTCCCATCGAACGATCTCTGTCAGCCCAGCGGAAATATCCCTGCCATATCCCCGACGCAACCATCACACCATTTGGCTAAGGCTTTATCCAGCCCGGGCGTCCGGCATTAACCGCCCTCCAACCCCTTAAAGATCCGCCGCAACATCCACACCGCGCAGATCGCCAGCATAAATTCCGCCACAAAAGCCGCATAGGCGATCCCATATACGCCAAACAGTTTATTTAAGACAATAAGTGCCGGTATCTCAAACACGATCTTCCGAAGCACCGCAAACACTAACGATTTCTTCCCCATACCGATGGCCTGGAACACGCCCACAGCAAGGAAATCTATGGCGAGAAACGTCATCGCCAGAGAATCTGCCCGCAGAAACCCCCCGCCGTAACTCACGATCTCTTCTTTTCTCATAAACAGGCTTACCAGCCATTCCGAGCGGAAATAACAGAAAATGCTGGAAACCACCATGATCGGCACCATGACCTTCGCAATAAAAAATACCGTCTCTTTCATTCTCTTATAATTTTTCGCCGAATAGGAGTACCCCACAAGCGGCATCACGCCCTGGCTGGAGCCCATGGCCACCTGCATCGGCACCATGTAGATCTTCTGCACAATGCCGATGGCCGCCACCGCATCCGGCCCGTAGGCAGCCGCAAAATTGTTGAGGATCGTCATCCCCGTCACATTTAAAAGATTCTGGATCGACGCCGGAATTCCCACGCCGCACACTCCCGAAACGATCTCTCTCTGCAACCTGAAATCTTTCGGCCTGACGCTGACATAAGTGCTCTTTCGCTTCACATAAAGCAGCGCAAGGAAATACAGACAGGCCACGCAGTTGGACACAAAGGTCGCGCACCCTGCCCCCGAAGCTCCCATATCAAGCCCCCAGGGCATGATAAAGACAGGATCCAGTATCATATTTAACACGCAGCCGCTCATGGTGCCGATGCTGGCATGTAACGCAGCCCCTTCGGAACGCACCATATAGGCCATCACCACATTCAAAATCGACGGCGCCGCCCCGAACAGCACGGTCCATCTCATGTAAGCCGCCGTGGAAGCCAGGGTCGCCTCCTCCGCCCCCAGCAAAAACAAAAGCGGCCTGAAAAAGGCAGTACACAGAAGAGACATGGCAATCCCGCAGAAAAGAGCGCAGTAAAATCCGAAAGCCGAACTCTTCCGTACCTTGTCAAAGTCCTTTTCCCCTAACGCCCGGCTCATCATGCTGGAAGAACCCACCCCGAACAGATTGTTGACCGCGTTAAAGGCAAGCAGCACCGGCGCAGCCAGTGTCACTGCGGAATTTTCGATCGGATTGTTGAGCCGCCCTACAAAATAGGTATCCGCCATGGAATAAATGACCATCACGAGCGAACTTAAGACCGTTGGGATCATCAGCCGCCCTGCTGCCTGCGGTACCGGCATCTGTTCAAACAAAACACTTTTTTCCATCTTTTCCATTGCTCTTTATCATGGACAGGCAGACAGCCAGTCTGTCTGCCTTCTCCTTTCTCTTCTCCATCCGTTCCTTACTTTCCTGCTTAAAAACTAAGTCCCAGCGCCTGTAACAATAGCAACAGCAGAATGATGGGCGCGATCACCTTCACCATCACAAGATAGAGCGTCTTTCTCTGGAACTTATTTCCTCCCAGGGTGATCTCATCTATCACGGTCTTCGGCTTCACGATCCAGCCGATCAGAATGCAGGTGAGCAACGCTACAAGGGGCATAAACAGATTATTGCTCAGATAATCCATCACATCCAGAATCTGCGCCACAGCACCGTTGGGCAAAGTCAGTTCAAAGTAGAGCAGGTTGTATCCAAGGCAAACAATAACACCTGCTATGATTGCATATACCGTCACATATATGGTACTTTTCTTTCTGGATAAATGGAACTTATCCACAACGCTGGATACAATGGCCTCCATCACCGACACGGAGGAAGTCACCGCCGCAAAAGTCACCATCAGGAAAAACAGGAAGCCGATCACGCTCCCGATACCGCCCATGGCCTCAAACACCTTGGGCAGAGACACAAACATCAGTCCGGGGCCTGCGGACATTCCCTCCATACCCATAAAGGTATACACCGCCGGAATGATCATAAGCCCTGCAAGCAGCGCCACCAGCGTATCGAAAAACTCAATCTGGTTGATGGACTTCATCAGATTTGTCTCTTTCTTCGTATAGGAGCCGTAAGCCACCATAATACCCATCGCCACGCTGATGGAGTAAAACAGCTGTCCCATGGCATCCATCAGCACCACGAAAAAGTCGTGCACCGTCATACCCGTAAAATTCGGGATCAGATAGACCGAAAGCCCCTGCAGTCCCGTTCTTGTCATACCGCTCTCATCCGTATGGGTTAATGTCAGCGAGAACACGGAGATTCCCGCGATCAGAACTAAAAGGATCGGCATCAGGATCCTGCTGTACTTTTCGATCCCCTTATCCACGCCGCTGTACACCACAAAAGCGGTCAGAAGCAGATAGACGATCAGCCAGATAATGGGCTGCCATACTCCCGTGATATATCCCGTAAAATAGCCGTCTTTCGCCGCTTCCACACCATGTCCTGTCAGAAACACCGTCAGATATTTGAGTACCCAGCCCCCGATGGAACAGTAATAGGGCAGGATGATCACCGGCACCAGACAGGCCAGCACGCCAATGCCCCCCCATTTCGGGTGGATCTTTTTATAGGCTGTCAGCGGGCTCTGCCCGGTCTTTCTGCCGATAGCGATCTCCGTCGTCAGAAGCGTAAAGCCGAACGTAAGCGCCAGAATAATATAGCACAGAATAAATACGCCGCCGCCCCCTTTCGCTGCAAGATACGGAAATCTCCAGATATTTCCAAGCCCCACGGCGCTCCCCGCCGCAGCCAGCACAAAACCGATGGAACCGGTAAAGCCTCCTCTTTTTGTGTTATTTTCCATGTTCTTCATCCCCCTGTACAAAATTTTTCTTCCGGATACTTCTGTATAATAATACAGCTTACCATGATGTTCCCGGGTAGGCAAGTCCTCAATCTGAAAAAGCGGCGCATCGTTTCCTGTCCAGCTCGATCCATTCGTCCAGCGTAAGCGGCTCGTAATCCGAATACATGCAGAAACAGTTGATCATATTACAGGGAATACTCTGCTCTTCCCCCTCAGCATTCACAGTCTTTGTACTCCGCGTGATCTCCTGAAACTGCTCGATCAGTCTCTGATCCTGCGTATCGTGGACATGCCCGTAGAGCATATAAGTCTTCGGATTCCCCTCCGCATCCAGGCGGTACTGCCCGTTATAGCACACGATCGGATAGTGACACAGAATTACCCTTCTCCTGTTATCGGAGAGTTCCTCGTAGGGTTTGATCCAGGTAAAACGGTCGGTCTTAAACGCCGGCTCACGCACAAACTTATCATGATTTCCGGTGATCAGATACAGCCTTCCGTTTAACTTTCCCAACAGTTCATTGGTTTGCTCCGCGCTGCCCCAGGAGAGGTCGCCCAGGATGACGACCTCATCCTTCTTCCGAACCTTCCCGTTCCACCTTTTTATCATGTATGCATTCATTTCTTCTACATCGGCAAATCCCCGGTGATCCATTTTGGTATTGAGGTTTGCGTGGAAGAAATGCAGGTCTGCGATGTAGTATCTCAATTTTTTATTCTCCTGTTTCGACATCCGGATCCGCATATACTTTTCCTTTTATCCGCATGTCTTTATTTTCTCTCATACGATCTTTTATTTTGATCATAAACATTATGCCTGTTTTTAGTCTCTTCGTCATTGTGAAACCGCAACAAATACGATCCGTAACAAAACTAACGGACAGTTCGCTTAAAGCGTACTGTCCGCTGTTTATAATGCTGGTGGCCGGACTTGAACCGGCACGAGGTTGCCCCCGAGGGATTTTAAGTCCCTTGCGTCTGCCTATTCCGCCACACCAGCATAACAAAAGACTGTTTTATAAATTAAAAACAGATAATGGGACCTATAGGGCTCGAACCTATGACCCTCTGCTTGTAAGGCAGATGCTCT
>OFFB01000588.1_pt1 | contig 32795 bp, 29 predicted proteins | sample 1521281 | NCBI WGS metagenome assembly OFFB01 (sample SAMEA3504109, study PRJEB24116) | mouse gut metagenome | biome: mouse gut; feature: mouse-associated habitat; material: faeces | place: Denmark | collected 2011
CTCAAAATATATGAGGCTATGCAGGTGGAAATTGCATTTCGACTTTGACTTTAGGCGGAGATGTGCGAGATGCTCTTACCCGCTTTGCACGTCTTATCAATCCGGCTCACGAGAAGGTTTATAAAGGAATCTTCGATACTTTACAGAACGGTCTGAGCAAACTCGGTGAAAGTGCCGGTGCACAGACCAAGGCGGTTCAGAATCTGCTCAATCTTATTAAGGATATTCCGACCGATGACCGTCAGGACTATGACGTTCTCGGTTTCATATACGAATATCTTATCAGCAACTTCGCGGCTAATGCCGGAAAGAAAGCCGGTGAGTTTTATACACCCCACGAAGTTGCTCTGATGATGTCGGAGATAGTCGCCCACCATCTTAGCGACAAGTCAGAAATCAAGATTTATGACCCTACATCGGGTTCCGGTTCGCTGTTGCTCAACATTGGTCGAAGCGTTGCCAAATATCTTGACAAAGACAAAATCACATACTACGCACAGGAACTTAAAGAGGCTACCTACAACCTCACCCGTATGAATCTTGTGATGCGTGGCATCCATCCTGATAATATTGTGGTTCGTAACGGTGACACTCTCGAAGAAGACTGGCCTTGGTTTGATGACAGCGACCCGACATCAACCTATGCCCCTTTGTATTGCGATGCTGTTGTCAGCAATCCTCCTTATTCGCAAGAGTGGTATCCATGTGAAGAAACAGCGTCAGACCCTCGTTATAAGAAATATGGCGTCGCGCCTAAGGGAACAGCCGATTATGCTTTCCTTCTCCATGACCTGTACCACGTAAAGCCCGGCGGCATTATGACTATTGTCTTGCCTCATGGTGTTCTGTTCCGTGGCGGCAATGAGGAAGAAATCCGCCGCAACCTTATTGAGAACAACAACATAGACGCTATCATCGGTCTCCCGGCTAATATCTTCTTTGGCACCGGTATTCCAACAATCGTTATGGTGCTTCGTCAGAAGCGCGACCGTGATGATGTTCTCTTCGTAGATGCTTCCAAAGGATTCATCAAAGTTGGTAAAAACAACCAGTTGCGGGCACGCGACATACGCAAGATAGTTGATGCTGTAACAGAACGGCGTGAAATGCCCAAATTCTCACGCTGTGTTGACCGTGAGGAAATCCGCAAAAACGATTACAACCTCAATATCCCTCGCTATGTCAATTCAGCAGAAGCAGATGAACAGTGGGATATTTACGCCACTATGTTCGGCGGCATACCTAACAACGAGCTTGACAGTTTCACAAATTGGTGGGATATATTCCCCTCGCTGCGAAATGAATTGTTCAGTCCGGTTAATGAGGCATACAGTAAACTGATACCTTCGCCGGACCAGATTTTTGACACAATCAGGCGAAATCCTGAGGTTTCAGAATACCAACTTCGTTATCTCGAAGCTGTCAATCCTCTGCGTGACGCTCTCATTGACATTGTTGTCAATCCTTTGTCAAGTCCCGAACGTCTTCGCCGTCTAAATCCGGCCATTGAGTTCAACTCTTTCTCCGCACATCTGTTTGAGGTCATCAAACCATTCGCATTGATTGACTCATACGCGGCCTATCAGATTCTTGAAGACAACTGGCGAAAAATAACATACGACCTTGAAACATTGCAGTCAGAGGGCATTGAAGCTGCCAATGCCGTCGATGAGAATATCATCATCAAAAAGAAAGATGGCAAGGATGTAGAGGTACAGGACGGTTGGGTGGGTCGTATCCTTCCCTTTGAACTTGTGCAGCAAGAATTGCTCGGTTCTGAGCTTGGCAAACTCGCCAAACTTCAGGAAGAACGTGATGCTACCATCGATCGTATCGCTGAATTACTTGAATCGCTTCCCGAAGCCGAGGGTGCTACGCCGTGGATTAAAGATGATGGTTCTGCTTTTGTCCCCAAGGAACTTAAAGCCAAGGTTAAGAAAATCAAACAGGAGTTTGGCTCAAAACTCCCTGAGGATTCAGCCGAAGCCATGCTTGTCGAGGCTGATAAACTTATTGACCTTGAAAAGAAACAGAAGAAAGCCGTCAACGAAGCCAACGACCTTCTTCAAGAAAGCACGATTGCCCTTATCAAGAAATTACCGATGAAGGACATCCTTCACCTGCTCGTAGCCAAATGGATTGAACCGGTGCGCAAAGGTATCGCCGATCTTTTCGACAAGGAGGTCAAAGACTTCGCCGAAAAACTCGATGCTCTTGATACCAAGTATTGCGACACCCTCGTCAACATAGATGAACGCATCTCTAAATCAGAGAAATCACTCGCTTCGCTGATTGACAACCTCACAGGCTCAGACTTTGACATGGCCGGACTCCGTGAGTTCCAAAAACTTCTGCGCCATGAGTAAGACACTTAAACCACAAATCCGATTCAAGGGCTACGATGATGAGTGGCAACAGGCCAAAGTTCGTGAAGTCTTTAATCTTGGCAATGGTTACACTCCGTCGAAAGCGGTAGCGGCATATTGGACTAATGGCACTATACCTTGGTTCAGAATGGAGGATATTCGTGAAAATGGTCGCGTTTTGGCCGATGCCATACAACACGTTACCCCTTCAGCCGTGAAATCGTCGGGGCTTTTCCCTGCCGGGAGCATAATTGTGTCAACCACCGCGACTATAGGAGAGCACGCTCTCCTAATTGCTGATTCGCTTGCGAATCAGCGATTTACGGTTTTTCAAACCGTAAATCGCTGGAGTTGGCTGAAAGCCAACTATTTACTATATCGTTTTTATGGTCTTGGTGATTGGTGTCGTAGAAACGTCAATGCCGGAGGTCTGGCGGCTGTTAATATCTCTGACCTCCAGAAGTACGATATAGATTATCCTAAGGAAGAAACAGAGCGTGATTCTATAGCCGAATATTTCAGCAATCTTGATACTCAAATAAAGGAGGCGGAGCGTGAGGTTGACCGATTGGAGAAGATGAAAATCGCATCGCTTCAAAAGATGTTCCCACGTCCCGGTGCAACCGCCCCCGAAATCCGCTTCGCCGGATTCTCTGAGCCGTGGAAAAACAAACGGCTTGGAGAAATAATGAACGTCGGTTCTGTCAAAAGAATACATCAAGAAGATTGGAGAGACACAGGAGTGAGATTCCTTCGTGCACGAGACATCGTCGCCGAACTTAAAGGTGAGAAAATTGACGATCAACTTTATATTGATTACAAACTCTACGAAGAATTTTCTGCCATCTCTGGAAAGGTTGAAGTTGGAGATTTGTTAGTTACAGGAGTAGGTACAATTGGAATTCCTTATCTTGTAAAAGATACAGAACCTATCTATTTCAAAGATGGCAATATAATTTGGTTCAAAAATTCAAATTATTTGGATGGTAATTTCTTCTTCTATTCATTTATTGCTGCTCCTATACAAGACTTCATTTTGATGTCATCAACAGTAGGCACAGTAGGAACTTATACAATTGAGAGTGGCAAGTCTACTCCAATTACTATTCCTTCCTTGGCCGAGCAACGAGCCATCGGCGAGTATTTCCGCAACCTTGACGAACTGATAGCCGCCAAGCGTAAATCTATTGTAAAACTCCGCAACATCAAAAAGGCTTGTCTGAGTAAGATGTTTGTTAATGATACCAAGCTATGAGCCAACAAGTCTTTAACTCAGAACCGCAGTTTGAGGAGGCGGTCATCAAGAAACTCCAACAATATGGTTGGGAAGAGAACGTCTTGAAAAATCCGACCGAAAAGGAACTCATTCAGAACTGGGCCAATATTCTCTATGAGAACAACCGCGACCGTGACCGTCTCGACTGCTATCCACTCACTGAGGGAGAAATGCAACAGATTATAGATAAAATCAATTCGTTGAAGACTCCGCTCGCCCTTAATGAGTTTATCAACGGAGGCGAGACTTCGGTGAAGCGCGATAATCCCGATGATAAGGAACATTTCGGCAAAGAGGTAACACTGAAAATCTACGACCGCAAGGAAATTGCTGCCGGTGACAGCCGCTACCAGATTGTCCAGCAACCTAAGTTTCCCACCGCTTCACCATTGCTCAACGACCGTCGTGGAGACCTGATGCTTCTTATCAACGGTATGCCAGTGTTCCATATCGAGCTCAAAAAGAGCGGCGTTGATGTAAGCCAAGCCTCCAACCAAATAGAAAAGTATTCACGCGAGGGAATCTTCTCGCAAGGACTTTTCTCTCTGGTGCAGGTGTTTGTGGCCATGAATCCCGAAGAAACGCTATACTTTGCCAATCCGGGTCCTGACTGTATATTCAATAAGGATTTTTATTTCCATTGGGCAGACTTCTACAATGAACCCATCAACGAGTGGAACAAGGTGATTGAGAGACTTCTCTCTATTCCAATGGCTCACCAAATGATAGGATTCTATACCGTACCAGACAGCAAGGACGGCATATTGAAGGTTATGCGCAGTTACCAATACTATGCCGCCGATGCTATCCGCACAAGAGTAGCCAAAATTCATTGGGAGGATAAGGAGATATTTGGAGGCTTTGTTTGGCACACAACAGGATCCGGTAAGACTATGACCTCGTTCAAGGCCGCTCAACTCATTGCTCAGAGTGGCGATGCCGACAAGGTGGTGTTCCTCATGGATAGAATTGAACTCGGCACACAGAGCCTTGAAGAATACAGAGGCTTTGCCGGAGACGGCGACAGCATTGAGGGTACTGACAATACCAAAGACCTTGTTGATAAACTGAAAAGTGATGATAAGGGACTGACCCTGATTGTTTCTTCAATTCAGAAGATGGGTCTCGTTTACGAGCACAAGCCCGGCGAAGAAGGAGGTTTTGCCAAGAATGAACTTGATAGAATCCGGACAAAACGCATCGTCTTTATCATTGACGAATGTCATCGCTCCACATTTGGCGAGACATTGGCAGGTATCAAGAACAATTTTCCCGGCGCACTCTATTTCGGTTTCACCGGTACTCCGATAGGCGATGAGAACAACGTGCGCGACATGACAACCCGTGACCTCTTTGGCGAGCGGCTGCATCTCTATTCAATCGGCGACGGTATCCGCGATGGTAATGTGCTTGGATTTGATACATACAAAGTCTTGACCATGCGCGACAGCGATGTGCGTGAAAAGGTAGCGCTGAGTGAAGCCAAAGCAGAAACCACTGAGGAGGCTCTTGCTGACGAACAGAAAGCGGAGGTATATAACCGCTTCATGAATATGCCGATGGTTTATACCGAGAAAGATCCGCTCACCAACAGGTATCCGAGAGGAGTTGAAGATTATCTTGAAAACTCACAGTATCGTCGCGCAGAGCATCGTGAAAAGGTTGTAGAGGATATTATGCACGAATTTCCACGCAAGAGCTGGAACGGTAAGTTTCATGCTATCCTCGCAACAAGCAGCATACCCGAAGCGATAGCCTACTATCGGCTCCTGCGCGAGAAGATGTCGCAGTTGAAGATAACAGCTATCTTCGACCCGACGATTGACAACAACGGTCAAGACCGAGCCGCAATCAAGGAGGTGGCTCTTGTAGAGATTCTGACGCAGTACAATGAGTGGTTTAATCAGAAGTTCTCGATACCCACTTGGCAACTCTTTAAGAAAGATGTGGCCAAGCGCATGGCTCACAAGAAGCCTTATAACCGCATAAGCCGCGAACAGCAGCTTGATATAATGATTGTCGTTGACCAGATGCTCACCGGCTTCGACTCTAAATACGTCAACACAATCTACATGGATAAGGAACTGACTTTCGCCGACCTTATCCAAGCATTTTCGCGCACCAACCGCTTGTTCGGACATGAAAAGCGATTTGGAATTATCCGTTTCTACCGTCGTCCACACCGAATGCAGCGCAACATAGAGGATGCGTTTGAACTCTATGCCCATGGCAAGCCGCAGGGAATTTTCGTGCTCAAAATCGGCGAGAATGTAAGCGGCATGAATTTCCACTATAACGAAATCAAGCACATGTTTGAACGTGCGGGCATTGAAAACTTCGCATCGCTGCCGGAAGACAACACTGTCCGCGCCCGTTTTGCAAGAGAATGGAAAGCACTGAACGCCCGGTTGGATGCTGCCAAGATGCAGGGGTTCGTCTGGAGCAAGAAGCGTTATAAATATGATGATGCAGAGGGAGTGCGTCGCTCCGCCACTATTCAGTTTGACGAACCGACATACCTCACTCTTGCCCAACGATACAAGGAACTGTTCAATCAGACAGGCCCGGGGACTCAACAACCTCGCGGTGGCGATGTTCCTTTTGAAATCGAGCCATATCTCACGGAGATAGATACCGGCGTGATTGACTCGGCATATATGAACAGCCGTTTCCAGAAATATCTCGAAGCGTTCTACAGCGACGAGCAGCAAGCCACAATCGACGATGTGCTGAAAGAGCTGCACGGTTCATTCGCTCATCTTTCGGCGGAAGACCAGAAATATGCAAACATATTCCTGAGCGACATTCAAAGTGGTCGTCTGGAACGCGATGACATTGACTCGGAGAAGTCGCTGTCAGACTACATTGCCGACTACCGGGCGCAGGCAAAGAATGACCAGATTCATCGCTTCGCTCTGGCTATCGGGCTTGATGAGGATAAGCTACGCCATATCCTCAGTCTGCATTTGCCTGAAGACAATATCAACCGTAGCGGATACTATAAAGGCTTGTATGAGACTCTTGACAAATCAAAAGCTAAATTCTTCTTTGAGCGTGTTGAGGGCAAGACCGTCCCGGCATTCATGATACCTGCGAAAGCAGATAAAATGCTCCGCTCCTTCATAATTAGTGGCGGATTCGATATTGATGATTTATTTGAGTATGGCTCAATAAAGCCGTATTCGATAGACGACAATACACAAACTTCAATAGCTGCAGAACCATAATATAGAATTATATGTCAGGAGAGACAATGGATAATTTAGTCTGGAAAGACCTATGGTACACAGCTCAAACGGTAAAGGTTTATGAGCTATGTTGTACTCGTTACTCCAACAAAATGAAACGACGGAATCGCATTTATGAATGGATTATTATTGCGCTTCCACTCATCGGCGCCGCATTATATAAACTTCACCCACTGTTTACCCTTATTGCATCTATTCTTACCGGATTAGAAGCCATACTTGAAAAATTTAAACCATTTCTAACTCAATCAGAAAAAGAGTTGTCTGAATTGCGAGTATTGCAGGGTAAATTTGCAGAGATTTTATCCGATATTGAAGATGGCATTCTTTCATTTAGAGTCGATTCGGCTACCGATTCAGATCTAAAAACACTTCTCACGAAGAAGAAAAAACAAATCAGCAAACTTTCTCCGTTGTTAGATTCCATTGTGAGAAAAGTCCCCGATAACGAACATCTCAATGATGAAGCTTTAAATTACTTAAACTCTAAATATAATGTCTGATAAAGGAAATTCTAAGCCCACTGTGAGTGGAACTGCGAAAATCGCTAATGTCCATGGCGAAGTACCCAATATTCGTTTTAGTGCCCCACCTCCACCCCCTAAAAAGAAATGAGCATATACTTTAGAACTAATTAGTTTATACATTTATGATACCACCAAAGCAAATAAATAAACCATCTGATTCTGGCACACGGGAAGAGCTCGTTTTGCCACAGATAAAATATGTTGTACCCCCGCCTCCTCCCCCCAAAAATAATGTGACATCCACAAACCATACCCGCGAGGTGCCGAAGATTTAAACTTCGGCATCTCCGCCATACCCTTCCATGAAGAGATGGCTGTCATATGACTTGTTAAGTATATAGCATAATTTACACATTAACAATTAGGACCAATGGTATATTTCTCTGAAATATTTGGAATTGAAGAGAGCGTTCTTGAAGAGTACGGAGCGCTCAATATTTCGTTACTCAACGATTTGCCATTATTTGTAGACCCATTTTTGCTTTATGCCAGTGAGAAGCCGGAATATCGAAATCTGCACGATGGGATTATCAAATATCTCACATTCCTTCGCGAAAAAATGTTGGATGGTCATATTTCTGATGAAAAAATCAAACGTTGGTATCGTTTCCCGGAAGTTAAGCAAGTATGGTTAGGGTATAGTGAAAAAGGGAATTGCGGGGCTGGTTTGGGTGGAAAGTTTGGTCGCTCAATGAGCGAGGCTATTGTCAATGTCTATAAAGACCTAAACAATGAGACTATCACCAACACTTCTCATCTTGAAAAATTAGGCCTTTTCAAGTCTGGTGTAGGCAGAGATAATATCAGTGATTTTACGTGCAATCTGATTAAACAGTATTTATTGCGGTATACACAAGAGTTCGCAATAAGAAATCTTGCTGAGACTCAAAGAAGAAGAATAAATGTGAGCAAGGTATATTTTGACTATAATCTGGAATCTTGGATGCCAGAAGTATTCGAGTTGCCTTATTTTAACGGAGACTATATTATTCTTACTCCAACGGACATATTGACTAAAGATGAGAATTGGATTAACTTTAGTGACATGAAAGCAAGTTACTTCCAAATTCAGCAATCTATACCCAATGAAGAATTGCGAGATAGAATAAATGATATTTATAAAGCTCAGATACCTCGAAGAAAGGCTAAAGAGGAGGACTATACCCGTGCTATCAATGAAATTGTACGGAAATATCCTGAATTCATGGGCTACAAGATATAAAATTATATAATAAACTGATTTACTATATTTTATAGAGTGCATAAAAGAGTAGTTTTGTAATTTAGTACCATTTTAGCATCACTATTTAGCCATCGTAAATAGAATCAAGAGATGGCGCAAATGGCATAGGACAATTAACTTCTTTGGCTGCATAATCCACATTCGTTTACCGTCCTCAAATCAGTCAACACCTTCCGGAGATAATCAGACGGTTAATTTATAACCACAACAAATAGATATTCACTGATTTTATATTTGTATTGCGTAGTTTTTCTACAATAATCGTATTTATAATTTGTTGTATGAGATTTTATTTGTATCTTTGCACCATACAATAGATAAAATCAACGATTATGATAGCAGAGTTCAGCATTGAGAATTTTTTCTCCATTAAGTCGGTTCAGAAAATCAGTTTTGAACCATCGGCAGATACTTTTATGTCTGATGAGTACTCGTATGAAGTTAAGGACGGTGTAAGATTACTGAAAGTGGGCATCATCTATGGTGCTAACGCTTCCGGTAAAACGAATATATTAAATGCCATTGAATTCTTCAAGATGCTGGTTTTGAGAATGCCTAAAGACAGGACTGAGAAAACCGGAGTTGTCCCTTTCATGTTGGATGACACCTCAAGGAACGAGAAGACAAAGATGTCAATGGTGTTCTATATCAACCAGTCGAAGTACATCCTTAGTTTTGAATTGGACGCAAAGCATATCTATTCCGAGACATTGATTGTTTATGATTCCATTCGCCCGACCAAGCTGTACAACCGAAGTTATGATGCCGCAACAGATTCCACGACCATTGACTTTGGCGTAAATCTGAAAATGACGAAGAAAAGCCAGGATGTGATTTCCGGCAACACTATCAATAATTGCAGTGTGCTTGCCGCGTTTGGCAAAAGCAACGTGGAACGGACAAGGCTGAATGATGTGTACGATTATTTTGCCAAGCAGGTAAAAGATGTATTGGCTCCCGGTATGTTGCTTTCGGGATATGTCAAATCACGATTGGATAAAGACGAGGCAGGAGATTTGAAGAAATTCATTTTAAATTTCCTGAAAGCGTCCGATTTCAATATAGAAGATGTGGTATTAAACGAAGAGGAAGAGCTGATTACCCCTGAATTGGAACAACTGATTCAGAATGCCCCTATTGATAAAGATGCAAAGGCTGAAATGCTTAGAAAGGGGAAAATTACAAATACGGAATTGACCTTCAGGCATAAGGCAGGCGATAAAGTATATGATTTGTCGGAAGAATACGAGTCCAATGGCACCATGAGGTTCTTGGGAATGGCGGTGATACTGAATTACCTGTTAAAGACCAATAGGTTTATGCCCATTGATGAAGTGGAGACAAGTATTCATTATGAACTGTTGGCTTATTTCATAAAAGTATTTTTGGCAAACAGCGACGGAACATCTCAGTTGCTATTGACAACGCACGACATCAATCTTCTCAATGAGGATTTTATTCGCCGTGATACGATATGGTTCACCGACAAAGACGAACTTGGCGAAACTAAAATAGTACGCCTGTCTTCTCTTGGACTGCACAAGAATCTTTCCCCATACAATGCTTACAAGCAGGGAAAATTGGTAAAGTTGCCGTTCTTAGGTAGTCAGTATATCAACCTGAATGACTAATGATATGGGACGGACAGTAACAAAAAGTATCGCCATCATTGGCGAGGGAGAAACGGAATGGTTCTATTTCGATTCTCTGAGAATTGCGTGTCGCTATCCTTTCAAGGTTGCGCCGGCTTTTCCGCAGCATAGCGACATCAATCATATCCTGAAACTGGTTGAGTCCTATTTGAGTAAGCAATATGATTATATCGTATGCCTGTTTGATATGGACAGGCTGTATCAATATCCTTCCGAAATGCAACTATACCAACGAGCAAAGAAAGAGTATAGCAAGAAGAAATATGCCGGAAAGGTGATGTTTGTAGAAACGAATCCTTGCACGGAGTTTTGGTTTCTGCTCCACTTCTTGCCTAATGTGGCCTGTCGGCGATACGAGAGTTACGAACAACTGCTTCCTGAATTGCAGAAATATATGCCGGGATATGAAAAGACAAAACGGTATTTCATACGCACCAATCTCTATAAATACCTGACAGAGAATGGTGATTTGGAGCGCGCGATGTTAAACTCAGAAAAATTGTGCCAACTCTGTAAGGAATCGCCGGAGGATTTGAAGGCATATTCTGAGATTCATAAGGTTATCAATATACTTAACAAACTATGAATTTGATTCATCAATATGAAATAAAATATGACACAAGAAGAATTTGAACACAAACAGCATATAGAACTTCTGTCCAAACATTTCCTTGAAAATGATTGGGTGTGGTTATACAAGAAGCAACATTACAAAGACGGAGCAATTGATATTTACTATAAATACTGGTGCTATTTGGCAACTCCATCTAAGGCAACAGATGCGCTATCATCATATATGGTGGATATTCCTGACAATGTGCGAGGTGCCTTAGTCAATGGATGTGTATATAAACCTTTTGCACACGATGGCTTTGAACCATTGACAATAATTCGTGACTTCAAAAATGGGTCTGAACGATTCATTCAGATTAGAATTGCAGAAGAAATTGTTTTTTACCATAATTTATATGAAGTACATAAAGGGAATGTAACTCAGTTTTTTGATGATAACGACATTCTTGCTTGTGAAATTACAGATACTTCCGCAAGAATACTTAATAAACACCTTACTGAATTTATGGCAGCAAAAGGAATGGATTTGATCTGCCACTGTCAATCAGAAATTGAATACAATTTTAATGATTACTCTCCAACTTTTAAATATAAATGTACTTCTGAACAAGGAGAAGACATAAGTCGGACTGCATTACAGCATTACAATATTATGGTGAATCCGTGTTTTACCAATATGCGTAATTGGTTCAATGGAAAGTCTGTTTTTAAGTACACACCACTTAAAGAATACATGAAATCTATGAACGCTCAATATATTATTGCGACAGATGAGAACGGGTTAGACATATTTTCTGATGAAAAAACCTCCCCATATACTCCAATTTTCTTTGATAAGAAATTACACTCTCTCTATATGGGACGCGAAAAATATGTGATTGAACCACTTAGAATCACTACACCAAGTTTCTCTATCCGTTGCGACAACGTAAACGAAAATTATATTGTTGCCTTTTTAAAAGATGTTTTAGATCTCCCATACAGAGAACAAAATGTTTGGAAAGGTTACAACATCGCTCCTAACGGTCGCGGTTTTAGCGGGCATTTTCAAGAAACAATGATTCAAGGTAATTGGAATTCTTCTGCTGAATCAATTGATTTCGTTTTCAGGGACACATACAAAAATTTATTAAGCAAGTGGGAAGGCAAGTATAAATTTCCGCTTGTCAAGTCTCTGAATCATGCTCAGAGCGAAATTCCTGATAAAATTAACCTTTTGCAGGATAATGATTATTTCGCACTCAGTCAGTTACTTCAACAAATCGGATTGATGTTTTATGATAGTCTAAATAAGGCAGAACTCTATAAAAATATCCTTAATCCTACAGAAGAAGAAAAAAAGGAGCATCGATTGCATACTTACATAGATTATTTGAGCATCTTAAAATTAATGATACGGAACTTAATACTTTCTTAAAAAACGAAAGGACATTACGTTCAATACTTTCACTTGCTCATCATAATGGGGCGAAAATCACAAAAGACAATGAAAAACAATCTTTAGCCTATGTAGGATTAAGCATTGAAAAATTGAATACCAAAGAGGCAGCAAAAAATCTATTAACAAAGGGTAGTGAAGCAATGCAAAAAATCATAGAACAACTATAAAAACAAAAGGTTATGGCAACAAATCCACCGTCAGGTGATGGACATCGCAATGGTGCAGTGAGAAAACGTTCTCAGGTTTTTAATCCCAAAACAGAACAATGGGTAAAACGGGATAAAGATACAGGACGCTTTATTGATGTAAAACAGGATGGTACACCATTTAAGGGTGTAACTAAAGAAAAGTAATTTTTTACGAGGGCAAGAGACGATGATACTTGCCCTCTTTTATTTACATTGGCTTTATCATTGATTCTATAAAGGATATTTCATCTTCTGATAGACCGTATTTTGCATAGAGTTGAGTATCTATTTCAGATATGCTCCTACTCCAATTTATATCGCTGTTGGAAGTGAAATCTTGTAATGGAATAAATTGAAATTTTTCTGAGGATAAGTTTATAGATGATACAGAGAGCATTAGTAAGAAACGAAAAAAGCGTGTTTGGATATATTTATATTCGTTTTCAACAACTAACTTACTCTCGGAAGCTCCAACAATAAGGTAGGAATCTGTACACACATCATTAGGTCCAATAATCTCTGTTCTGGAGATTATCTTAAATTGTCCTTTTTTATCTGGTTCTCCCGCATGTTCAGCAGTAACCTTACTCATCAAAATTTTATATTTTGAAAGAAGTTGATTAGTAGGGGCAATTACAGATTTTGATAGCCATGATGTTCCAGCACTTGTTATTAGACGGATTTCTCCCGTCTTTTCACCACGGATATTAGATGATAGTCCGAATGGATTACGAGAGTTAACTATTGATGCAAAAGAATTATCAGATTGACATTTATGCACTATATGAATAGCCGAGTTATAGCGAATAAATACTGAAAATTGGTTTAATGGACGCTGTTCCATGTCTCGTTGCGTTCCTTGAATAGTCGTGATACTACAATTGCCTTTGTAGTTTACATCCCATAAAATATAATTGACACCACCACCAATACTTGCTGTAGGAAAACAATCTTTGGCATTTACATAGTCAAAGATATGGCTAATTCTTTTATCAGATAACATACTTTCTCTGAAAGAGTCCAGTCCTTTCCCTCCTGCAAACCATCGAGAAGGCATAATCATAGAAATATAGTTAGGAGCTATTTGTTTTGCAATTTCAACAAATAGGTTATATACAGGTTTTGCACTAACTCCAGCACCTCCATCCATGATTTGATACGGCGGATTCCCCACTATCGCATTGATTTTCATATTCTTTATTCCTGTTCTGTCCGTAATGAATTTATCTACCTGCTTGATAAAATGTTCCGGTTTGTTTTTGATTTGATTGATTAAGTCCTCGAAATATCGGGTGTTTACCTTCGCTTTACGGAAACCTATAAGGGTGCGTTTGGTGATGCTCTTTGCCATCGGAGTTTTACAGATGACGAAGATGTTTTCAGCCACCACCTTGTCCCATATACGCTGTTCATCCTCAATGCTTGACACCGAAAACAGGGAGTCCTTGAGCCTTGTACGGTAAATGCTGTATGCCATGTATAGAGGATATAATCCTGACTTGGAGTTGATTTCAAGGATATGGGAATCCGGGGCAAACACATTGGCAGTCACTTCGCCACGGTCGATGAAACGAGGTTCTGACAAAGTGGTTTCATACCCCTTTTCAAAAAAGTTATAACCGCCTAAACAATCCCCAAGGTGCATATTGACGACACGCCAAGGGGTAAGCACCGTTTCTTTGTCGGGATTGCGGAACGTGCTGAATATATCCGTGATGCGCTCAATGCGTTCCTCCACACTTAACTTGTCAGCAGCACGAGCCATGGCACGGATGCGCTTGCCTGCCGCACAGAATATTTCCGGGTCATAGTATTTCTTGATGCTGTTGAACTTCTGTTTGGTAACACCCTTGGGCATGAATTCCTCCCACGATTGCGGGTCGATGAGTGAAGCGAAGTTGTCAATCGTTATATCTTGACTCTCATCGCTCAACTCTGCACCGTAGATAAGCAATGGCATACGGATGGAGATACCCCGAAGAATGGATATGGCAGCCTCGCGGTTGTTCTTTTTCTTCTTCAACTCTTCAAGACGCTTCTTCTCTTCTTCCGTCAAAGGTTGCTTGTCCTTGCCCCTCTTCTTGGATTTCTTTTCAAGGTCTTCAAGTTCCTCGTATTGCTCATCGGTCAGCCCTTGGTTGTTGATGTCCACCTGATTGGTTTTGGGCATTGCCTTGGTCTGGCCGATAATCTTTTTCAGGTCATCAAACTCCTGCAATTCCAAGTCATTGAGCTTCATCAACTCGTCATTATACAGGCTCTTGTCCTCGAAACCGTTGCGGACAACCCTTTCCACATAAACACGTTTGAGTTGCTCCAACATCTTGGGTACATCGAACTGGCTCATCTTGGAGCCTTCGATGGAGATAATCGGACAGAAGTTCAGGAACTCACCCATAATCTTGCGGTCGTTGCCGCTGGTTTTTCCTGCCTTGGAAGAAATCTTTGCAGTCTCGGCAATGACTTTCAGTGTCCTGTCGGGAGCAAAGTCAAACACATAACACTGTTCCTTGACGCGTCCGTTGATGGTGGCAGGTGTCTGCACACGGAAGATGGTCTGCATATAACTTGATGCAGCGGTATTATAAGAGCCGGACAACATGAATACGCCCGTCCACGCCTTGACACTGACACCCGTGGTCAATCGTCCGCAGGACAAGGTAATGGTACGGGTGGCATCAGGGTCTTTGCCGATGGCTTCTTCCACCGCTGCAAGCGCATCCTTGCTCTCTTCGTCCTCGTCACCGTCTCCTGCCACATTCACCACCTTGAAATGCTGGAATACAGGATGTGATTGCAGTAAAGCACTCATGGCACGAGCCTCCTTCACGCCCGGCAACATCCATAGCGTATGACGGAAGATGTTGCGATATTCCTCGTTGGCAAACGGATAGCAACTATCCTTGTCCTCCTTGGAGATAAGACTCAAAAATGCCTTCACATCCTTTTCATGGATAAAGTTTCCGGCTTCATTTACCCGGAAAAACTCACGGAAGTTAAAAGCCACATCTTCATCCACGAACTCATGGAGCAACCGTCCGAGGTCGTATGTATAGATATTCATCGTAGGCAGGGAGGCGTATGGATTCGGATCACCGAAATGGGTCAAATCCCATGAAGCCTTTGCCCGTTGCTCCATCACATAGTCCCAAGTGTAAATCTCGTCCTCCTTGAAGTCGTCCAACAGGTTGAACGGAGTGCCGGAAAGACGCAGTATCTTGGTATTTGCTTTTGTCAGTTCCTGCATGACAGCCTTGCCGAGTTCTGTCTGTGTCCCTTCGTGCGCCTCGTCCACGATGATGCAATCCCAAGCGGTGGCAAACACCTCATTGTTCTTGTCGAAGTTGCCGCCCACAAGTTCAGAACCTCGTAAGTCCTGCATGGAAGCGAAATACACATACCGGCATTTTCCCTGTTTGGCTCTCACTTCAAGTGAGGCATGGCTGTCACCGTTGTTCTTTGAGCCATACGCAAAGTCGGGACTGTCATAGAATATCTTGCCGAAATCCTCGAACCAGCCGCTATCCACCACAGGGCGATGAGTAAGAATCAAAGTACGGCTGAAATCCATATCTTTCACCACCTGCAAAGCCGACAACGTCTTGCCGAAACGCATCTTGGCATTCCAAAGCATCTGGTTGCTTTTCTTGAATTGCTTCTTGGTTTTTTCAATTGCCTCCTGTTGTTCGGGACGGAACACAATCGGAGTTTGGTCGTGTGAAACTTCGGCGGAAGAGAGCGATTCCCGTCCCTCCTTTACGGCAACTATTGCCCGTTTGACAGTCTCAAGGTCGGTAATAAACCACTCGTTGGCCCTGTTCTCGGTATCGAATATCTTTTTTCTGATGCCGGAACGTTCCAGAACGCTATGCACTTCCTTGTCGTTGAAAGAACACAAGCCCTTTCTGCTGTTGTATATCGTCAGTTCCGTATATAAGAGGTCGTATGCGATACCAGCCGTCTGCGTATATTGGTTGATGCGTTTCTTCGCTGACTCGTTGAGAGCCTTGCTGTTCGGAGCAAGACCGAAAACATTGTCATTGTCACAAGTGGCCTCGCCCACTTTCAGACATCCCCTGTGTGCGGCATCATTGATGCGGAACACATATATCAGTTTTAATTTTAGTGAAGATGTGAATTTCATGCTGCACTATTTTATGAGGTCGATAAATCGGATTCGCTTTCCCATTTTTCCTGTTTTAGGATCTTTGGCCCGCCAGTCCTTAATTTGGCAATAGACACCGTTGTGCCTGCGGATGTCATCTTTCTGACAGCCTTCGCATTGACTGACTTCTTCCTTTGTCCCGAACAAATCAGCTACAACAGTCCGGCGTTCACCGCAGCTGTTCGGGATGACACCTTTAAGTCCGTCCATCTGCCAGACGTTCCATGAAATGATGTAAGCGATATAATTGATGGATTTCAACAAAGGTCGCTTGCCGAACTTTTGTTGATAGTATTCGATAAAGGAGATAAGCATGGATTCACGGGCAATCAGCAAATTGTCACCTTGCCATTCGTAGGCGTAAATGCTCTTATACGCTTCCTGTACCCATTCCAACCATTCGCCGGAAGTTTCCGTGTTTTCGCCAACTACCCGCAACTTGCGGTCAAGCAAACCGATGCGTTCCTCAATATGAATGGTCTCTCCCGTTGTGGTGTCATAGCGACTGACGATATAAGGGGCTTCCCCGCAGGTTATCTCCAGTCGGTTGTCACGTACATAATCTTTCCAAGTCTTGTCTTCCGGAAATTGAATTTTCTCTGAGTTGGGTCTCCACCGATGACAACCCTGTTCGTCGGTGTACTCCGTATTGAACACATCCTTTCTTCCAAACCATGCTTCATCGATCAGATTGTTCTGCGCATTGCATATCCATGACGGAGTGAATACCTCTGCCATTTCTCGCGAACGTGCGGTTTGGGTGTCACGACTTTTGAGGATACGCGGCATGATGACATGCCCGTTATCTCCGGTAATAAGACAGGGAAGAATTGGCGAATCACATTGATATCCTTCGCCCAGATATTCATAATCGGAAGTAGCCCAAAAGATATTGCGCTGAATATCCTCCCTGCTCGTTGTATGGTCTTTGAGCAGGATATTCAACAGTTCGGGTGAAAGCCGAAAGATGCTATCTTCCAATATATCAACTTCAACAGGCATTTTATATCGGGTTTATGAGTATCTCTTGATAAGAGATATAGTTTATTTCGCAAAGGTACGCATAATATTTCAAATTCCGTGTTTAATCCTCATTTATAATGATATATGAAAGGCATTTTGTGAGAATCTGTTTTGTAAATCCGTCAAATCGGGTTCCTATAACACTGATTATTAGTGCTTATTTCTTCGGGATGGCTCTCTTATCAAGAGATTCGTCTTTTCGCTCAACACATTTCACCATAAACATTCGGTCAAAAATCTTTCAGGATAAGGCTGTTTGCCTTGTCCACCACGCTTGTGTCAAGCGATGCGAGATAGATGCGCGTGGTCTCTTCCGAATCATGTCCCATACCCTCGCTGATGACTGAAAGAGGAATGTTCTTGCTCTTGGCAACACTCGCCCAACAATGCCGGGCAACGTGCATGGTCAGCGGCATGTTCAATCCTGCCAAACCGGCAACTTCCTTCAACGCCACATTGATGCGGCAGATGGCGTTACGGTATTGTGTCCGTTCATCGGAGCATGGGTTGGTGATTATCGGCAGGAGGTAGCGGGTGGTCGTATTCTCGCCGTACTTGGCGATGATGTCTTCCATGCACTTCTCCCACTTGACGGTGAGCTGCTGCCCCGTCTTTCTTCTACGGTACGTGATTATTCCGTTCTTCAAGTCCGATTTTTTCAGATAGGCCATATCAATGAATGACATGCCACGGGTATAAAAGGAGAATAAGAACATATCCCTTGCATAGTCCAGATGCGGTTTCAGGGTCAGGTCAAGTTCCTTGATGTGCTTGATGGCTTTCAACGGGATGGCGCGTTTTACCGTCTTCCCGATACCCGTGTAAACGTGTTTAAAAGGATGCTTCTGTTCCATCAGTTCCATTTCAACGGCACGGTTATAAACGGCACGGAGTATGCGCATATAAAAGGAAACCGTGTTGGGGCAGATGCCCTTGCCTTTGAGCCAGGCCTCGTAAAGCATCATGGTGTTGCCGTCTATCTCGCACAAGAGTATGTCCTGCCCCTCACGGAACTTCATAAAACTGGCCAATGCCGCTGTATAGGTTTCTGATGTGCGGACTTTGCCAAGCTGCTTCAACTGTCCTATGATGCCCTGCATGAAACAGAACAGCGATTGTTCGCCCGTTTGCCCGTTGAACTTCTCGACGATGCTGTCAGCGGAATCAATTCCTCCTTGCCTGTCGCATTGGGCGACTATGGCTTTCAACCGTCTGGTGTCCCAGTCAATATGTTCCGCCACTTCACGGAGATACCGTTTCCTGTTTTCACCGATTTCGGACAGGATTTTCACAGAGGAAGTTCTCTTGTCCCATTCCGTGTCAAATATGCGGTAGTCCGTCTTGACTTGGCGGACTATGCGCCCGTGGATTACCTGATAATATATGCAGCCCTCCCTGCCGCTTGCGGTGGAAGGACGAAATTTCACTTTTATGGATGCCATTCACTTTATTTTTGTTGTTTGGATTGTTTTTCTTCCTCTCTCGCTATCTTGAGCTGCCGGTTGAATATGACCAGCGTGGAATCCGCACCGACAACATCCACCAGTTTTTCGTATGCTCCAACGGTCACGGCCAGTTCCGGGTGCAACTCGTTAAGCATGCTTGTAGTCACATGGTGTTTGTCTGCAACCGTTCTCAACCGTCTGTTTTCCTCCCGGTACTCATGCCATTGTACCCAACTGACAGTAAACAAGGTAAAGAATACGAGCGTACAACCGATACCGGTCCATGCGTAAGGGCTCTTGTGCCAGCCATCGGGGACTTTCGCCCATTGTCGTTTGATACTCTTTACCACATTGTCGGTACGGATTGCCAGCCAAGAGCCTTGTCTTTGTTGTGCAGCTTCGGTGGACGGCTTATGATTATCGACAAGTTCGGTCTGCATCTCCAGTATCTTGTAAAGCAAATCCTTGATAGTCGGTATGCCACGTTTGCACATATCTTTGTTGGTAGCATCAGTATATTCCTCCATACTTACAATCACACCGTCACACAATGATTTCTTATAATTTTCGACAGATTCCCGGCTCCCGAAAATCTCACTGATGTTTTTCGGTGTGCTGCCACCAAAGAAACGTATAACAGGCTCCAGCTTTACCGCCAGTCTTTTCACCGCCTCGTCCTTGTCCGGGTTGTCCGTTGCATCCAGTTTCTTTTTGACTTCCTCAATGTCCTCCGCCAACGCTCCGATAAGGTCGGCTATGTTCTGTATGTTGTTGTCCTTCATCTTCTCCTCCTTCTTGGTTTAAGTTTGTCCTTTTCATTGTCATTCTCGCCCCAGCCGCTTTCGTTTCCTCCACCACCTCCGCCAGATGAAACCTTGGCTTGCTGTGGCTGAACGCACAACTCCATGAGTATGCCGATGGTCACTTGGGCGATGTTCGAGTCGGATTCAACAGAACCGCCAACACTGCCGTCCGTGTCCGTTCCGATTGCTGATGATTGGGTTATAAAAGGATTTGTTATGGTGTTACCTGTAGCTATATCTTCCCTCATTGGCTGTAATTGTTTTTCAACTCCATTCCCATTGTACGATACATCGGGCTTCCATTCCACTCCCTCGGCTATACAGCTTCCAAACAGCTTGTCCAGTTTATAAAAGCTCATGCTTCGGTCTATCCGTGAGCCACTGAACGAGATTTCATCCTTCGTGAACGACACACCGATTATTTTACCTTCGTTCCTATTGTATTTGAAATTCACCCTGATACCCTGTTTTGCCAGCCTGTCACACAAATCCGACCAGCAGTTGCAATGAGGTAAGGCAGCTTTGATGGCATCATAGATTTGGTATTTCACCTTGTCCTTACCACGCAGGCGGTCACGTTTCACGTTCATCTTGCCCTTGGAGAAGTACAGTCCGTATTCCCTCGTGAGAGCTTTGCATACTTTTACATTACGCACATTATCGTTGCTGTCACTGATGGTGTTCCCGTCATTGTCCACCCTGTTGGCCACGATATGCAGATGCTGGTGTTCCCTGTCGGTATGACGGCACACGATGTATTGGGTGTTCGTTATGCCCATGCGCCGCATATACTCACGGGCGATTTCGACCATCAGGTCATCTGTCAGCTTGGGTGTGTCCTCGTGTGCGAAGTCCAGCGAGATATGATACACCGGATTTTTCAGCTTGCGCCCCAGCTTGTCGTCCGCCTGTCCCTGCATACTCCTTGCGATGGTGGCGTTATCATCAAGCCTCACGTCCTTGCTGTCGATGATCCTTGCCTTCTTCGGGTTGTTCACGTAGTTCACCACTCTGGCGAAGCTTGCCCGTTTTTTCAAGTCGCCCATCATATCCTCTCTATGATTTTGTTGAACTCGTCCAGCAAGTCCATGATTTTGCCTTTCAAAAGAGAAAAGCCCTGCTGGTGCGCCATCTTCGCCAGTTGGTTCAGGTTGTTGCATCCTCCCTCCAGCATCCTTATCTGCTGCCTGTCTTCCTGTGTCCGTGCAGACACGACCTTGCCGTGCAGCAACAGTTCACGCAGAAAGTGCGACGGTTTCTTGCCCGCATCGGTAATCCTTTTCATGCCCGCTTTCCACTCGGCAAGCGTGAGCCGTGTGGATATGGTCTTTGTCCGCGCCTTGCCTTTCACCGCCTTGGGGCGGCCTCCCTTGTTACTGATCTCCTGATATGTCATATTCGTTTTCTTTTATCCGTTAAACCGTTCTGTTTTTTAGGGCTGTAATCCGGGCTTGTCGTTTCCCGTGTGGCTGGGTCGCCATTGGTGGCGTGGTTTTCGTGGACGAAAACATTAACTTGCCAGCCCTAAAAAATATCCCTTCTAAAACGCTGTCGCTTGCCATTCCTGCCGTATCATTCCTGTGGCTGTTTCCATTTCCGTGAGCCGGACAGTGTATTGCCATCCTTTAAAACAGGTGTGTTGTCGGCATCCACGACGGCATTTTCCGCAGTGCTTTCCACTTCGCTTTCGATTGTTGCTGCCGTTTCGGTTTCCGCTGTTCCTGTACCTTCTATAATAGGATTGGAATGGGTCGGATTCATGGACGGCAAGCCATCTGTTCCCTCTGACGTTTCTTCTGTCGGTTTTTCTTTCTTCTTCCTTGCCGAACTGCGGCGCAAGGTCTCTAATCGTTGCCCGTTGAAAAGGAAAATCCGTACCCCTTCGTATGCCTTGACTGTCTGGCAATATGTCGTATTCTCGATAAGCCGCCCTGCTATCATCCACGACTTCACGCACACCATATCCATGATGGAAGTCACAGGATTGGAATCAACACGGATTAGCCCTCGTTCCGAGAAATCCTCCAACAGACGGGACACCGCCTTGCGCCCGATGCCCCATTCCTTGGCCAGTACCAGCATGGAACTGTCCACCTGTCCGGGATGGACGGCATAGCCCAATCCCCGTTTGGTGCTCTGTACTTCCGATACTGTCATCTTCGACAAAAGGGAAAGAAGATAGGTAAGGTTGCATATCCCGTCCGTACTCCCGTGCAGGAAGTACCATGCCTCCACGGACATTGCCATCTCCAATTTGTAGCACGGCAAAACAAGTTGTTTCAAATTCTTCATAAGCCTTGACATTTTTTTGTTGTGCGTCTTACAAATTATCCCTTGGCGTTCTTGTCGGCCTTCCTGTTGGTGGCTTTCAGGCTCTTGATGCGGTCTATCTGTTCCTTGGGAAACAGGACACGCCGTCCTATCCGCTGTCCTTTGATGTGTCCCTGCTTCTCGTGCCGCCAGATGGTCGCTATGCTCACGCCCCATTTCTCCGCCAGTTGCCGGATGGTGTAATACTCCGATGTGTCCTGTGGTGCCTGTTCCTGCCGGTATTCCTCAAACGCGCACCTCACGCTTGCGCCGATAAGCTGTTGAAGCTCGTCGCGCGATACCAGTACCATTTCTGTCTTATCTGTCATAATTCACTGATTTTAAGTTCGTGGCAGCAAAGGTAGGGCAATAATAAAAGCTGTGAATTTGTGGTATTCTGTGAAATGACACCGCATGAAAAAAGCCGTCAAACAACTGGTGCTTAACGGCTTGTGGAAGTCTGTGGGTTGTGGTGAATTGTAGCCACCTGTGGGTTATGTCACAATTTTATCATGGGAAGCAACTCTTTGAGCTTCGCTATAAAGGTTTTCTCCACGTTATACTTGGCGAGGCTTTCGGGTGTCAGCCCCATGGAACGGGCTGCGGATGCCCTGTAACCTTTCCAGTCCTTGAAGTATGCTTTGGACAGCAGGATGGCGACACAGCGCATCTTGCCCTTCACGCAACTGCCGTATATCGTGGAATAGTCGGCACGCATGACGGCACGGAGGAAGTCCCGGTCGGAAACGGCATTGCCGTCCAATAGAGGCTTGCCCTTGTCGGGGCCACTCTGTACGGTATAGGTGGTAAGGAAACGGTACAGCCTTAAAACGGGAACTTGCGCGGTCGTGCTGAACGTACCGCCTTGCATTGTATCTGTGGCGGTAAAACCGGATGACGCTTCTTCCGTACAAGAGGGTATTGTTTGTGATGTTGCCGACTTGGACTCGTTCTCATGCAGCACGTTCCTCTTGACATATCCCATCGTCATTGCGATATGGAACATCTTTATTCCTGCGGACTGCGCTTTCACATCATCATTTTGGGGCAGCATGGAAAGGTGGACGGCTTCCGCAAAATATTCCGTGAAGAGTTGCGCCAAATCCTTGTCGTTGGCATTGACAATATACTCCTTGACGGCTTGGATTTTCGCCTTGTCCACTTTGGCAAGCATGGCATACATTTCTTTCCCTCTGTTCCCGTCTGAATCCTTTGCACACTTCCGTATGGCAGCACGGATGGTGTCAATGCAGTCGGTGGCTTCGGTACGTGTCATTGGTTTGGGAGAAATATCAGAACCTTCCGGCGATACTTGCTCCTGTTCTTTTTCGGGAAAGAAGTATTGACTTATGACTTCCATACTCAGGTAAGCCACCCCTGTGCGGAAAGCCGCCTTGTTCAAGTCCGCATATTTGGAGCAGATACCGTGAAGCCTTTTCGTGTCATCGTGAAGTTCGACAAACTTCCGTGCCAACTCCTTATCCTCGTGCTCGGTGACATATTCCCTGATGCCGGCCAAAAGAAAAGACAGGGGTTTTAAGTTATATCTGATGTTCCGGCAAATATCCTTGCAATCCGTTTCGTCACTGCCGGAAGACTTGTCGGCAAGCGATTCCGCAAGTTTCAGGCTCCCACTGATTACGTTGGACAGCTTGAACAGGTCGCTAATGATGTCAAACCTTGATTTTTCCATAAGCACCTCCTTATATTTCGATGATACCCTTGAAATCCTTTAACGCTATGACGGCCTTTTCCTCCGCGTCCAGTTTCAGGTAGCGGCGCAGTTGCGCCTCGCTGCTGTGTCCGGTGATGGCTTGGATGGAAGGCAGAGGGACACCAGCCTTGTACGCGTTGGTGGCGAAACTTCTCCGGGCTGTATGGGAAAGGAGCATGTCGCAGAACCTCCTTCCCCGTTTGGGGTTGAGACGCTTCTCGTCAAAACCGCAGTCATGTGTCCAGCCGAGCAACAGGCCGATGGTCTTCACCAGCTTGTTCATTTCATTGGGATGAACCGGGGGCAGCTTGCCGTCATACTTGGCAAGTATGGCTCTCACGCGCCTGTCAACTGGGATATAGACTTTCTTTTCCGTCTTCTGTTGGGTGATGAGTATGAACTCCGTGCCGCCGATTTCCGTTATCATGTCCTCGCATATCCTTGAATAGTCGGAAACACGCTGCCCGGTCAGGCAGCCCACGATGAAAATGTCCCTCACGTGCTCCAGTGTCCTGATATGGGTGATGCGGCATTTGGAAAGTTGTGCCAATTTCTCGTCCTCGCTGATGTCAAGTGATTCCAGTCTCTTTTTCACAGCTTCCTTGGTGGAAAGGTCGAGGTCGAGCATTTCCTGTATCTGTTCCGGCGTGAGGTAGATGTTGTCCACCTCCTCCTTTTTCGGAACGAAGTCGGAATGACGGAAATCATCGCATTTGGTCAGCTTGTCCTCGTAGGCCGCCTTTGCCACCGTGCGGACATCGGTCATGTACGAGTTGATGGCGTTGGGCATCAAGCCCCGTTCCTTCCAGTAACCGACAAGGCTGTTGCGTGTCTCCATCGTCATGTCATCCAGTCCGAGTTTGCGGTGGGTTTCCTTTTGGTAGTTGAGAATCTGTTTTTGGATAATGCGCAGACCTTTTATATAGGCAGGTGATACTTTCACGGTACGGCCTTTCTTGGTGCGCCGTCCGGTTTCCATGTCTTCTATATAAGAGGTGAGAAAATCCTCAAACAGCATTTTGCCCTTGGGTTTGACCTCCACAATCTGCATCATACCGTTGAGCACGTCGTGTTTCACGCTCTCGATGATGTTCTTTGCCTCCTTGGGATTGAAGCCGTCAGCCTCAAATGCCGCCTTTATCCTCGCGAGGACTTGGGCGAACTGCCCGTACTTTATCCCGATGCTCGACATCAGGGCTGACGAGGTATATTGCAGGCTGCGGTACTTTTCCCATTCAAGCTGCTTGATGGTGAAGCCCGTCACGACTTTCATGTTCGCCTTTCCGGTGCGCACACGGGCATAGATGGAACCGTAGTCTTCCTTTCCGGCCTTGGATGATTTGATGAAGATGAAATCCATACGCGATATATCTTGGTTACTATGATGCAAAGGTACAAAACATATCCCGAAATATGGTATCAAATAGTACCAATATTTTCTAAAACCGTGAAATTTCGTGAGTATTCAAACCAAATGAAAACATCTGCAAATAACTGATATACAAAGATAACATATAAAATGGAATTTCACTGAATGTATTTAGTGAATAGTGGACTACTATATACGCCTAAAAGAGGATGATAAAGAAGGGGCTAAGAGTTCTTCGCAAAAAATACTCTCTGAGGCCTCACGGGTTTATATCTCTAATATACAACTCCTGATTGAAAAATTAGTTCATAATGGGTTTTATGACATTCCTCTACCGAAAGATTCATATGATGAAACACTTCAGCGTGTTCTATTTTTCAAGGATGTGATTGAAAATCAGGATGGCTATAAGCTATTGTATACTGACCACAAACCTATTAAGAAAGAAAAAGATTTACAGTTGTTGTTCAAATTCACTTGGTTTGCAACCATTTTTGATGTAAATGCAGAAGTAAATAACGGACGTGGTCCTGTGGATTATAAAGTTTCTTTGGGTAGCTATGATAAGACACTTGTTGAGTTTAAACTCGCAAGTAACAGCAAATTAAAGCAGAATCTTCAGAATCAGATTAAAATCTATGAAGCTGCAAATGGGACGAAGAAAAGTCTTAAAGTGATTTTTTACTTTAGGAAAGATGAATTGTACAAGATTAAACGCATCCTTAAAGAACTAAAGTTGGAGAATGATGAAAATATCATTCTTATAGATTGTACCCCGAACAAATCTTCGGCATCGAATGTAAAATGACTAATCACGCTTTATGGATTCAGACAATCAGATAATCATATATCAGGGTGAGGACGGAGGGACTCGCATTGAAGTGAGGTTTACCGGCGAGACGGTTTGGCTGTCGCAGCAACAGCTTTGCGAGTTGTATCAGACGAGTAAGGCTAATGTCAGCGAGCATATCAAACATATATTTGAGGACGGTGAGCTTGATGAGGATTCAGTTGTTCGGAAATTCCGAACAACTGCCGCCGATGGTAAGTCGTACAACGTGACCTACTACAATCTCGACATGATTATTTCGTTGGGGTATAGGATTCGGTCGGTTATCGCCACGCATTTCCGAAGGTGGGCTACTGAGCGGCTGAAAGAATATATCATCAAGGGATTTATTATGGATGATGAGCGGTTGAAAGGGAATGGTGGCGGTGCTTACTGGCGAGAGCTGCTTGACCGTATCCGTGACATCCGTTCTTCGGAGAAGGTAATGTACCGTCAGGTGCTCGATCTTTATGCTACCGCCGTGGATTATGACCCTCGCAGTGACATCTCGGTGGAGTTCTTTAAGATTGTGCAGAACAAGCTACACTTTGCAGCTCATGGTCACACTGCAGCTGAGGTTATCTTTCATCGAGCAAATGCAGAATCACCGATGATGGGGCTTACTTCTTTCAAAGGTGACCATCCAACGCTGCGCGATGCCAAAATTGCCAAGAACTATCTCAGCGAGGATTAATTGAAGATTTTGAACAATCTTGTATCGGGATACTTCGACTTCGCAGAGATTCAGGCGATGAAACGTCGCCCGATGTATATGAGCGACTATGTGCAGCAGCTCGACAATATTCTGTCCTCGACAGGCGAGGCTTTACTCAACGGCTCCGGCACGGTCAGCCATCAGCAAGCTATGGAAAAAGCCGAGCAGGAATATCGTCTGTTCCAAGTGCGCGAACTGTCCCCCGTAGAGCGAGCCTACCTCGACACGATAAAAGCCCTCAATGCAAAAGCGAAAGGGAAGGGCAAGAGTTCCTAAAAATAATGGTAGGAGTGCCGGATGAGGTTCGAGGGGAGGGTGAACGGCGGACTTCGGTTGACACCATTTGCACGTAATATGCACGTAGAATAAAATGAAAGCGACTTAACTTTTGAATTATCAAATAGTTAAGTCGCTTTTGGGGTGCCCAGAACAGGACTCGAACCTGCACGCCTCGCAGCACTCGCACCTGAAACGAGCGCGTCTACCATTCCGCCACCTGGGCTTTGCGATTGCAAAGGTAGGAATTATTTTTTTTACGGCAAATTTTTTTAGATGTTTTTTTGCGGTAGATTAGAAAATTTGGTGGAAAATTTGCAATTCGTTATTGAATTTACAGAAAATTTTGGGGGACGTTGAGGTTGGATAGTTTTTTTACTCGGAAGGCACGGGAAGCTTCGCCGTTGTCAATGAGATGGTTGGATTGTGGGGCTGTTCTGATAATGCAGATAATGCGATTAGATAGAAATATTGGTATGTTTGGATTGTTTGGGTGGTTTTATGGGATGTGGATAGGTCAAATTTGGTCGGATAGGAGAAGATAGGAGAGGTTGGCGCAGGAATTAGCGCTTGGACCGGAAGAAGTCGCGCATCAGGGTGGCGCATTCCTCGGCGAGGATGCCTATGGTTATGGTGGCTTTGGGGTGGAAGGGGGAGGGGGATGAATTTTGAATTCTGGATTTTGAATGTTGAATGCCTCCTGTTGAATCTTGAATGACTTTCGTTGAATTTTGAGTGCCATCTATCGTATTTTGAATGCCGGCCATTGGATTTTGAGCGTCGTGCGTGGATTTCTGAGTATTTGGGGTTGGGTTCGGGATTCCGGATTTTTCAGTAGCTGACGGTTTGGATGGTTTTGTGGGTGTGTTGCGGGCGGAGATGTAGGTTGAGTAGCCGCGTTTGGGGTCGTCGGCGCCGTATACTATGCGGCTGAGCTGGCTCCAGGCTATTGCACCGGCGCACATCAGGCATGGTTCAACGGTGACGTAGATTGTAGCTCCCGTGAGATATTTGCCGCCGAGAGTCTGTGTGGCTGCGGTAATTGCGAGCATTTCGGCGTGGGCGGTGACGTCGCCGAGGGTCTCGGTCATGTTGTGCCCGCGTCCTATTACGCGTCCGTCGGCCACGATTACCGCTCCGATGGGTATTTCATCGGCCTGAAGTGCGGCACGGGCTTCTTCCAGGGCCATGCGCATGTAGCGGGCATCTGTTTCTTCCTGCATGCTGTTTATGATATATCGATTGTGAGACCTTCGTTGGCCGCTATTGTGTCGGGGAATATGCGGCGGGCGTCGGCGATATGACCGCTCTCGTCGGCGTAGCTCTTTGAGTAATGCCCGATTATAAGCTTCTTCGCGCCGGCCTCAAGTGCAATTTTAGCTGCTTCACCGGCCGTGGAGTGACCGCGCTGACGTGCTTTTTCTGCCTCGCCGTCGGTATATGTGGCTTCGTGGTATACGACGTCGACACCTTTGACTGCCTCCGCAACAAGCGGATTGTACACCGTGTCGGAGCAGTAGGCGTAGCTGCGCGACGGCTCGGCCGGGGTGGTGAGCCGTTCGTTGGCAATGATGGTGCCGTCGGGCAACACGAAATCGGCGCCTTCCTTTATGGAATGCATCATAGCCACCGGCACCTTGTAGAAGTCGACCATCTCGCGGTTGATATGGCGCAGTTTGGGCTTCTCTCGGAATATATATCCCACACATGGCACCCTGTGGTAGAGCGGGAATGTCTCCACCGTGAGCGATTTGTCCTCGTATATTATGGCACGTTCCGGCTTTATTATGTTGAAGCGCAGGTCGTATGAACGTTCGCGGCAGTAAAAGTTGATGATACGCTCGAACAGTTCGGCCCCTTCGGCAAATGTGTGCACCGTCACCGTCCCCTCGATGTCATGCAGCGCCATGGTGGAGAGAAGTCCGGGCAGGCCGAGGCAATGGTCGCCGTGCAGATGCGAGATGAAGATATTGTTGAGGCGCGAGTATTTGAGCCGCATGCGCCGCATGGCAAGCTGGGCGCCTTCGCCGCAGTCGACCATCATCAGACGGTCGCGGTGGTCGACCACCTGGCATGACGGCATGTGTCGCAGCGATGGCGTCGCCGAACCGCAGCCGAGTATGTTAACTTTAAAATCAGCCATTTGATGGAATATTCATGGGTTGATGCCGGCCATGCTGCAGCCGGCCGGAGGTGTATGGTTGCCTTTGTGGCGGATATATATGCAAAGATAATATATTTATGCGTATATAAGCCGGTGTACCATAAAAAATCGGCATGATGCTTTCGCAGCGTCATGCCGACTATGGGATTTTTCAGTCGACTTATATCCAGGGCGCGGCACTGTAGGTGTTGACCGTTTCGATGCTGTTTACCTCGATTATTGTCAGTACGACAGCCGCAATCGCGGCAACAGCGCCGATGCCTGCGGCATAAAGCGCCATGCGGCGGTGTGTCTGCCTGTAGGCCATCATCCCGAGGATAATCCCGGCCAGCGCATGCGCTATCCCGATGATGGGATACCAGCAGAAAAGCAACCCTGCCGCGGCAAATGCCAGTGCCACGTATGCCGGCCTGTTTGAAACGCCGGCGTTGTTCAGCCTGTCAGTGGCGGCATTGCCCGGGGTGGATGGTGTGGTGTCGACAGTCATAATTATTGTTTTATTGTCTGATATTAAAACGCGGATGGCGCCCGATTGTTACAATTTATTTCTTAAAAAAATAAATTATATGTGAAATAAAAAATATTACCAGAGCCGTCGATGCGTTATACGACAATTCTGATACCGCTTATTTGGTCGGGGTGATGAATGAATCCTTGAAACCGATGAAGTAGAGGATACCGTCGAGACCGATTGTCGAGATTGACTGTTCGGCGGTGGCTTTCACCTTGGGCTTGGCGTGGAATGCTATGCCGAGGCCGGCGGTGGCGAGCATGGGCAGGTCGTTCGCACCGTCGCCTACCGCGATAGTCTGCGCGATGTTGACATTCTCGACCTGGGCTATGAGGCGCAGAAGCTCGGCCTTGCGTTTGCCGTCGACTATGTCGCCGAGGTATCGTCCGGTCAGCTTGCCGTCGACAATCTCGAGCTCGTTGGCATATACGTAGTCAAATCCGAATTTCTGTTTGAGATAATTGCCGAAGTATGTGAAACCACCCGAAAGTATCGCAGTCTTGAATCCGGCGCGTTTGAGTACCTCCATCATGCGCCCTACGCCTTCGGTCACGGGCAGATTTTCGGCGATTTCGCGCATCACGCTCTCGTCCAGACCCTTGAGGAGTGCGACACGTTCACGGAAACTTTCGCAGAAATCAATCTCGCCACGCATGGCGCGCTCGGTGATTTCGCGCACCTTGTCGCCAACGCCGGCACGGTCGGCGAGTTCGTCGATTACCTCCGTCTCAATCAGCGTGGAGTCCATATCGAAACATATCAGGCGGCGGCAACGACGGTAGAGCGTATCCTCCTGCAGCGATATGTCGAAATCCTCGTCCGATGAAATCTGCATGAAGCGGTTCTGCATGTCGCGGTAGTTGCACGGTGTGCCGCGCACCGAAAATTCCACGCACGCCTTTGAACGAGGCTCGTCACTGTCGTTTAGCGGCATACGTCCCGTCAGACGCTGTATGCCGTCGATATTGAGACCCTGCGCGGCTATCTCGTCGGTGACGAGCGCTATGTGCCGTGCGGTGAGCTTGCGGCCGAGTATCGTGATAATCCATCGGTTCTTGCCCTGCAGGCTGACCCATTTCTCGTACTCATCGATGGCGATTGGATTGAACCGTATGTTGACATTAAGCTCGTAGGCCTTGAAAAGCAGGTCTTTGAGTATGTCGCCCGACACATCAGCTGTCGTCTTGAACAGGATGCCGAGCGATAGAGTATGATGGATGTCGGCCTGGCCGATGTCGAGTATCTGTGCGTTATAGCGGGCAAGAATACTTGACAGCGAAGCCGTTACGCCCGGACGGTCAGTACCGGATATATTGACAAGGATAAGCTCGATATTTGAAGAATCCATAGTTGCGGGTATATCACGTTATTATCAGGTATGAATCGTTATTATTATTTGCAAATTTAACATTTTTATTCCGGTTGACCAACATCTGTGCACGAAATAGCCAGGGTTGATGCATCTTAGAGCTTGTCTAAAATTCATATCACTTTGCATTTGAAGGGATTGCCAGTGTCTTTTTGCTCGCTCTTCAGTCAGGTAGCTACGGCTACGCTCCCTCATCGCAAGTAAAAATTCATCTGACAATTCCTCTCAAAATCTGCATCATATAAATTTAGATAAGCTCTTGAATATCCTCAGTTTCGGCTTTCAGCCTCACGAATACGATGCAACTGACGGCGTATATCTTTCAGTATCTTACAGGTTTGTTTTCCTCGTTCCATAGCCAATTAGCGATTAGGGTCAAAACGTATAGGCAAATTCATATATACGTTAACTTTTTTCCCCTCATGTCGTCCCGGAATAAACTCAGGTAATAGTCTGACAACTCTCAGCACTTCTCTGTCAAGAGCAGAATCCGACCCTCTGACTATCTGTGGGTCGCACACATGACCTAATGTGTCAACATAAAACTTTACAATAACACGGCTTTGGAAACCATCAGCCATTCCTAAGGGATATTTGAGGTTATCAGAAATGAACTTTAGCATCGCCCCCGGTCCTCCCTGAAACTCCGGCATTTGCTCCACTACATGATATATTTTATTCTCATCAGAACTTTTCAAATCATCCTCTAATCTAAATACTACTGGAATAGTAAACCAATATTCAACCGCTTTCCCATTGAGTATGGCAGGGTTGAATTTGGGCAATGTCCTTACTACACGGAGTGCTTCTTCATCAAGAGAAGGAAAGAGTGATCTTATAATTTTTGCATCTCCGACAGAGCCATCTTCTTTAACCAAAAACTGGACAATAACACGTCCTTGAATATGAGAATCATAAGCATTTTGAGGGTATTGAATATGTTGTGAAATCCATTCCATCAGTTTTTCATCGCCATCGGGGAATGTAGGGCGAACATCTACAATAGCCTCATATACCTTGTCTTCTTGTTCAGGGTCGATAATTTCTCCCACAACAGGATATTCAGTATCGTCTATTTCTCCTTTTTTGAATGCAACAGTATCTTTAAATGATGGGAATTCGCCTCCATCGATTGTGTCAGTAACCTCTATTTGTACAGGCTCTCCTTGCAATGTTTCGTTAGATTGGGAAGATGCCGTTCCGTCGCAACTCGACATGAGAATCATGCCTACCAAGATTGCAAGCGATACTATGCCAGATATTTTCTGCTTCTGTTTCATAAGTCGGTTGTCTGTAATTAAGCAAAGTTACAACTAATAATTGACAATCTATGTGACAAATGTTCCATCATGGCATGAAAATCAGTGCGGAACGAAGATTTTTCTTAAATATTCTCACTTTCGGAAGCATCGGCGGCACTTTCAGTCTCACAGATGTGTTGCAACTGACGGCGAGAGATGCCCAGATATGAGGCAATCTCCTGAATGGGCATATTTTCTGTTTTCATTGAAATCTACGAATTAACAATTCGATCATAGCACATGACAAATTTCGGTATTAAGGTCGCATCCTGATATACAGACACATA